>Ga0105044_10005648_pt1 | contig 17184 bp, 15 predicted proteins | sample MAT01_FD_78092 | JGI IMG/M metagenome (GOLD analysis project Ga0105044, IMG submission 78092) | Freshwater microbial communities from Lake Fryxell liftoff mats and glacier meltwater in Antarctica - MAT-01 | ecosystem: Environmental > Aquatic > Freshwater > Ice > Liftoff microbial mat | place...
CCGCCTGAGCCGCCCACCCCGGTTGATGAGCTTGGCGCCGACCTGGATGCTGACCTGGACCTGCTGGCGGATCTGGGGCTGACTGGCCTGGAACTTCCCGACTTGTTGGGGTCAGTGCCTTCCCTGGGCGACCCAGTGGCCCCGGTGAAGCCAGCGCTCGATGGTGTGCGCGCGGCCACGGCCGGCCTGGGTGAGGCCATGGGAGTGCTCACCGGGATCTTCACCTCGCCACCACCGGCCGCGCCATGACCGACTGCGCCCTGGTCGACGGGCTGCGTACCCGTTTAGGCATCGGTGATGTCCCGACGGCGGTGGGCAACTTGGCCAGTCACTTCGGCGTCAGCGTCAGCCTGCCCGGGATTGATGTCACGGCGATCGCCGGGATCACCGACAGCATCGGCATCGACGCTGGGCCATTGCACGCTGCTGGCGGTGCTGCAGCAGGTCAACTCGGCTCGGTGGCGGGCGGCATCGACCCCGCCGGTCTGATCGCCCCCCTGCTGTCCCTGGTGACCAACATCGAACAGCTCGCCAGCGCTGATCCGGCGGCGGTGCTGACCCGCATCACCGCGCGCGTGAGCGGTGGGAGCGACCAGGGATTGGCCAAGCTGCAGCGTGTGCTGGGGGTCGTTTCTGAGGGTGCCAACGATAGCGCCATCACCGGCCTGGCGGCTTTAGGTCGGGCCTTGTTGCCGGCTTTGCCGGAGAGTCCGCTGGCGCCACTTGGTGCCTGGGGTGGCGGCATCACCGCCTTCCTGTCCTTGTCAGGTGGTCTGATGGCGGTGGAAAGCCGCTCGCGCTTGATCCAGCAGTCTCCTGCCACTGCGCGGCTGCGCCTTGAGCCGCTGCGCTCGGGTCGCCTGGCGGCGCTGGCACAGTGGGGCTCCTCTGATCTGCCCGAACGCGTTGCCGCCGCGCCAGAGGACCCCGCGGTGGCGGCGCAGATCGTGGCGTATCTGCGCGAGCTGACCACCACGGTGCACGATCTGGAGGACGCTGTCGGCACCGCTGAATATGCGCTGGCTTATGACGATCCGCAGCGCGCGGCGCTCCAGCTGGTTGCGGTGGAACCGCTGTTGCAGGGCACGCCCGCCGAACCGCTGCATGCCCTCTGCACGGACCTGGCGGGGCGCGTGGGCCCGGTCATCGCCCGGGCGGGGGGCGCGGAAGGACCTGGACTTGACGATCAGGTCGACGCGGCGCTCGCCTTGATCGGCCGGTTGACGGCGGCGGTGGGCGACCTGGATGCCCTCGCCATCGCCGCACCGGTGCGCAATGCCATCGGCAGCCTGACCAGCGGGCTGACCACCGTGGCCGACGGCATCAGCACCGGGGTCGGTGCGGTTACGACCGCGCTGCACGCGATCCGCGATGCCGTTCTGGCGGTGGATCTGCGGCCCTTGACCGATGCCGTGCGCACGGTGGTTCAGCCTTTGGCGGAGGCGCTGGAGCGCCTTGATGGCCTGCTCACCGGCGTGATGAGCGGTATCAGCGACGCCATGGCTCTGGCCAAGACCGCCATCACCACGGCCAAGAATGCCATCCTGCTCGCCGCCACCACGGTGAAGGACGCCTTCGATAAGCTCGCCCTGGCGGTGCACACGCTGGACCTGCCTGGCAAGGTCGCGCTGCTGCAGGACGGCATCAACGACGTGGCGGCCGAACTGAACCGCATCCGGCTGGAACCCTTCTTCGACACCTCAAGCGAGGTCATGTCGACCGCCGCCGACGCCCTCCGCTTGGTGCCGGTCGACATTCTGCCGGACGATCTCAAGCAGAAGCTGAACGAAGTCTCGGCCACGGTGCGGGCCATCGATTTCGAGGGTCAGGTGCGCGTGCCCCTCACCACCCAGCTCAACACGCTGCTGAGCGAGCTGGATACCGACGTCCTGGGACAGATCGCGGTCTTTCACCAGCAGCTGGTGACCTTCCTGACCAGCATCGATCCGGCGGGACCCATCGCCCAGCTTGAGACGAAGTTTGACAATGATCTTATCGCCCCCCTGCTGGCCTTGGATCCAGACCAGCTCTTGGCTCCGGTCACGGCCGCTATCGCCCAGGTCCAACAACGCATCGCGGCCATCGATCTGCGCACCGCCATCCTGGGCCCGGTCGAGGAGGGCTTTGCCCGCATCCTGTCGGCAATTGATGCGGCAAATCCAGCCTCGGCCCTGCAACCGCTGGCTGACCGTCTGACCGCGGCGCGCACCCAGATCGAAACCGCATTGCACCTCCAGCAGTGGACCGACACCCTCGACCAGACCTATGGAGCCGTGCAACTGCTGCTCGATCGGCTCGATCTGGCGGTGCTGCTGCCCAAACTTGAAGCAGGCTATCAACTGCTGCTCAATGGGCTGCGTGACATTCCTGGTGGCGGGCCCTTGGGCGCCATCGTGGCGATGCTGATGCAGAAGGCCCTGCCGGTCTCGCCCGACAGCTGGCAGACGGTGATGCGCTGGCTGGCCGAGGGCGGCGCCGCCGCCGAGGTGCAGGCCCGCATGGAAGCAGGCCGCAGGGACCTGCTGGCAATCGGCGCGTTGCTGGACGACGTTGATGTCGCGGTCGCCGTCGGACGCCTGGGCGCGATGCATGGGCGGCTGCGCAGCGCAGTGGCGGGCCTGGCCGCCGATGCCCCGCTGCGGGTGCGCTTCGCTGCGGCGCTGGAACGCAGCCCGGCCGAGCGCTTGGCGGCGCTCAGTGCCGGCCTCGATCGACTGCGCGCAGCCGCAGCCAACGGCGCCGCTGCGCTGATCCCGCTGGTCGCCTCCGGCTTCAGTCACACCGATCTGGCCCGTACGCGCCTGCTCTTCGGGTTGTCGCCCCTGAGCGAGCTGAAGTCTCAGGCCCTGGGCCTATGCCGACGCTTCGGTGTCGATCCGACCGGCCGCGATCTGGGCGCGGTGTTTGCCGACATCCTGGCCGCCTTGCGGCCGTCCAAGGTGCTGGCGGCGCTGACCCCGCTGGTCCTGGCGCTCAAAGGCAAGCTGGCCGAGCTGGTCTCGGTCGGCCTGATCGAGCCACTGAAGTCAGGCATCCAGGCCGTGCGCGACCTGCTGGCCCGCATCGATCTGGCCCCAGTGGTGGCGGAGCTAAGCGCGATCCATGCTGCCGTCCGCGGGCAGGTGGCGGCGTTGCAGCCGTCCACCCTGCTGGGGCCGGTGCTCGATGGTTTCGACACCGTCCGCGACCATTTAGCCACCTACGATCCGTTGGCACCAGCGCGCGTCGCAATCACCGCCTTCAAGCAGGCGGTGGCAGAATTGGCTGCGCCGAACAGCCCGGTGCGGCCCAGTGTGCTGTTCGGGGGCGTGGTCAGCGCCCATCACGAGATCACCAGCGCCGTGGCAGCCATTGATGTCCGCAATCTGCTACGTCCGGTCCTGGATGCCTTGGACGCCCTGGTGGTGCAACTCGATACCGGCCTGGCCAGCACCGAAGACGCCTTTGCCGATCTGCAGTCGGCGTTACCGGCCTGACCATGCTGCTCCATCGCCTCATCGATGCGGTCGCTGCGCACCTGACTGCGGTCCTGCCGGCGGCCACCAAGGTCACGGCGACCATGCCACGGGTGGTAGCCGACCTGCCAGCGGTGGTGTTGTCAGTGATCGAGGCCTCGCCCCTTGGCGCCGGCGTCGGTGGCCAGCCCGCTGGCCTCACCACGGGAGCCCTTCCTCTGTCGGTGGCCATTGCCCTGAATGATCCGGTCCTGCGCTTCGGGGCCGAGACCGTCACGCTGCTGTCGGCGGATCGCCGGACCTTGCAATTGCCGCACAGTCCGCTGGTGGATGCCGATGGCGGCGACGTGGGCCCCTTGGCCCCGGGCGCAGTGACGATGTCCATCGGACCGACGGTGATCACCGTGGTGGCCGGGGCACCGGCGGCGAACCAGGTGCAGGTCGACCGGGTGACGGGCATCGCCCGCTTTGGCACTGCCTTGCCGAACGTCGGAACGTTGAACGTCACCTATTTCCTGGGCCAGTGGGAAGCCGACACGGCGCGCTTCACCGCCACCCTGCAAGCCGAGGTGTTCGCCAACGGTGCCGCCGCCCTGGATACCCTCAGCCGTCAGGTGGCCGCCGCGCTGGCGGGCCAGCGAGTCAGCGGACTGAGCCAGGTGGCTCCCCTCGCCTGGGGTGCGATGGCCCCACCCGGCACCCCGGGCGGGGCCACCCTGCTGCGGCGGCAGAGCTGGCGCTGCCGCTTCGAATATTCGGATCCGCGCGTCATCACTGGCGGCGGCCCCATCCGCGGCGTTCAAGTCGCCCTCACGCCCCGCCCGGGCGCGCTGCCCACGGCTTTCACCATCACTCATCCCTGATCACCCGACCACCAAGGAAACCCCATGAGCGAAGCCATCGCTGAGATGATCCTCCCATCCACCTACATCGAGGTGCGGGCCGAAGGCCTGATCGGTGTCGGGTCCATCGCCACCGGCAATGTCGGCATCGTCGGCACCGCCGCCCGCGGTCCGTTGAACGAAGTGGTCGCCCTGGGCGGCTACAGTGATGCCTTGGATGCCTTCGGCGCTTATGATGCCCTGGCCGAACCGCGCCTGACCAGCAACCCGCTGAGCCTGGTCCGCACCTTGGAGCAGGTCTTCGCCGGCGGTGCCCGCGCGGTGTACGCGGTGCGGATCGCCAACGGCGCGCCGGTGGCCGCCAGTGCCGAGGTCAAGACGGTCGGTGATGCCGCCGGCTTCACCATGACCGCCAAGGCGGCCGGCACCTGGGCCCATGGCATCCGCTGGACGCTGACCCAGGCGACCGTGGCGGATCCCTGGATCCTCGCGCTGACCATGGGTGCGGTGAAGGAGGAGTTCTCGGGTGCCACCACCCAGGCCTTGGCGACCGCCCTGGCCACCAGCACCCTGGTCACTATCGGAGCCGTGCAGAATGGCGCGGCGGCACTGGTGTCCAAGCCCGCGGCTACACCCTTCGCCGGCGGCAGCGATGGCGCCAATGTCAGCGCCGCCGATCTGGCCGCCGGCCTGGCCAAGTTGACCGACCAGCCGGTGAACATCGTGGTGGTGGCCGGCTTCGGCGCCGACCAGGCCAAGGGCGCCGTGGCCGCCCACCTTGAGGCGACGGAAAATGAAGGCCGCGAGCGCATCGCCGTGCTCGGGGCCAAGAGCGCCGCCCTGGCCGATGTAGAGACCGATGCGGGCACCATCAACGATGACCGCATCATCCTGGTCGGACCCGGCCTGCTGACGACCGATGCCGCTGACGGCAAGGTTGTCAATCTGCCGCCCAGCTACCTTGCCGCCGTGGTGGCGGGCAAGATCGCCACGCTGGCCCCGCACATCAGCCTGACCAATAAGACCTTGCCCATCGATGGTCTCTCGGGGGCCTACAACACCACCATCTACAAGAAGCTGCTGCAGCAGCGCGTCCTGCTGGTGCGGCAGAAGTTCGGTTTCCAGGTGGTCAAAGGGATCACCACCGAGAACGCCGCCTTCAGCCAGATCTCGATCCGCCGTACCGTGGACTATGCCAAGACGGGCGTGCGCATGGGGTCTGATCCCTACATCGGCCGGCTCAACAACGCCCGCATCCGGGCGGCGCTCAAGGCCACGCTTGATGGCTTCCTGTCGCAGATGGTGGTCGATGAAATGCTGGTCAGCTACCAGCTTGAGGTGAAGGCCAGCCGCGCGGACGAGATCCGCGGCATCTGCCAAGTGGTGATGACCTTGATGCCGACCTTCAGCATCGATTTCATCCGCGTAACCATGAACCTCCAATAATAACCTGAACGCACCAACCTTCACTTCCAAGGTCACCCATGCCCAATAATCACATCTTCACCGGTCTCGACGGCTCGATCTCGGTCGCTGTCGAGGCGGGCCCCGAGGGCGACGCCGCCAAGGCCATCGCCGAAACCTACCAACTGACCCCCATCGGCCGCGCCACCGGCGTGTCGGTGCGCGTCAGCAGCGACATCCGGCCCTTCCACGAGGTCGGCCAGCGCTACGCCACCGAACTGCGCGCCGGTAACGTCAACATCACCGGCACCATCGGCCGGGCGCACGTCAATGGCGCCCTGCTGCGCTTGATGCTGGGTGAAGGCGGCAGCGGCACCCGTCCCGCCGGCAGCTTCGTCAGCCCGACCTTCAATCTGAGCCTGCGCATGGAAAACGGCGCCTTCTCTGGCAACAGCGCCACCGTCACCGTGCATGGTGTGAAGCTCGACGGTTGGGCCTTCACCATGCCCGAAGACGACTTCGTGATGGAAGAAGTCACCTTCAAGGGCCTGTGGATCGCGGCCGAGGATGCGAGCGCGTGAGCCTGAGCGCCGATGATCTGCTGTTGGCCGGTACTGCCACCCATCGGGTGGCAGTACCGGGACGCGTCCTCGATCCCGCTGCCGGCGATGATGCAGCGGCGGGCGAGGTGGTGCTGCGCCCCTTGCGGCTGGCCGACTTGGCGCGCATCGCCAAGGCGGCCAAGGATGACGGCCATCTCACCGGGGTGCTGATGGTGCAGCAGGCTCTGGTCGAGCCTGCACTGACGCTGGATCAGGCCAACCGCCTGCATGCCGGACTGGTGCAGCACCTCTTACAGGAGGTGAACCGCATCAGTGGTCTGGGCATGTCCGCCGATGAGCTTGAGCAGGCGGTGCAGGCGCCCTTGGCCAAAGCCTGCTTCACCCTCGCACGGGAGTTCGGGTGGAGTCCAGAGCAATGCGCCAACCTAAGCGTCGGCCAGGTGCTGTTGTACCTGGAAATGGCGGCTCGTGACCGCGCCACCGTCGGGGCCAAGGGCTGACCATGTCCCCCGATCGCCGCCTGCGACGCATGCTTGACCGCTTAGCTACCGATGGGGCCCGTTGGGCTCCGTTGGCCGGCGGCGTCGAGACTGCGGAACTGGTGCATCGTGCGGCCGACCGGCTGGCGGGCCTGGCCCCGGATCCGCTCGCGGCCTTAGACCGCGAGTACAGTGCGCCTGCGACCGCGCAGGCCGAGCCGATATCCACTGCAACGCGTCGACTGGCGGCAGTGCCGCCGCGCCAGGGAAAGTTCCCCCAGGCCGTGCGGCGTCTTTCCAGTGCCACTATCGACACCCCTACCGCAGAAGTCACTGCACCAGTTCCGTTGCCGGCCCAGCCACGTTTCCGCGTGGCGCAGGCAACCACGCCAGTGCTGCCCATGAGTGCGGTTCCGCCGGTACCTCCTGACTCGCGGCCAGCGGTGATCATTCCTGCACTGCCTGTGAGCTCTGCACACCTGACCGCCCACGTGACGATGGCGACCGCCGACTTGGCGCGGCGTCTAGCCTCGCCCGCGGCCCGGGTGACGGTGGATGCCCAGCGTCTGCGGGCCATGGCCGAACCAGCGGCAGTGCGGCTGGCCAGCCGGAAGGATCAGGTCCGCAGCGCAGCCACCGCCCCGCCGATCAATCGCCCCCCCTCCGTCGAGTTGGCCAGTGCCCGGGCGACGCCAGCGACGAGCGCCAAACCAAGCCCCACTGCACCGTCATTCGCCCCGATCGAGGAACGTCCCGTGCGCGCCACCGGGCAACGCGGGTCGGCCCTGAGCGATCTACTGCGCCGCTGGCCGACGACTGGCGATCACGGTACGAACTCTGCCGAAACCGCCTCGGCCCCCATTGCCGCAGAACGTGGACGTCTTGCGACAAGCTTGCCTGGTCCGCTCACCATGCCGGGCACCGTGCCCGCTGTCGGTGGCTTTGCTGTGCAGGTCGGGAGCGCGCCCCCGACGGTGCCAGTGGGCGACTTGCCCCGGCCCGTAACTCCGACCAATGATCTGCAATTCGGCCGCACGCTTGAGCGGGTCCTGTTGGCCGAGGTGCGCCGTCAGGGCCTGAACGTGGACAGCCCATGAGCCGCTTCACGCCCATCGCCACCATCACTATCGATGGCCAGAGCCTGACCGCTCCGGAAGCGGCCCTGCTGCGCGTCGAGGTCACCCTGGGCCTGGGCCCGGCCCATGACCGCTGCGTGTTGGAACTGCATGCGCTGGCGCCCACCGTGCCTGCGGCCGGTGGCACGGTGGCGGTGGCCTTGGGTTTTGACGATGACGCCCAAGACGTCTTCACCGGTACCGTGGTGACGGTGGCTCGCCGCCCGACGGGCGCGGTGGTGGAATGTTTTGCCCCATCCTGGCAGCTGAGCCGTAGGCGTGCTGCCCAGGCGTGGGTGGGTCAGGGCGCGGCGCAGATCGTCAATGACCTGCTCAGCGATGCCGGCGTCACCGCGGGCACGGTTGGTCCTGACTTGGACCTGGGCATTTTTCATGCCGACGACCGGCGCTCGCGGTGGGCCCACCTGCTACGCCTCGCCCGGCTGTCCGGCTGCGAAGTGGCCAGCGCCGCTGATGGTTCGCTGCATGTCCGCCCGCCGGCCAGCGGACCGGCCGCCACTACGCTGCGGCGGGGTGCCGAACTGATCAGCTGGCGCGCCGCGCAGAGCGAAGAGGCGCCAACGGCGGCGCCGGTCGGTCCGGCCGGGGCCGGCAGCGAAGCCGGGGCGGATCACTGGTTCCTGCCCTTGGCCTCACCCGCTGGCGAGACGCCCGAGCGTGATGCGTGGGTTCCGGGGGCGATCCGTGATCGCAATGCCGCCCGCAGCGTGGCCAAGGCCGCCGCCGATGCGGCGGTCCGCAGCACCGTCAGCGGCGACGCCCTGTGCTGGGGACAGGCCGCCCTGCGCCCGGGAGATTTAGTGACTCTTGGTGACCTGCTGGATGGTGACGTCGATGCCCGTCTGCTCGGGGTGACCCACGTCCTGGATGCCAGCGGCTTCGCCACCTGGTTGGATTTCGAGGGCGTGGCATGAGCCGCATCGTCCCCGCCATCCGCGCCGTGGTACGCGATGAACTTGACGCCCATCGCGGGCTGGAGCTGGGCGTGATCACCCAGGCCTTCAGCAATGATGGCGGCAGCGGCGAGCACCACTTGTCGGTCAATGTGCGGCTGAACTCGTCAGGCCTGGAATTGCAGCAGGTCCCCGTGGCGGTCGGCCGTCTGGGCCTGTCAGCCTTACCCCTGGTGGGCAACCTGGTGGTGATCGGCTTCCTGAGCGGCGACTTGGATCAAGCCGTGGTCATGGGCGTGTTGCATGATGCCGATCATGCACCGCCGGACGCGAAGCCGGGCGAGCTGGTCTATCACGTCCCCGATGAGGCCGATGAGGCCGCCCGACGCTTTCACCTGGAAATGCCCAGCGGCAACAGCCTGACCCTGCAGGATGGCAAGCTGAGCATCATCCTGGGCAGCAGCACCGTGACCATCGAAGCCGATGGTGCGGTCACCATCGAAGCGGGCGGTGATCTGACCCTGAAGGCGGCTGGCGCGCTGAATCTTGAAGGTGGCAGTGGCGCCACCTTGAAGGCGCCCAACGTCACCGTCCAGGGCGATGGCTCGGCGACGCTCAAGGGCGGCAGCGTGTCGATCAACGGTACCACCTCCTTCAACCCCGCGTGATGACCATGCCCGGAAGTCCCGTATCAATCGGCTGTGCGGTGATGCTTTCGCCCGGTGCCGCCGGCGCGCCGGACAGCGGCGTGATCTTGGCGGTGACGCAGACCGCTGCCCTGGCCGGCGGCATGCCCGTCGCCACCGCCGGTAGCATCTGCCAGATGATCAATTCGGTCACCGGGGTGCCCTACCCCCTGACTATTGGCAGCGTGGGCATGAGCAGCGGGGTAACTGTGGCCGGCAACGGACTGGTGCGGCTGGGCGACAAGATCCCCTCGGGCAGCGGCATCCTCACCATCCTTGGGCCGCCTGCGGCGCCATGGATCACCGATGGGAACGCGCCATGAAACCGCGGGCCGATCTTGATATTCTGATGAAGCGCCTGGGTCGTGATCTGGGCCTGGAGTTTGGCGGCGCCTCGGGCTGGTGGGAAGAAGCCGACCTGGCGGTGTTCCGCCGGCCCGGCCTGCGCGATGTGGCCGTGGTCGAGGACTTGGCGGCCGCGGACCAGTTGCTGGTCAACCGGCTCAAAACCCGGCGCGGCGAACTGAGCGCCCTGGGACACGACAACTACGGCTCACGCCACCACGAGCTGCTCGGTGAACCCAACACCGAACGCACCCGCTCCATGATCAAGCGCCATGTCTTGGAATGCCTGGGCTACGAGCCGCGCATCGACAAAATTGAATCCTGCACGGTGACGCAGGATGCCAGCCGCCGCGACATGGTGCGTATCGTGGTCACTGTCCGCCTCATCGATCACGACGACCCGCGCAATCTGGTGGTCCCCTTCAGTCTGGAGTCCGGAGCATGACCTACGCCGCCGAGCCCTATGGCGTCTTCGTCGACGACCTGCTCAGCGCCTTGACCGGCGGGGTGGTGCGCGAGGAGTTCAACTATCTGCCTGAGCATGCACCCTTCCGACTCGGGCTGGGCGTCGACGTGCTGCCGGCGACGGTGCGCCTGCACGGCCTGCATGACGGCGACTACCAGCGCTTCATGCCCGGAACCGACGTGGAGGTCTCGGCCGAAGGCGTGCTGAGCTGGCGTCTGAATGGCGAGGGCCTGCCCCTGCCCGGCGCCACCATCCCCGATCTGGGCAGCCGCTTCTGGGTCAGCTACGAACGTCGCCCCGGGGTGGTCGCGGCGCCGCGCCTGACCGATCGCAATCCGGGTTCGGTGGTGCGCACCCTGGCGGAATCCTTCGCCCGCGAATACGCCGTGCTGTCGCGTCAGCTGGAAGCGGTCTATGAGGCCGCGTTCCTCGACACTGCGAGCGGTCGTGATCTGGATCAGGTGGCGGCCTTGGTGGGCATGCCCCGCCGCACCCGTGCCGCTGCCAGCGGCGACGTGGTGTTCAGCCGCAGCACGCCCGCACCGGCCGACATCATCATCCCGGCAGGTGCGCGTATCAGTTCGTCCGACGTGCCGCCCGTCACCGTCGAGACCACTGCCGAGCGTACCCTGCGCGCCGGATCCCTGTCGGTGGCGGTGCCGGTGAGTGCGTTGGTCGACGGGCCCAAGGGCGCGGCCCGGTCCGGTACCCTGTCGGTCATCCATCGGCCCATCCTTGGCATCGCTGCGGCAATCAATCCCCAGGACCTGGGCTTTGCTGGCGCCGTCGAAGAGGACGAGGCGCTGCGGCGACGCGTCTCCCGCGCGCTTGAGACCGGCGGAGCCGCCACCACTGGGGCCATCGTCGGGGCGCTCACCAGCATCGCCGGCATCAGAGCCCAGGATGTGCTGGTGGATGAGGACCACGTCGCCGCCCCTGGCACCATCACCATCACCATCGCGGCCGACCTGGATGTGGATCACGCGCGTGCGGCCCTTGAAGCCATCCATCGGGTGCGGCCGGCGGGCGTGCGGGTGGTGCACAATCTCGTAGTCCCGGAAGCGGCGGCTATTGGCGTCGGGCCCGGTGCGGGCATGGATCCGAGCGAAATCAGTCCCGCGCCCTCGACCGTCGGCGAGGACGTCTGGTACGACCTGGGGATGAAGATCGTAGTCACGCCGGCTGGCGCCAATCTTGATGCGGCGCAAAAGCAGGTCTTGGACACCGTGGTGCGAACTGCGCTGGATGCGGCAGTGGATGAACTCGGAATCGGCGAGGTGGTGGTCTACAATCGCCTGGTCGCGGCAGTGATGGCGGTGGACGGCGTACAGGACGTCTCGTTTGAGCTCTTCCCGTGGAGCGCCGGCATGGCCGATCTCCTGCGTCGGGGACGCACCAACCTGATGACGCCGGGGACGCGGCGACCACGGCTGGCGGCTGACGGGATCGAATTGCTGATGCGTGGGGCGCTGGTGGCCCTGGACCTGGAAATAAAGGTCACGCGCAAGGGCCTCTACGCTGCCCGGGAAGCCGGCGCAGAACTGGGTCGTATCCGCGTGGATCTGCTGTCGCGCCTGGGCACCGCGCTGGCCGGCATGGCTGCCGACATCACGCCGGCCTCGCTGAAGGGTCTGCTGCCACCGCAGGAAGATTACGAGGTCGCGACCATCGGCTATCGCGCCGAGTTCATGGATGAAGGCCTCAAGACCATCGCCCAGGACCTGACCATCACGCTGGATGCGAGCCAGCAGCCGTGGATCCGCAGTCTGGGCACCACCGAGGACACGGTGAGCGCATGAGCCTGAGCGCCCGCGCCCGCACTGTACTGTCACGCTTCCCGCGCCATCTGGCGTTGGACGCGCCGGGCACGCTGTTCAGTGCGGTGGTAGAGGGCCTGGCCGGGCATCTTGATCACGTCACCGGCGACCTGGGCCGGGTACGGTCGGCCCATCGCCTGGGTCAGGTCGCAGAACAGGCTGATCTGCTGATGTTGGCGGCCCTGCACGGCATCCGTCCGGTGTTGCTTGAACCCTGCATGCGTCGCCTCGCGGCGGCCTCTGCCCTGGCGCACGGCCTGCTGGGCGATGCGGACGCACGGGATGCTGCTGTCGCGGCTCTGCCAGATATTCTCGGGCAAGCTGCCGGAGTCTGGGCCGCCATCGGCAGCGAGACCGCTGAACAGGTGGTCGCGCGCATGGCCGAGGCCATCACGGCGCTGGGCCGCAATGCCGGGACTATTGAACGGCAACGGGGCGTGGTGGTCGACCTGATCGCGGTCCACCGCTCTGGAAATGGAAGTCCCGGCGCCCTGTTGCGCGGCGCCGCAGCCTTGCTGGCCCTGAAACCGGGCCGCCAGCGGCGCTCTCGCGATGACTACTGGCATGTACTCGACACCGAGGATCGCCTGCGACCGGTAGGCGCGCCCACGCCGCGCACCGACCTGCTTGCCCTGGAAGAGAATCCTGAAAAGGATGTGGTCCTCGAACCCGTGCCCCGTTCGCACCGGCAGCACTTCACCATCGCGCGCTTGGGGTTCGGCCCTGTGCCGGTCGACATCCGGGTGAAGGCCAAAGAGGACCGCTGCATGTGGCCGATGGTGGTGGATGTGAATGCGGGCCGGGCCCTGGTCTACGCCAAGGTCCTGACCGCCGGCCAAGAGGTGCTGTTCCGCTCGTCCGGCATCGTCGAACTGGACGGTGTCGAGGCCGGTAATCTGGCCTTCGCCATCGACGGTGGCGTGTTCGCCGATGTCGACTATGACGCCACCGGAATCGATTTCGTCTTCGCCGATGCGGCGGATCCCACTGCCTACGCGGACCGGGCCGCGCTCTTTGGCGTATGCCGCCCGGTGGCCTCGGCCCTCGATGGTTCCCTGCCCCACGCCGGTGGTTTGACCCCGCCGATCTCGCTGCGCGTCGGCATCACCAACTTCAGATTCTTCGTCCGCGAAGCCTGCTTCGGTACCGAATCAGCTGGTGTCGACGTTGCGGCGATTCCTCTTTTCGCGGCCGGCATCTTCAATGGCTCCCTGGCCGCTGATGCGGCCGACGCCCCGGCCGCCGACGTGGGCTTCGCCTGGCGCGAGCGCCAGCCTTATCGCTGCACCCTATGGCTGCCCATGCGCTTTTCCCACCTGGATGGGGATGGCCAGATCGAGATCCGCGAGCGAGTCCGCCTCGCCCTCGACCGTGTGCGGCCAGCCGGCGTGTACCTTGCCGTCGAGTATGCCGATGATCGCTGGACCCTGGGTGATGGCGTGCTGCGCGACGCCGACAGCGCCGAACCAGATGGTCTGATCATCCACGGCACCCGCCTCTCCCTCCCCGAACCCGTTCCCGTCTGAACTCCTTCTCAGGACCGCCCCCATGCCTTTGACCAAGCCGGCCCTCGCCACCGCCGATCCCGGACGCCCCATCACCGCCCAGGCGTGGAACGCCATCACGGCCGCCATCAATGGGCTCTATGACGCCGTCAACGCCCTGGGCGGCAACGCCGTGGCGGTGGAGGTCACCGCCGGCGGCGCGGCCCGTGCCGACGCCCGCGTGGTCGCCGTGCCCGCAGCAGGTGGCCGTCCGATCCCTGCCATCGCGCCGTTCCCTGGCCAAGTGAAGCACCAACTGTCGGGCCTGACCGACGGCACCTGGTCGCTGAAGGTCAGTGCGCCCGGCTGTGCCGATGCCAGCGTCGACATCACCGTGCCGGCGGCGACCCAGGCCACCGTTTCGCTGACCGTGAATCAGCAGGTCATGCCGGACCTCTTTGGCCGCACCCTGACCCAGGCCCTGGCCGCTTTGGGCGCCAAGACCCTGACTATCGACAGCATCTTTGACGCCAGCGGCGAGGCGGTACCCAAGCTCAACCCCCCGGCCCAGTTCCAGAACGCCGTGGTGTTGTGGCAGCATCCTGCGCCCGCGGCCTACGCCTTGGCCAATACCGCCCAGGTCCGTCTGGTGGTCAGCGCCGAGTTGCAGCCAGCGGCGGTCACGGTGCCCAACCTGACCGGTTTGACCTTGGCCGAAGCGACGGCCGCCCTGACCAAGGCTGGCCTGAAAATTGGCACCACCACCATCACCAAGTGACGCTGAGCGTCGCCTGAACCAAGGATTTTGACCATGCCAAACTTCACTGCCTTCTACGAGCCTAATCGCTTCGATGCCAAGCGCGTCGTCCGGAACGATGGTCCCGTCGCCCAGGTGAACATCAAAGAGGGCAGCGTCGGCACCATCGAGACGATCTACAGCTCGCCACGCGTACTGTCGCAGACGCCCAAGGCGGGCACTCAGTTGGCCCGCGGCGCCACCGTGAACCTCGTCCTGGCCAATGGCCGGACCATCCCCTCGGGCGCGGTGACTGGCGGCTACAATAAGTGGCAGGCCGACAATCTGGGCAAAGTCTATGACGATTACGTCAAGGACGACGAGGTGATGAGCAATCTGGTGGCCAAGTACGCAGAGAATATGACGCTCTCCGACGCGGAGCGGACCCAGGCCCTGCAAAAGCTGGGCAGCAAAAACGTTACGATCGGCGCCACCCCCGGTGACGACCTGGACAGCGTGATGGTCGCGTTGGGTGCCGCCAAGGCCTTCAACGGCCTGGCGGGCTGACATGCCCGCCGAGGTGCCAGGGATGGACATGGGCTGGGGCGTGGTGCAGACCACGAGCTACCCCATGACATTATTCATGACGTTGATGACCTTCGAGGGCGATGTGGAGACCACCAAGGTCACCACCATCCCTGCCGATGCGATCATCACCGAGGCCACCGCCACGATCACGGTGAAGGAAGCCGGGGTCATCGCCGCCGGCAAGGTGGCCCAGGTTCGCAATGGCGAGAACTCCACGGTGGTGGTTTTGGATTTCGGCGCCTTGCGCACGGTCTCGTCGCTCAGCCTGCCCAGTGGCAAGACGCTGGTCTCGCTGCGGCGCTGGGCCGGTACCGGCTTCACCTCTGTGTATCTGACGGCCGCCCAGTTGGCTGGCAGTTCCATCTCCTTCGCCGAAGTACAGTCAGAGCGGCTGGAGCTGACCTTCAGCACGGCGGTCGCGGCCGCCGTGGCCAGTACCGCTCTGGACGTGACCATGCCGGGGGTCCCGACCGACCTGAGCCTTGAGATCGCCGGGGTGCGTGCTTGGTCCCGGCCCGGCCCAGTGAAGCTGAGCAGCGCCGCCACACCTGAAGCTACCTTTACCGTGCCGGTGATCGCCGAATTACAGGCGGCGCTGGCCCGGGGCGCCAACCCCGCCGTGACGCTGCGCACCGGTACGCCGTGCAGCCAGGGTCTGAGCCTGAGCATTGGGTACATCCGTGTTCATGCGGTGGCGCTGCCCCCGGCCGGGCTGGTGGTCGGTGGGGAAAGCGAAGCTGAGGTCGAGGCGAGCCTGCCGCTGCCAGCCGCGTCCTCGACGTGGGAAGTGGTCCGCATTGAACTGACCGTGGCGGGGCGCATGCCCGCCTGGCGCGCGTGGCCCTTGCCGGACCCGCTGGTGAACGGCGCGGCCCGACTGGTCATCGATCCTGCTCATAGTTATGCGGCCCGCCTGCCGGCGTCCTGGCTGGCTCCACTGGGCGAATTGCTCGCCATCCGTCTGCCCCTGGTTCTTCCCCCGGGCTTCTTGGGAGCCGAACTCGCCGCGGTGTTGCATCAGGGCACTTTGGATCTACCCATCGCACCGGTCCCGTCCGCCCGCTTCAAACCCACCCCCATCGCGGCGGATCCGGTCGGCGGCGAACGCTGGGTCGAACTGCAACTCGCCAAACCCGTGAAGATCCCCCCGGGTGCGACCTGGTGGGTCGAGATCACCGCCACCCGCGGCGCCTGCGATTGGCCCATGAGCCAGGTGACCAGCGATGCGTTGCCCGACGCGATCCGCCTGCGGCGCAGCTTGCCTGGTCCGCCCTTCCGGCCCCTGCACGTCGCCGCCCGGCTTGGTCCCGACGCCATCGTCCCCGCCGGACGGCTGCGCATCCTGGGAACTCCGCGCAGCGATGATCTGCGCCCCGCCGTGGTGCCCCTGCTGCATGGATCAAGCGCGCCCCAGGTGGCGCCCGGATTCACCCCCGCACCAGCCAGCGGTGTGGTGACCCTGACCCCCGCCATATCTGCCACTGCGGCCCGGGGCGAGATCGCAGGCGGCGCCCTGCGTCTGCGACTGCGCCTGCACAGCGCCGGCCAAGTCACCATCACCGCTGCCACCGTCTACTACCGCACCCCATGATCACCGACGCCCGCACCAATTTCCGTGACGGCCTGCGTGTGACGCCGGCCCACCTTACCCACCTCCAGCAAACTCTGGCAGAGGCAGTGGTCGACCTGCGCACCGCCTTGGGGCTGGGCCGCATTGCCTGGGGACTACGGCTGAGCGTGGTGGCGGGCACGGCGACCCTTGCACCTGGCGTCATTTTTGCGGCCACCGGCGTCCGCCTCGGGGTCACGACGGCGGTGCCCCTGGTCCTGCCTGCTGGTGATGGCACCTGGCGCGTGGTGGTGGCGGGCAGCAATACCGACGAGCCGACCCTGCGCATTGATGATCAACCCACCCTGGTGCGCACGCAGACCGTCGTGGTGGTGCAGGCCATGGACATGGCGGTGTTGGATGACGCCTTGGGCGTCGGCACGGTGACGCGCACTGGTGCCACCATCACGGTCGCCCAGGACCCGGCCTTGTGGCTGGTGCCCGCCGCCCACGGACACAGCGGCAATTTTTATCAGGACAGCGCCGGACGCTGGCGTTTCGATGGAGCCGGTGGCGCCATGGGGCCGGCGGGTCCGGCCGGTGCCGATGGCGCTGCGGGAGCACCGGGCCCAGCTGGCGCTGACGGCGTTGACGGTGCTGCCGGCCCGCAGGGTCCCGCAGGCGCTGATGGCGCCGCCGGACCCCAAGGCCCGGCCGGTGCCGATGGCGCTGTGGGAGCAC
>Ga0105044_10005650_pt1 | contig 17183 bp, 12 predicted proteins | sample MAT01_FD_78092 | JGI IMG/M metagenome (GOLD analysis project Ga0105044, IMG submission 78092) | Freshwater microbial communities from Lake Fryxell liftoff mats and glacier meltwater in Antarctica - MAT-01 | ecosystem: Environmental > Aquatic > Freshwater > Ice > Liftoff microbial mat | place...
CCTTAGCGCCAACCTTTTTAACCCGATTCCGCTCAGAATCGTCATTCCCATCACCAGTTGGCAAGATAAATTTAGTAAGCGCCCCTTTATGGTTTGCATCAACGCCAGCGCAGAAAACGGCCTCGACCGAGACTCGGCTGGCAACGTTCTGTAAGTTCGCAGTCTTTCAACCGAGCGCTTCATTCGCAAGCTTGGCAATGTCTCTGATGAAACACTCCAAGAGTTGCTATCTGGCCTAGTGATTTGTGTTGATTACGAAGCATCCCCTTAGATCATTCACGGTAAGAACTGAGACCCCGCCAGCGTTACCCTGTTTCGAGGAGAATTATGACCATGAGCGCCATCCTGTCCGAATTTACCCTCGAAAACTTCAAGAGCTATCGCACCGGGCGGCTCCCCCTCGGCTCCCTCACCGTGCTCATCGGCGCAAACGCCTCCGGCAAAAGCAACGCATTGGAAGGGCTGCGGTTCCTCTCCTGGCTAGCCCAGGGTCAAAAACTCACCAGCATTCAACACACCGTTAACAAAGGCGATCGCATCGTGCGGGGGCGCGTCAATGACCTCTGCCGTCAGGGCGAATCCAGCTTTTCTGTGGGTTGCTCCCTGCAAGCCAGCGAATGGAATCAGCTCACGATGGCGATCGCCCTCCGCGATGGCGACCTGCACATTAGTAGTGAATCCATCACCAACACAGCCAATCAAACCAAACTCTACGAACTAGACCAACCCTCCCAAGGGGTCGGCACCGATGTCAGCGTGGCCTACAACAACTTTGCCCGAGGGCGAAACAAGCCCCACATCGTCTGTAGCGATCAAATGGCGATCTTTATGCAGCTCGATAGCCCCGCCACCTTCAACGCCAAACACCAGCAGTCGCAACAGGTCATTCCAGACACAGTGCGCGACTACCAGCGGGTATTAGAGAACGTGCTGTTTCTTGACCCCGTTCCTGCCAGAATGCGGGAATACAGCTTCACCACCGAAAAACGGTTGTAAGGCGATGGCACCAACCTCTCCAGCGTGCTTTATCGGCTTTGGAACCAAGCAGAAGCTAACCAGCAAGCCATTTTAGATTTCATTCAAAGCCTGCCAGAGCAGGCCATCACCGGCATCGACTTTTTAACCGGGCCTCGGGGTGAAGTCATGGTGAAATTGCAAGAATCTTTTGGGGCGACCGATCGCTACTGTGAGGCCGCTCTACTCTCCGATGGCACGCTGCGGGTGCTAGCCATTGCAGCGGCCATGCTCTCAGCCACCGAAGGCAGTTTGGTGGTGATAGAAGAGATTGATAACGGGGTGCACCCCAGCCGAGCCGATCACCTGTTGACCAGCATTCGGGCGATCGCCGAGCGGCGCAACCTGCGGGTGCTGCTCTCGACCCATAACCCAGCGCTTATGGATGCCTTGCCTGATGTCGCCCTCGCAGACGTCGTCTTTTGCTATCGCGACCCGCAAGACGGAAATAGCTGCCTCGTCAAACTGGGCGAGATCGACGACTTTCCTGGGCTGGTGTCCTAAGGGCCGCTGGGGCAACTGGTCACCACCGGAGTCGTCGATCGCTTTATCAAGTCGCCCATCACCCCCGAAGAGCGAAAGCAAAGAGCCATAGATTGGCTGGCCAGCCTCCAGAGTCAACCGGCATGAGCAGCGTTTGTTTAATCGATACCAGCATCTTTCTAAATCTGCTGGATGTTCCCTACTGTAATGAGTCTATGGCCGAGGTAGTTGAGGAGTTCAAGACATTTGTAGAAGCGGGCTGCACCTTTCTGTTACCCATGGCCACCATCCTGGAAACCGGCAACCATATTGCCCAAAACGGGGATGGCAATCTTCGGCGCAAAACAGCTCAGCTATCGTTGCGGTTAAAGGCGCATTCTCTGGAGCCGCCCCTTGGCGACCCGTTGCGTTTCCACTGACTGAAGAGATCCTGTTGTGGATTGACACATTCCCCGACCACGCGGGACGCAACAAAGCTCCCGACAAACCAGAAGGTAACAGCTTCGGCGATCTCACCATCATTCAAGACTATGAAAAAGCCTGTGCTCGCTTCCCCATGAGCGAGGTTTTCATCTGGTCGCTCGACAGCGATCTACAGAGCTACCGCCACAATCCCTAAATTGCACCTGAAGTCCTTTGCCAATTTACTGGGGATAGCAGAAATACTTTGTAAAAAAACAAAGGCTTCTCTATTCCCATCTGCCAGATCTTGAAACGCCTTGCTACCTTTAGGGAATACTCTCTATGGCGATAGCTGTTGAGGCCAAGCGATCTATCCATGAGCATTCACTTCCAGTTTCTCCGAGCCGAATGGCCAAAAATCTACGAAGCCGCCGCCAAAGCCGAAGGGTTGGCTTACCCCGACCCCCGCGCCGCCTGCTTCTATAGCCGCCGCACCCTAGAACTGGCCATTGATTGGCTATTTGAGTGCGATCGCAGCCTCAACCAACCCTACAAAACCGACCTCAGCGCCTACCTTTTTGAACCCAGCTTCAAAGCCCTCGTCGGCCCCGCCCTCCACACCAAACTCGACATCATTCGCCGCAACGGCAACCACGCCGTCCATAGCAACCGCCCCATTCGCATTGAAGATGCGATCGCCACCCTCAAAGAACTCTTCCACTTTTGCTATTGGCTGGGGCATCGCTACGGCCTCAAACCCACCGACAAACCCAACCCCAAAGTCGCCTTTGACCCCAACCAACTGCCCAAAACCTCCCCGGTGCCCCCCCAAACCGTCGCCCAGATGCAAGCGCTGGCCGACCAACTCGCCACCAAAGACCACCAACTCGCCCAAGCCCAAGCCGAAAACACCACCCTCCAAGCTCAGATCGAAGCGCTGCAAGGGGCGATCGCCCAGGCCAAAGCCGCAAACGCCACCCAACCCGACCCCCACGACTACACCGAAGCCGAAACCCGTGACTACTTCATCGACCTGCTCCTCAAAGAAGCAGGCTGGCCGATCGGTTTGGCTCCGCTCACCGAACGGAGCCGAAGTGATCGAGAATACCCCATTCAGGGGATGCCCAATAAAACCGGCCAAGGCTTTGTCGATTACGTGCTGTGGGGCGACGACGGCAAACCCCTGGGTCTAGTCGAAGCCAAACGCACCCAGCGCGACCCACAACAAGGGCAACAGCAAGCCAAGCTCTACGCCGACTGCCTAGAGCAACAGTTTGGCCAACGCCCCATCATCTTCTACACCAACGGCTACGAACATTGGATGTGGGACGATGCTAGCTATCCTCCCCGCCAGATCCAGGGCTTTTTAAAAAAGCCAGAGCTAGAGCTAATCATTCAGCGCCGCACCACCAAGCGATCGCTCCTCACCGCCGAAATAGACCCCAACATCGCCGGACGCTACTACCAAACCCGCGCCATCCGCCGTATTTGCGAAACCTTTGAGCGCCACAACGAACGCAAAGCCCTGCTCGTAATGGCCACCGGAGCCGGAAAAACGCGCACCGTGGTTGCCCTCTGCGAGCTACTCATGCGCTGCAACTGGGCGAAGCGCGTGCTGTTTCTGGCCGATCGCGTCGCACTCGTCAACCAAGCCGCCAACGCCTTCAAACAATTTCTACCCGCCGCTAGCCCCGTCAACCTCGTCACCGAAAAGAACACCGCAGGCCGAGTCTACGTCTCCACCTATCCCACCATGATGGGGCTAATTAACGACGTGGGCGATGGGCAGCGCAAATTTGGCGTCGGCCACTTTGACCTAGTGATCATCGACGAAGCCCACCGCTCGGTTTATCAGAAATATCGCGCCATTTTTGACTACTTCGACTCTTTTTTGGTCGGCCTGACCGCAACCCCCAGAGAAGAGATCGATTTCAACACCTACCAACTATTTGACCTCGAAACCCGCGTGCCCACCGATGTCTACACCCTAGAAGATGCCGTGGGCGATCGCTTCTTGGTGCCCCCCAAAGCCGTCTCTGTGCCCCTCAAGTTTCAGCGCCAAGGCATCCGCTACGATCAGCTATCCGCAGAAGAACAAGAACGATGGGACGAGCTGGAATGGAATGAAGACGGCGATGCGCCTGATAGCGTCGATCCCAGAGCCGTCAACGAGTGGCTCTTCAACGCCGACACCGTAGACAAAGTTTTAGCCCACCTCATGACCCGTGGCCTCAAAGTAGAAGGGGGCGATCGCCTCGGCAAAACCATCATCTTTGCCAAAAATAACAACCACGCGAAGTTTATCTACCAGCGCTTTGATGCCAACTATCCCCACTACCACGGCGAATTTGCCCGCATCATCACCCATAAAACTGAATATGCCCAAACCCTAATCGAGAGCTTCTCCCAAGCAGATAAACCTCCGCACATCGCTATTTCTGTCGATATGCTCGACACCGGCATCGATGTCCCCGAAGTCGTGAACCTAGTTTTGTTCAAACTGGTGCGATCTAAAACCAAATTTTGGCAAATGCTGGGGCGCGGCACCCGCTTAAAACCCGAGCTATTTGGGCCAGATCAAGATAAAGAGTTTTTCTATCTATTCGACTTTTGCCAAAACCTAGAATTCTTTTGCCAAAACCCCGAACCCATCGCCGGTGCCCCCAGCAAATCCCTTAGCAAAAGCCTGTTTACCAAACGCCTAGAGCTGCTCAGCCACCTAGATCAAAGGCTCTCAGGCAATACGGTCAGTGAACAGCCCGGCAGCTATGGCAACCCCAAACTCGACCCAACCACCGAAGCCGAATTGAGACAGGCGATCGCCACCCAACTCCATGGCGAAGTCACTGCCATGAACCTCGATAATTTCATCGTGCGCCCCCAGCGCCAACGGGTCGAAACCTACGCCGACCTAGCGGTGTGGAACCGCCTCCAGCCTGAGCAAATCGAAGAACTCGCCACCGCGATCGCAGGCTTACCCACCGAACTACCCGCCGAAAATGAAGACGCCAAGCGCTTTGACCTACTCTTGCTAAATCTACAACTAGCTCGGCTGAATGCTGACCCAAAGTTTGTGGCGCTGAGCCTGAGAGTACGGGCGATCGCCACTGCCCTCGCCGAAAAAGACAGCATTCCCATAGTGCGCGAGCAACTGGAATTGCTTGAGGAGATCCAAACCGATGACTGGTGGCAAGATGTCACTATCCCCATGCTAGAGCGGGTGCGGAGAAGAGTGCGATCGCTCGTTCGGTTCATTGAGAAAGCCGAGCGGCAACCCATCTACACCGATTTCATCGACGAACTCGGCGACGAAAGCATCATCGAAATGGAAGCCTTCAGCAACAGTGGCGATGACTTTGAGCGCTTCCGCGCAAAAGCTCGCTACTTCCTGCGCGACCACGAAAACCACATCACCATCCACAAATTACGGTTCAACGAGCCACTCACCCCCACCGACCTCAGCGAGCTAGAGCGGATGCTGCTAGAGGCTGGCATAGGCACCTTCGAGCAGCTAGAACGCGCCAAAGAAGAAAGCCAGGGGCTGGGATTATTCATTCGCTCCCTGGTTGGGTTAGACCAAGCCGCCGCCAAGCAAGCCTTTGGCGAGTTTCTCGCAGGAACGATCACCTCAGCCAATCAAATCGAGTTTATCAACTTGATGATTGACCGCCTAACCCAACAGGGCACCATCGAAATCGGGGATCTTTACGAATCTCCCTTTATCGACATCAGCTCCCAAGGCCCTAACGGGATCTTTAGCTCAGCTCAGGTTGAGTCTTTAGGAGCCGTGTTAACTCGAATTCGCGCCGCCGCCGCGTAATGGATAACCGTAAAAATAGATAAGGGACTTGCTGGAAAATAACGGACGCGCTGAACAGACTTTCTCCCTGAGGGAGACGCTGCGCGAACGACTCCGCTCAGCCCTCGATCGCTGCAGTGGGCTTGGCTATCGCGAGCAGAGGTTAGGCTTCTCGCAAGAACCCTACGGCCACAGCCTCCGCTACCTGCGTTTCGACGAAGCCCCACAGGTCTGGGGTTGCCCGCTTAACCGCCTGCATCCGTTGAAAGACGCGATCGCACGTAATCCCATGCTTTTTCCAGGTGCCGCCCTCCGTTTCGAGATTGTGCAAAAACGGTTGCAAACAATCCATCGCTTTGGCAAAGCGGGCTTCGGGGGTTTCCCCAGTCTCAAATTCTTCCCAGAGCGTATGCAGTTCAGCACTCAGATCAGTAGGCAATAGCCCAAACAAGCGCTCAGCGGCTCGTTGTTCTCGCTCAGCCTTGTCTTGGTTGCCCTGGGCATCAAAGCAAAACGTATCTCCGGCATCAATTTCGACCACATCGTGGAGCAGCAAGAGCTTGACGGCATGGCCGATGTTTACAGGCTCGGCTGCATACTCTGAAAGGGCGATCGCCATCAGCGCAATATGCCAAGAATGCTCCGCACTATTCTCTCGCCGCGACCCATCCATCAACGACGTTTGCCGCAACACCTGCTTCAACTTATCCAACTCACACACAAACTGAATCTGCTGCGATAGCCGCAACGACGAAGGAGAAAGCATTGGTAAACCCATTGAAGAACGCAAGGACTAATTGATCGTATTAAGCAAAATAATGGTCTGAATCAGCCCGACGAGAACGCCCAAAATTCCGCCGAGGTTCACAATGCCTTGGAGTTCGCTCCGCACAATGCCTTGAATGGCGGCCTCCAAATCTTTGGGAGCCGTTGCTTTAACCCGCTCAATGATCACCCGATCTAAATCCAAAATCGGGATCACCTGGGTCACGATCGCCTCCAAATCTCGCTCCAGATAGCGCTCTAAAACCAGCGCCAATTCTCGGCTAACAGGTTCCAGCGAGCTAGTGACCACCTCAGAGTCTTGCAGTCGGTTGATCAGCAAAATAGATACTTTTTGCCAATTCACCGAGCCACTTAGCCCCTGCAATAGTTCGCCGCCTTTGTCTTGGATGTAAGTGCGAACTGTGTCTCGCATGGTCTTACGCAGTTGGCGCACCGTCGAAACTGGCAAATTTTGGAGTGAAAAATTTTGCAGCCATTCCTGTAACCGCCGTTTGACATTCAACGTGCGAAGCAGTTCGATGAGCAACGCATTTCCGGCTTCGCGCTCGTCGAGCATATAAGTCCGCAGCCGAATTAAGGCATTTCGCACCCCAAAGAGGTTGGCCACCACCCAATAGGTGCCGCTGGTTTTGGCACGAAAGCCTTCGTCGATGATTTGGATATTGCGATCGGTCAAAAAATCGACCATGCCCTGGCGTAAGACATCGGGCGGAAACACCACCTCCAACATCCAAGTAGCCAGTTGATTGGCTTGGGGTTCGGTCAATTGCAAATCGAGCAATACTTGGTCAAAAATCTGGTTGAGCTGCTCTTCTAAAAAGTCTTCTCGCCGCGCCAAAGCTTTGATGGCGCGGGGCAACGATTCACCCGTCAGATCTTGAAGAATATTGGCCAGAATTTTGGCCGTCCGCTGCTCTTTATCCTGCTGAATCTGCTCAAAAGCTAAGCGCAATAGCCAGGCGATCGCCCCTTCCACGCGATCGGGATCTAGCAACCGCCGCGCAATCTTCTGAAGTTCGTCTGGGGTCAGCAACGAACCCATGATCACGTTTGACACCCGCAACGCTAGCCGCTCTTGGTTCCTAGGAATGAGGCCAGGGGTAAACGGCAACTGCCGCCCGGCCACATAGATGGCTTTGTAAGGGCGAAACAGCATTTTGATGGCCACATCATTAGTAAAATAGCCAATGATGCCACCCAATATTGGGGGCGCAACGAACAGCCAGAGATTTGACAGATTCAAGAGCGTAGGGATTTTAGAGTAGGGATTTTAAGCGTGAAATTTTAGAAAACGTTGGGGCGCGGTTGGGGTAGCACAGTGCCAATATCCAGAGACAACTCCCCGCTTTTATTTTCAATTTTGAACTGAAGCGGTTTTTTGAGCCTCTTTTCGGGTGGTGGCGAGGGGGAAGGAGACACTACTTGGTGGCGACGAGAACCCCCATCAGGTTATGGGCGATCGCATAATGCACCACCTCCGAAAACCCGGCCTGCCGCGCCAGTGCTACCTGCTCCGGCCCCGTCGGGAAGCGCTCTAAGCTCGGAAAGATGTAAGCATACTCCTCGCGCACCCCAAATTGGCTGGCAATGGGAACCACCAAATGATCTAAATACCACCGCTGAAACGCTTGCTGGGTGAGGTCTACGGGGCGATTAAAATCCAAAATAGCCACCCGCGCTCCGGGCTTCAACACGCGATACAGTTCGCGTAGGCTCGTTGGAATATCCATCACATTACGCAGCCCATACCCCATGGTAATACCATCAAAGTGATTGGCAGCAAAAGGTAGTGCTAGGGCATCGCCCTCGACCCAGGTAATGGGTTGGCTGGCAAGGGTGCGCTGTTGGGCGATCGCCAATTGCTCGGTCGAAAAATCTAGGCCATAAACCTGCCCATCGGTGCCCACCGCCTTCGCCAACAGTCGTGCCAAATCGCCGCTGCCACAACACACATCCAAACACACGCCCCCAGATGGAGGCTGGCACCACTTCACCGCCATCTGCTTCCAAACGCGATGCAACCCCAAACTAAGCCAATCATTCAACTGGTCATAAATCGGGGCAATGCGGTCAAACAATACTTGAACATCATGAGCCGTGGCAGTCATAGGAGCAAAGACACAGAGAAAAAGGGCATTAAAACCAAGGAACAGCTAGCCGTTCTTTGGGTCAGACAGCGGTGAGATACCGCAAGAAAATCAGTGAGCTATAGGTTAGATCTATCTAGATTAATCTGCCCAATATCTAACTCAACATCTAATTCAACATCTAACTCAACATTTAGCAGAGGGTTTACCCAGCCTAGAGCGTAGAGTCTAGGCTGGTTAGAGCAAGGGCGACTTGTTGCACCGAGAGGTAAAGCAAGGTCAACTCATCTTCTTTGAGAGCATGGGGCGCATTCCATTGCAACGAGACGATCGCCAGCACCTTGTCTAAAAAGAGCGCCGGAATCAGCAAATTAACCGAAGGCGGCGAGCCTGACCCCAAAACTAATTGGGAAGACTGGCTGGCGATCGCCTCTGTCACCGGCTCCACCGTCCCTAAAGAAACCGCCGTCATCCCCTCTGTTTCCCATTGTCCCAAACTATCCGATAGGCTTGTGTTACGAATCAATTGCGTAATACAAGCATCAGCCCCAAAGGTTTTGCCAATGGCGATCGCCATCTGATCCAGCACCCCCTCCAAGCTGACGGGTTGCCGCGTAACCCGCACAATCATATCCAGCAGCCGCGTCTGAGCCTGTTCCCAGCACAATTCATCCGTCCGTTGCTTGTGCATCTCATAGGTTTCGACAGCGCGCTGCACCACCGTTCGCAACTCACTAGGATCCCAAGGCTTCGTAATATACTTATAAACTTGGCCAGAGTTAATCGCCTCCACCAAATCTTCTACATCCGTAAACCCAGTCAAAATAATGCGCATCGTATCAGGAAACTGCGGCACAGTTTTGCTCAAAAACTCTGTGCCTTTCATCTCTGGCATTCTCTGGTCAGAAATTATAACGGCGACCTCACCTTCACTCGCCAATACCTCAAGTGCGGCCACCCCACTTTCTGATCGCAATACATTAAACTCCCGCCGAAAGGTGCGATAGAGCAAATCCAGATTGTCGGGTTCATCATCTACCACCAGCATCTTGGGCTTTTTTCGACGCTCTAAGCCTTCCAACTGCTGACCAATCACATCCAACTCTGGAATCCCAGTCTCCATATTCTTTCTCCTATCAGCAGAAGATCGCTTTTACAACTCATCAAACCCAATGGGTGAAAAGCCATCCCTCATATACAAAAGCTTAATCGCACACACCCTCTAGTCTCGACAACTTTGCCCAATTTCTAACGCTTTTTCCAAAAAAAATCCATTATTTTCATGCTTCCCTGAAAAAAGCTCGTTCGAGCATAATCCTACAGCCCTTCAAGACTCAAGACAATTGAGGCTACCCCCTTAACACTGCGCGCAATTTTGTGCAGAGGGCGATCGCGCAACTCCTCAATCGCGCAACTCCTCAGTCTTGCAACGCATAGAGGGTTTTCTGTTCTTGCAGGATTTTGCAGGGGTTGCACGTTTCGCAATCATGCCTAGGAAGGATGATTTTTTAACGCTTCCTCCATGTCCCCTTATTAAGCTTCTTTAGGGACAAGTCTTTTATGAGTCCAGTAATTCTTTTTATAAGTCCATAAATTAGACTTATAGGACTCAATACGGTATACCTACTTACTAACGATGCTGGTGTTAAAAATCCCTTGCAGTTGCTTCAACACTCTAGCCGTAGGTCACCAATTTTGAGTAAGTTTGGCTATCCTTTCTCATCTGCTAACAGTCTCATCTGCTAACAGTCTCATCTGTTAACAGTCTCATCTGTTAAGTAGATGAACCTAATTAAACGTAGTCTTGAATCGCTGGAAGCCTTATTGTGCCGCGCTCGGCTTGCTGATTACTTAGGTCTACCTACTTAATATTTTTCTAGCTTTTTGTAGCGCTTCTTTCGTCTACGCTGCACTGAATAAACAGCCTGTAATTAGACTGCGCTAAATATAATTGCGCCAATTCAAATTTGAAGTGCAAAGATAGCCAAAGAGTCAGCGTGGGATAATCATTTCAATGATCGGCCACGCTGATTTTTCTAACTCCGCCAGCTTTTAATAGTCGCTAAATCATGCCTGGGCCTTTATGCCGCCAATCATGCTCTGTGGTCAGCTTGCCATCCTCATCCTCAGATAATTCCTCCAACTGATGGGTCTTATCTGCGGCTTCCTGTGCAGCTTTCTCCCGCAAATCTCCCGGAACATTGACGTACATTTCTGGCTCAATTGCATAGTTATTGAGCAACCCCTCTTTATCGACCGTATAGCCATCTGCTACATTGCTCGATTCATCACCATCATCGACATGAGAGGTATGCCCAAAGTCTTTACCCTCACGCTGCTGACGTGCAGCAGATTCGGCAGGAACGATGTGTGAGTCATATTGCGGAACGGCATCTGACGAATCGTTATTGGAAGAATCATTTTGAGCACTCATTTTAATAGTCCTCTGTAGTTTTTCTGCAATAGTTCTGGTCACTGTTTGATTCCCTCTCCTTAATCTGCAATGCAGGGTGCATTTAAGATCAGACTTGTTTAAGGTAGAGCCAATCATTTCAGTTTCTACAGTTAGCTTGATGCCCTATTAATTTATTTCTTGTATGAATTGATTGACTACGATACAAAACGTAAAGAAAACAGCGTGCTCTGCTACCAGCCTGCTGGTGAAAGCTCTGGTTATCTGCTGCAGCCTTGATCATTTCCAAAGAATTTATGCCAACGGAACGATTGAGGAAATATCAAAGGAAAATTAGCGACTAAATGCTCTAACTAGCTTCAAAAGCTTATCCACCGATTTAGGCCGAGACTGATTGGCTAGAAGCCATGCGATCGCAGGTTTTGCCAACGGTTTGGGCATAATACCAGCCCATAAAAACCACAGGCTAACAATTAGTTTGCGTTTTGGAGGCAGGGGTGAACGCTTTAAAGTAGACCAAAACCCATGCCATGCCAGCACCAGGGATGAATCATTAGAAATAGGATGGTATTCAGGAGCCATCCGTAGAGAACCCATGCGGTTCATTAAGTGACTGTAATCGCGTAATCCTAAATTGGGCTGAACTGAGTAGCCCAAAGCGGTTGCGGTTTGGGCAATATAGCGATAGCGGAGGTCATCATGCTGTAGGCTTTTATGCAATTTTTCCTCCCATCCTGCCACCTGTGGCGACCAGAGGTTGCTACCGTGGCGGCGGCGCGCGCCTAGGGCTTCATCCACAGCAACGACCTGCCCAAAAAAGGGAACGACCGCCACTAGATACCCATCCGCAGAAATCCGAAAATCATTTTCGGGGATCGGCATCACCTTTTCGAGCGCCAATCGGCTAAAGCTATTACCACTCGTAACGGTCGCTCGATAGCGTCCTTGGTTCACCAATAATTTCCAAACATCGCCCCTATCAAAGGGGATTTCTCGAATGGGATAAAACTCGATGAAGTTCCCCACTGCATCAACAATTTCGAGACGATACTGTAACTGGGCGGCATCTTCTTGCCAATGGGCAACGACTCTCTCAACGGTTTGAGGGTAAAGATAATCATCAGCATCTAAGAAGATAATAATGTCACCGTGGCTGGCTAAAAAGCCTGCATTGAGAGATGAAGCTTGGCCACCGTTTTCTTTTAAAACTGGAAGAATGCGATCGCCATACCCTCTAATCAGCTCAATGGACTGATCCGTAGAGCCATCATCCGCAACCACTACTTCTACATTTTGGTAGCTTTGATTGAGCGCACTATCAATAGCCTCAGCAATAAACTGCCCATAGTTATAGTTATTAATAACAATGCTGACCTTTGGATTATCCATGCCAGTGATCCTCTAAAATAGCCAAATATCGAGAGTAAATAGAGTCTGCAAACCTAAGAATCAATCTAATTTCTCTTGATCCTTCTGGAGACGGTAGTAATACCACACCACACCCCATAATAGGGCTGCTAACAACCCATCACAGAGCAAGGTTGACCAGGCTGCTCCCTGCCAAGAGAAAATTGGAATCCACCATAAATTAAGGACACAATTCAAACCCGCAATTCCCATCTGAATGCCACTTCTTACACCCTGGAAACCAGCCCCAGTTAATGTATCAGCAGCAAAGTAACTGACAGATTTTAGAATCAGCAGTGGAGATAGCCAACGAATGGCTAAAACAGCCTCACGATAGTCTTCTCCTAAAATGTAGGGAATGAGCGGTGCAAACAGCATTAACCCTATCGTACAAAGAGAAGCATAAAGCACCGAAACAGGGATCAACCGTTTGGCTAATCCCCAACTTCCCTTAATCCCCTTTTCGCCATGTTTGAAAAATTTTGCATAGCCCGCAGCTAATAAGGCTTGAACAGGCACAAACGCTACTGTAATAATCCGAAAGGCTGCGGCATAGATACCTGTAGCACCTAAGGTTCCTAGGCTTGCCAACATGGTTTTGTCAATATCGTTATAAATAGTCTGAGAGGATAGCCCAATAGAAAAATAAAAGCCTTCTTTCATACTTGGCCCAATCAAGGCTGGAACTGGTTTGGGTTTGCCGACAATGATGCTGACCATGTAGACGGCGACAGCCGCTGCAATAGCTGTGCTAATAAGATATAGAATAGCCCAATCAAGAACTTGGGGTTGAATATAAAACTGCACCAGAACAATCGCAGCCACCATATTTTTGAGGCTTAGCAAAATATTGATTTGTGCCGTCCGTTTAATTTTATCAACGGCTAAAAAAGACTTGCTTGAGGCATCAATAAACCGTAGAAAAATTAGATCTGAAAGACCTACCAAAAAAATTAAAGCTGGAGGAATTTCATCGGGAAGCACGAGACCTCCAAGAATCTGAGCCAGGATGAGTAGGATCGTTCCTGAAATAGAGGTTATGAGCAGTGCATTGCCCCAGTAGGTACTAAACAAGGTGGGGTTGCGCGAGACATGCTTAACTAAAATATTTTCGGCTCCCCAACTCGAAAAAGGAGTGAGAATACCAATTAGGGCAACCACTCCAGCAAATGCACCGTATTGTTCTGTGCCTAAGGCTCTAGCAATCAGAATAAAATAAGCCGCTTGAATGAAAATGCGAGAGCCTTTAGCCAGCAGGAGCCAAGCTGTCCCTTGCACCAAAGATTTCTGAGACAGATCTTTAATTCGATGAATTAGATTTTTAGGAATCATGATCTACCTGACAATTATCAAACCCCTCAAATGCCCAGAAAAACCCCCTATCAAGTACTTCAGTTATAGTCTTTAATCTCTTTGTAATTGAAGGTTTCGTAGGTTGTCATTCTCTTTTGATAAAGTTTCTGATGTGGTCTGCTCGATGGGGATGGGGATACGGGTAGAAATGGCGATCGCCACAAACACAACCCAAAATAAGGTATTGCGCCCCATGATAGTGCTTTCGGTGAGGCTATACAGAGCAATAAACAATGGGAAAAGAACGCACAAAAAATACTCATTGCCCTGGGTTCGATTAATACGAATAACAGAGAGCAATAAAATTGCAAATAATTCAAATAAAAATAAGCCTAGGGTGATTAGCCCTAAATCTAGTGACAAATCTAGAAAGCCATTATGGGAATGGGGAGCAGCCCATCCATAGGCTCGCCAAACTTCCCCTGCTGCACTATTAATTCCTTGCCAAAACCCACCATAGCCATAGCCAAACCAAGGGCGACGTTCAATCATTTCTATCACCAAGGGCCATAGCTCTGAGCGTCCTGTCAGGGTAAGATCTTTGCCAAAGGCAGCCAAAATATTCTCAAGATTGAGCATGACTACGATATACGCTGACCCTGCCAAAAGGAATGAAGTGATTAATGTTAAGAGACGTACATCATAGCGCCAGCGCATTATTTTAAGTGCAAAAAATATACTGATGAGTAACCCTAAATTAGTCAGAGCCGTAAAAGACCGGGTCATGATGACAAAAAATACCGAGAGTAGGAGCAGAAACCAAGGTAGTGGTCGAAATTTGGGTGCGCCTGCTGCCAATATTAAAAAGACGGTGGAGGATAAAACCATGGCACGGCCTGCCACATTTTTATGGGTAAAGATGCCGCGCCAAGTTCCGGCATGAACCCCGCCCATAATTCCATAGCGTGGAAGCGCTACAGCAAACGCAAAGCTCAGAAAAACAATAATTCCAAAGGTCCAACCCAGTAGATTTAATTGTTGTTTGAGGGTAAATCGTGAACCAAAATATATCCCAAATAGGCTAGTTCCAAAGAGGGCTATCCCTCGGTTCATGGTGATGCTGGGATAATCTGACCAAAGATAGGATAAGAGCGCAATAAAAACTAACGCTAAAACAAATCGGGCTTTAAATATCCCATAAACCGCTTGTTTCCAACGGTAGATTAAGAGTGTGCTAAAAACCACATAGGTCAGCATACAAAGAAGCCGAATAATCCCATAATCGGGTTCGGCAATCCCACCTGTATCATCCCCCTGGCTTGCCCCCCCTGACAAAATCACTTGCAGAGGGCCACCCGAGTAAAGAATCAAGGCTCCGATGGTCACCATTTGTTCAAATCGGAACAAGAGTTGGTGTTTTGTCATGGTAGCTATTAGGAGGAGAAAAGAAGGTTGGCGCGGCTGATCATTCAGCGCTTTCTAAATGCTAATTGAAAGCCCATTATAGACCTAGAAAAAAGAGGCTTTGATTGACTTGGGTGAACAACCTGTTAGAGGTGAACGTGAGGGGGCGATCGCCCTAGTCCTGAAAAGTAAAAATCTATCGACGGGTTTGCCAGGGGCTTAAGCCCACTGTCTGCGCTTAGACCCCACAGCCCGTTTTCCTAGCAAAGGAAGCATTAGGCATTCTTCTATGCCTCCCCAGCCATGAGCCGATTAAATGCTAACGCCTGCTGGGTTTAAGAGCGGTTTGCCATCGAAATAATCAGGCAACGGCGCTCCCATGAGTGCCAGGATGGTGGGAGCCAGATCGATTGCCGCGCCGCCTTCTACGCTAGACCCAGCGGCGATGCCAGGGCCCTGAGCCATGACGAAGCCACGGGCGCGGTGGCCACCAGGCCGGTTCAGGGTAATGGGGCCGATGCGCCCAAGCTCAGGGCTATCCACGGTATCGGTCGGAATTTCATGCCAGACGACAACTAGGTCGGGGTCGGGGAGTTTGGGATCATTGTCTAGGGGGTCTTTGCGGGTGCGAATCACCTGCTTGACTAAGGATTTTCCGGTTCTGCCATCGGTCAGCCGATAGAGCATTTGCTCGAGTTCATCACAGACCGTGTCATATTCTGCTAAATCAACGATGCCTTCTTTTTCACGGCCTTTGAGGTTGATGCGGATGTGGCCATCGGCAAAGGCTGGCAGGGCGAAGGCACGCATTTTGGGCCATAGGGGTTTGTACCAGAAGGCCGGCATCCAGCCTAGCTCTACCTTGCCACCCATGAGGTTATAAGGAGAAAGCAGGCCAAGCTCACTATCTTTTTTGAGAAATTGCTTGGGTAGCCAGTTGTTGAGGAAGCGCTTGATGGGGTTGGGTTCATTAATCTTGCGCCAAATTTCGCCGCCCCAAGAGCCACGGATGGGGCGCAGGATAGGAGCCGGGGGAGCTTTGTCGGTTTTGCCAGGAGCTAAGGCCATTTTTCCTGGGAAGTTAAACCGATAGAGAATTTCGGCCATGAAAAACATGCTGAGTTGATCTGTCAGGTTTGCGCCCATGCCATGGACGGCAAAGCAGACCACATAGGCATTTTCGGGGGCGGCGTCGAGGATTTCGCCAATGGCTTGGTCAACACGCTCGAAGGCTTCGAGTAGAGGATCGGGCACGGTGCCGCCTTGGGTGCGGTGCTCATAGAGGGGATGGTCGGGCTGGCTGCGATCGTAGAGATCATGGCCAGCGGTGTGGGTTTCGCCAAAGCCCGCGATAAACAGATCCCACTCGTCTTGTTGCAGCAGATCGCGGCAGATTTGGGTGCGGGCTGTGAGGCTTTGGGCGATCGCCCCTTGCACCCAGGTTTGATACTTGGCATCCCACCATTTGCCGCTATCTTTGCGCAGCACGGGGTTTTTTCCATACTTCTGTACAATCTCAGGCAATAGATTAGGGGGTTCTGAAACACTAGGAACAAAGGGGAAATGCCCGCCCCAGCCCAACACCTGTACCCCATTTAGATTTTGAGAGAGCGCAGAAACCGGAACATCAAACGCCGCAACCCGGTAGCGATCGCCAAGGGCATAGAACGGCTCATATTCTTGGTAGTCATAGCCTCCATAGATGGGGTCGCAGCGCATACCATAGGTGTGGTGGTCATAGCGAACGGTGTCCCAAAAACCTGTTTTATCGGGCAGACATCCGGTAGAAAACTGAACCCATAATGGCTCTGTAGACGAAAATTCGGCTGAGTCTGTTTGGTAGTTGACCGAATTATGGAGGCGACCATAGGCTCCCCCTTGGCGGATGCGCGCCAAGTTTTTGAGATGCCCCTGCTCCATCCATCTTTCAATAACCGCCGGATCTGCTGCATCCAAACCAATTGCAATCACTGGGTGCTTCATGCTGTCCTTATCATGACTAAAAAAAAGTAGATTCTTCTGGATGAAGCGAACGGGGCTGTTTAAAACTTATTTAGAACTCATTAGCTTCTTAGGCTACAGCTTCTTAGGCTAC
>Ga0105044_10005656_pt1 | contig 17176 bp, 16 predicted proteins | sample MAT01_FD_78092 | JGI IMG/M metagenome (GOLD analysis project Ga0105044, IMG submission 78092) | Freshwater microbial communities from Lake Fryxell liftoff mats and glacier meltwater in Antarctica - MAT-01 | ecosystem: Environmental > Aquatic > Freshwater > Ice > Liftoff microbial mat | place...
AGCGCCAGCTGAAACGGCAGGGACAGGTCTTCTTTCTGCACAACCGCGTCGGCGACATCGAAAAGGTCGAGGCGCGCATCCGGCATCTCGTGCCGAAGGCGCGGACGCTCGTCGGGCACGGGCAGATGGCTGAGCACGAACTGGAGGAGGTCATGCACCAGTTCGTTTCGGGCAATGCGGATGTGCTCGTCTCGACCACCATCATCGAGAGCGGCGTGGATATTCCGAATGCGAACACGATCATCATCGACCGCGCGGACCGTTTCGGACTCGCCGATCTCTACCAGCTCCGCGGACGTGTCGGGCGGGCGCAGCACAAGGCGTATGCCTATCTCATGCTCCCTCGCGAACTGCTCGGCACTGGCGAGGCGCGGAAGCGCATCAACGCCATCAAGCAATACAGCTCGCTCGGGGCGGGCTTCAAAATCGCGATGCGCGACCTGGAGATCCGCGGCGCGGGAAACATCCTCGGCACGGCGCAAAGCGGGCACATCGTGACGATCGGCTTCGACCTCTACTGCGCGCTGCTCCGGCAGGCGATCGCGAAGCTGAAGGGCGAGCGCAGCGGCAAGCGGATCGAGGTCGTGCTCAGGCTCGATTTCGTCGCGCAGCGCGAGGCGGAGTTTGCCGGCGTGAGCGATCGGAATGCATGCGCGCCGGCCTTTCTCCCGGCCGAATACATCGCCGAATCCCAGCCGCGAATCGCCGCTTACCGCCAACTGAACGGACTCGCCACGCAGGAGGCGCTCGACAAGCTGCGCAAGGAATGGCGCGACCGTTACGGGCGCTTCCCGGAAGCCGTCGAAAATCTCCTGACCCTCGCGGAACTGCGCATCTCTTCCGCGGGGCGCAAAATCTCAGTGGTCGAGGTGAAGGATGGGAAACTGATGCTGACGCGCGGCGGCGACTTCATCCTCATCGGCGGAAAGTTTCCGCGCGTCACTGCGGAAAAAGGAACGGCGCGGCTGCTCGAAGCATTGAAGATGGTCCGCAGCCTGTAGGCCGGAGCGCCGGTGGAGCGCCGTCCGTCCCGGCGGCCACGACGAAACGGCGAAGCCGCACTTCGAAAATGGCGTGCGATGAGGAATGGCGCTTCGCGGGAGCGAGGTGGCCGGCGAGGACGCGCGGCGCTCCAATCGCGCACGACAGCTCCAGCGCGAGGGCTTGCCTTCCGGCGGCTACGGTCCTAAGCCGCACGGCACTTTGAAAATCCTGACCACGGTCGCGGCAGCCCGACGATTCCGGCGCAGCACGAGTTCCCGCCTCGTCCTCGTCCCGACAATGGGCGCATTGCACGAGGGTCATGCCGCGCTGATCCGCCGCGCGAAGCAGGTCGCGGGAAAGGCCGGCAGCGTGGTCGTGAGCATTTTCGTGAACCCGACCCAGTTCGGACCGAAGGAGGATCTTTCGCGTTACCCGAGGCCGATCGCGGAGGACCAGCGGCTTTGCAGGGAGTTGGGCGTGGACGCGATTTTTCATCCCTCGGCGAAGGAGATGTACGCCGCGGATTTCTCCACATGGGTGCAGGAATCCGCGGTCTCCAGCGGGCTCTGCGGAGCGACGCGGCCCGGACATTTCCGCGGCGTCTGCACGGTGGTGCTGAAGCTGTTCACGATTGTGCAGCCGGATGACGCGGTGTTCGGCTTGAAGGATTATCAGCAGTGCGCCGTGATCGCCCGCATGGTGCGCGATCTGGATCTGCCGGTGCGCCTCACGTTCGCGCCGACGGTCCGCGAGCCCGACGGTCTCGCGCGCAGTTCGCGGAATGTTTTTCTGAGCCCCGAGGAACGCGCGCAGGCTCCCTCGCTCCGGGTCGCACTGCTCGCTGCGAAGGCGGCGTTTCATGCCGGCACGACGAGCGCCGCGAAGCTGAAACAGATCGCCAGACGGAAAATCTCCCGCGACGCGAAGCTGGACTACCTCGAAGTCGCCGCTGCCGGAACGCTGACCCCGACCCGCATCGCACAGCCCGGCGATACGATGGCGCTTGCAGCGTTTTTCGGAAAGACGAGGCTCATCGACAACATCCAACTGCGGTAGCCGCCCGTTCCTTCTCCCATGCTTCAATTCGACTTTGTAGTGATCGGCAGCGGCATCGCCGGGCTCAGCTTTGCGCTGAAGGCCGCGCGCGCCGGCGCGGTGGCGATCATCACCAAGAAGGCGAAGGCGGAATCCAATACCGCGTGGGCGCAGGGCGGGATCGCCTGCGTGACGGACGAGACCGACAGCTTCGAGTCGCATGTGCAGGACACTCTCGTCGCCGGTGCAGGGCTGTGCGATGAGCAGGTCGTCCGCAACATCGTCCGCGATGGCCCGGGGCGGATCGCTGAACTGGTCGAAGTGGGGGTCCACTTTGACCAGCGGGAGGACGGCCGTCCGGACCTCACCCGGGAGGCCGGGCACGGAGCGCGGAGAATTCTCCACGCACGCGATGCCACCGGTCGGGAAATCGAGCGGGCACTGCTCGATGCGGTCGCAAGAAACCCGAAGATCACACTGCTGGAAAACCACATGGCGGTGGACTTGATCACTCTGCGAAAGCTCGGCCTTTCCGCAGTGCCGGACCGATGCGTCGGGGCCTACGTGCTGGACGAAGCGAGCGGCACGGTCCTGACGGTGCGGACGGACCGACTGGTCCTCGCGACCGGCGGATGCGGCAAGGTGTACTTGTACACGACGAATCCAAGCATCGCGACCGGCGACGGCGTGGCGATGGCATGGCGCGCCGGGGCACCGGTGGCGAACATGGAATTCATCCAGTTCCACCCGACCTGCCTGTTTCACCCGGAGGCTCGCAGCTTCCTGATCACTGAAGCGGTGCGTGGCGAAGGTGGCCGTCTCGTCGATCGCCACGGTCGCGAGTTCGCGCACCGATACGATCCGCGCGGAGCACTGGCACCGCGCGACATCGTGGCTCGCGCGATCGATGCGGAGATGAAACGGACGGGCGCGCCCTGCGTCTATGTGGACATCACCCACAAGCCGGCGGATTTCATCCGCTCGCATTTTCCGACAGTCCACGAACGCTGCATCGGTCTCGGGATCGACATCACCCGGCAACCGATTCCGGTGGTTCCCGCCGCCCATTATCAATGCGGCGGCATCGTCACGGGCCCGTCCGGCGCATCCAGCATCCCGGGCCTTTACGCCATCGGCGAAGTGGCCTGCACCGGTCTGCACGGCGCGAACCGCCTGGCCAGCAACAGCCTTCTCGAAGCCGTGGTGCTCGCCGATCGGGCGGCTGGCGAACTCATCGGCTGGGAACCGCCCTCCGAACCTCCGCTGCCCGAGTTGCCAGAGTGGAAAAGCGGCGACGCAACGGATGTGGATGAGCTGGTCGTCATCTACCACAACTGGGACGAAATCCGCCGGCTGATGTGGGACTACGTCGGCATCGTCCGCACGGACAAGCGGTTGCAGCGCGCCGGCGCCCGGCTGCGCAATCTGCTGGAGGAGATTGGGGAATTTTACTGGGACTTCAAGGTGACCACCGACCTGCTGGAATTGCGCAACCTCGCCACGGTCGCGAGCCTGATCGTGGACAGCGCGCTGCTGCGGAAGGAAAGCCGCGGGCTGCATTACACGCTCGATTACCCGAAGCTGGACGAGCGGTATCTCCGGGCGACGGCCCTGCGGAAGAATTGATCTCCGGCAGGTCGGGCCTTGCCTGTGGGAAGAGGCGATGGGTGTGATTGAATTTTGGCCCACAGAAGTCTCTCCCTGTGTCCATTGCGCCTCTGTGGTTTACCCGAGAACCTCCGGTCCCGTAGTGGCAATGGAGTGGCGCCGAGACAACGAGGTCGAAGCACGCCTCCGCCACCCCATGCCCCCCCCTGTCTTGGTGCTCCTTTTTTGAAACCGCAGAGGCTCGATGGACGCAGAGGAATCCCAACGCTCCAGTTCCCTGAACTGAATATGCCCTCTGAGTTCGGCGGACCGACTCTCCATCACACCCAGAGGCGAAGACGCGAGGCCCGCCAGAGTTTCGCCCCGCCTTGGCATCGGCATTGCTTCAGTGCCGAGCCATGCTCACATTTGCCTACCAAGCCCGCGACTCTGCCGGAAAGGTCATTTCCGGGGTGCAGGAGGGATTGAACGAAGAGAATGCCGTCAACGCTCTGATGTCCAGGGGACTGCTCGTCCTCTCCATCCAGCAGAAGGCGGCAAGCAAGATGGTCCGCGCCAAGGCGAGGGTCCCCGAGTCGGATTTGGTGATGTTCACCCGGCAGCTCGCGACCATGGTGGACGCAGGCTTGCCGCTGGTGGGTGCCTTGACGGCGCTCTTCGAGCAATCCGACCCGAAAAAGCAGGCCGGCCTGCGCCGGGTCATCGGTGAGATCACCGCTTTCGTGCAGGAAGGCTCCACCTTTTACGATTCAATCTCCAAACACCCGAAGGTCTTCTCGCGCCTCTATTCCTCGATGGTAAAGGCCGGTGAATCCGGCGGTATGCTCGCCGAAGTGCTCGACCGTCTGGCAGGCTTCCTCGAGGCCTCCGCCCGTCTCAGCAAAAAGGTGAAATCTGCGATGACCTACCCGGCCATCGTGATCACCATCGCACTGGCCATTACGACCTTCCTCATCGTGAAGGTGGTCCCGGTCTTCGGCGGCATCTTCGCCGACTTCGGCGCGAAACTCCCCGCTCCCACCCAATTCCTGATCGACCTGTCGGATTTCATCCGCGGCAACTGGTACTACATCATCGGCGCTATAGTCGGGGCCTTCTACGCCATCCGCACGTGGGTCAACAGCCCGAAAGGTGCCGAAACCTGGGACCGCTGGAAGCTCAAGCTGCCGATCTTCGGCCCTCTCACACACAAGATTTGCATGAGCCGCTTTGCGCGGACCTTCGCCCAGCTCATCCGTTCGGGTGTCCCGATTCTGGAGGTCATGCAGATCGTCGGCGACACCTCTGGCAACAGCGTGGTGACCAAGGCCCTCAAGTCCGTCTCCACCGACGTCGAGAAAGGTGATCACCTCACTGCCGCGCTAAGCCGCCAGCCCATTTTCCCGCCGATGATGCTGCGGATGGTCGCGGCCGGCGAAAGCACCGGCAAGATCGACAACATGCTGGAGAAAATGGCCGACTTTTGGGACGAGGAAATCGAGTCAACTCTCGCTGCCCTGACCTCACTGCTCGAACCCTTGCTCATCGTTTTCCTCGGCGTCATCGTCGGCGGCATCGTCATCGCGATGTTCCTGCCCATCTTCAAGCTGAACGACGTGGTCTCAGCGAACAAGTAGTCCGCCCACGACCAGCAACGCTCCATAGGCGAGCCCGGCGAAAGCCGTGGCTCGCCAGCGTTTTTCCGAGGCAGAGACCCACGCGATCTGGTCGCGCAGCGTATAGGGCATTCCCACCCAGAACATCCCGAGCACAATCCACACGTAGGTGAGGAGGACGAGAAGCAGGCGCAGACTTTCCGGACGCAGGAATGCCGCCTCCAGCAATGGCTCAGCGGCGAGCAGCGCACACGTCCCCAGCGCGCGGACGGCGAGGAAGTCCGGGATGAACGCAATGGCCAGCACCGTCGCGATGGGCGTCCCAATTCGCACCACGGAACGCCACGTATCAAAATCCCCGAGATCCATGGCCGTCACCATGAAGAAAAACCAGGCACCCGCGACAATCGACAGGACGACCCCGGCCTCGCGATTCCGGGGAAATTTGCGCAGCCATCCCTGCACCGCGGAACCCTTCGCCAGCGCCAGCAGATGGGCGATGAGCAATAGCGCGCCGATTCCCAGCATCGCAGTCTTCAGGGTCAGCCAGGTAAGTTCGTGGTAAATCATGCGGAAGGGCGCGTATGCAAAGGGTGGCGACGCACGGCGGGCAAGCGAAAAGCCCGGTGGGTCACACGATCAGGCGGCGCGGGATTCTCCGAGCGCGACGAGGAGCGACTCGAAAATGACCCGCCCATCCGTGCTGAGGAGCGCACCGTCGCACGCACGTTCGGGGTGCGGCATCAGGCCGAACACATTCCGGCGCTGGTTACAGATGCCCGCGATGTTCTCCATGGCCCCATTGGGATTCGCCTCCGGCGTGATTCGTCCAGCCGCGTCGCAATAGCGCAGGAGCACGCGGCCTTCCGCATTCAGGGCCTTCAAAGTGTCACCGTCCGCCGTGTAATTCCCCTCCCCATGGGCGATCGGCACCTGAAGCACGCGTCCGACCTCCGACCCGCACAGAAACGAATTCGCGGTATTCTCGACACGGAGCCGGACGTGCTCGCAGATGAAATGCATGTCGCGATTCCGAATCAGAGCGCCCGGCAGCAGGCCGCTCTCGCAGAGGATCTGGAAGCCATTGCAAATCCCGAGGACCGGCACGCCACGATTCGCCTGCTCGATGATCGATTTCATCACCGGCGAAAAACGCGCGATGGCACCGCAGCGGAGATAGTCCCCATAGCTGAATCCGCCAGGCAGGACGATGAGATCGTACCCTGCCGCACTCTCCTCCTTGTGCCAAAGGTAGTCGGTCGCAAACCCAAACTCACGCAGGACGTGGTGACAGTCCTGATCGCAATTCGATCCCGGGAAACGGATGACAGCAGCACGCATGACCTACTTTTCCAAAACGAGCTGATAGTCCTCGATCACCGGATTGCTCAGCAGATCCCGGCAAATCTCGTGCATCTTCCCCTCATCCGCCCCGTCCACCTCGACCTCGATCATCTTGCCCATGCGCACACTCTTCACACCGGGCATTCCATGGTGGCGCATCGCTTCCCGCACGGCCACGCCCTGCGGGTCGAGAATGCTATGCTTCGGCATCACGATCACTTTTGCTTTCATAGGAGGCGCGGCTTTTAGGGTGCAATGGACGTGGTGTCGAGCACTCACCCAAGGCAATCGCATCAGCGCGCAGACGGGTTCCGCAAGAACTCGGGATGCCCGATACGCACAGCCCCGCCGCCGAGTTCGACCAGTTCCACACTTGCTTCCCCCTGCGGCTGACGCTAACTGCACACCCGTGAGCGACCAACCTGTAGTAGCAGCAAAAGCACCCGCAAAAGTCAGCTTGGAGGCAGGCAAGGACTACTGGTTCTGCACCTGCGGCAAATCCGCCACACAGCCCTTCTGCAACGGCGCGCACAAAGGCTCGTCCTTCGCGCCGAAGAAATTCAACGCCGAAAAAACCGGCGATGCCTGGCTCTGCCAGTGCAAGCACACCTCCAACGCACCTTTCTGCGACGGCACGCACAAGACGCTCGGCACGTAGTGCCGCGCCGGCCTGAAATGGGTTCAACGTAGCTGCCCGCGCGTGCGACTGGTGACCGGCATCCCTCCCCCGACACATCGTGAGAAACCGGAAAGCTGTGTAGGTTCACCAGTCGCGATACCCTGACCGGAAAACCAGGCCATCATCCCAAGCGTGACGTGGCACCGGGAGACCACTCTACCGAGAGAACGAGTGGAGCGGGTGGAGGGAATCGAACCCTCGTATGCAGCTTGGGAAGCTGCCGTTCTACCATTGAACTACACCCGCTTTTGCAGCGGTTCAGGCACTACTGCCAGGATACAACGTCATCCGGAGCTACAGCGGAATTCGCCTGTCGGAATCTGCCTTCATATCCCTTGCCGCCCCGAATGCCATCCTTCCCCATCGAGAAAGCAACGGCCGATGCTCGAATCGCATTCGGAGCACCTGCCAGATCGGTGAAGAAGCCTCCCATGTCGATGATCTCGTCACCGTCAGCATCGAGAATCACACAGTATTCTGCGCCCCATGGGTCCATGAGCGCCCCCGGGTTCTTCGTAAACTCGCTACCGTCACAGAACCCGCCGCGGGGGCTCTTTGGATCCTTGGCCTTGCCCGCCTCGAAGTACTTCTGCTGCCGTCGGTTCAGAGCGTGGTTGGCGTTATCCCCCCCACGATCGATGGCGCGGAGGACGTCGAAAAGCGTATTATTGGAGACCGGGCAGTTCCCGGCCGAGACATCGCCAAATGCGTAATACCCGTTCGTGTTCTCGTCGCCCTTCTTGGCACTAGCCACCGGCGGATACTTGCCGTTGTCGTTGTAGTAACTCTTGCATGCGCCTACGATATTTCGGACCGCGGTCCCGGCTTCGGCCCGGCGCGCCTGATCCCTCGCAGGACCGAGCGCCGTGAGAAGCAGCCCCATGAGTATGGCAATGATCGCAATGACCGTGAGCAACTCGATGAGTGTGAATGCCGCGACCTGTGGCTTGGTGGGGAAATTGCGGGCGATCATGTTTTTGTCCTCTGTGGAACTTACTGCGCGCGCCCGGTGTGACAACCAAAAATCCGTAACAAGAATCATCTTGCGTCATTGGGGTGACGCGATAGCTTCGCGGCCCTTTTTCAAATCACCCGAACCCTCTTACTTATGTCCCAACATCGCAGTCTCAAAGGTGCCGCTACCATCGCGGCGAAGCGAAATGTTCTCAAGCGTTTCGAGCGCGTGGAAGTGTTGAAGAAGCGCGGTCAGTGGAAGGCTGGGGACAAGGTCATCGGTCTCCGCAAGACCAAGCCTGACGCGTAGTCCGCGGCGGGCAGGATGCCCGCAGCTTGCACCGCGGCTTTTCGCAGACGGCAGCAGCGGCGAGGAGAGCGCGGCATGCCGCTCAATGCCACTGGCAGGCAAGCGGTCAGGATGCCGAGTGAAAGTGCCTACCTCCCGTAGAGGCACTGCGCCAGGTAACCGCTGAGTGCGGTGAGCCGGTTCTCTTTGCGGAACTGCTCGATCTTCTTCCGATCCACGCCAAGAGCCCGGTCCCACAGCCAGATGAGATTGCGGGCGCTCACCGTGATGATGTCGGTGATGTTCTTCAAGTCGTCCACACGCGGGGCCTTCACGTCGAAACAGATCGGGCCGGCGTATTTCGCATCCTGGAGGACGACGAGCATGGCCAGATCCTTCAGCGGCTCGGTGTAGCCAAATGGCAGATCCTGATCGTAACGCTGGCCGTCCTGCGAGTTCAGGTGAATGTGGAAGAGCTTGCCCGCCTCGAGACAAAGCTCGAGATCCCAGATGTAGTCGAGCCCCGCGATGCGGCTGTGGGCCGTCTCCGGATTCAGGCCAAAGAGGGGCTGCACCGTCTTGTCGAGTCTGCTGATGAGGTAGAGAACCTCACCGACGTTCGCGAGATACATGTTCGCACGCGGTTCATTCGGCTTGGGCTCGATGGCGAATTTGATCTTGTTGCCGTATTTGCGCTCTGCGTACTGGCCGACCTTGTTGAAGCCCTCGACGAGCCGCTTGAATGCATCGCGCCCGTTCTTTGCGAGGACGAAATCAAATCCCTCCCTCCCGTTCCAAAACACCATCGTCTTCGCGCCCAGCTCCGCGGTCACATCCACGGCGCGCAACGCGTTCTTCATCCCCATGCTCCGCACGGCGGGATCATTCGAGGTCATCGCCCCGTCCTTGAAAATCGGGTCGCTGAAAAATGACGGCGTGTACATCGCGCACTTCATCCCGAGCTGACGCGCGATCTTCACGGCCTTGGGTGCGTCCCCGGCAGGGATCTCCACGTCGTGCGCCTCGTAGAAGCTCATGCCAGCTTCCGCGAGCATCGGCAGCCGATCGAGCATCGGGATGGCAGGCCGCGTCGGGCCTCCAAATGGATCCGTCCCCGGGCCGATGTTCCATACTCCGGCGCCAAGACCGGTGATGCCGACTTTGTTCTTCAGTTCGTAGCGAGTCATGATTGTGTGGTGGAAAAGGGACGGGCTAGTTGCAGAAAAAGCGGGGCACTTGCGAGCAGAAAGTTCCACCTTCCAGAGTGCCCAGCCGTTCCCAGGCTCTCAAGCGCCGCGCGACGGGAACTGAACCCTCGATTGACGCCCGCCGGCAAACACGCTGTCGCCTATGTTTTCCCGACGCGTGAGATCGGCGGGGCGGCCACCTCGGCGCGTGTTCGGATTGGAAACTGCGGCATCGCTCATTCCCCACTCGCGTTTGTGAACTCGTGGATCGCGAGCGGCCTGGGTGTCTCCGTCGCTTTCATCTGACTCGTCCCCGACCGCCCTTATCGACGCCCATCGGCGGCCCGGTTCAGGAATTGGGGTCGGTGGCGCATGGGCCAATGCGTCCAGTCAGCGGCGGTGTCGGTGCGGAGTGACTCGGGGAGTTGCCCGGCGCATCGTGCGGCGAGATCGGCGGCCTGCGGAAGGCTGGCAGCGCTGGCGATTTCGAGCGTGTGGAAGAGCTGGCCGACGCGGTGCGCGGGCCGTAGCGCTTCTGGAAGTCCGGGCGTGGTGGCGGTGTGGATGTCGCGCAGATAAGTGGCGAGCGGGACGTGGACGAACCACGGTTCGCGGAGACCGACGACATTGCGCGCGGCGTCCCATTCGAGCCAGGAATTCGCGAGGGTGTTCACCGGACCGGGCGGTGGCGCGGGGAGCGGGCCGATGATGCACGTGGCGACGCCCTCGGTGTGTCGGAGCAACGGGTCGTGCGTGAGGTTGGCTGCGCGGGTGCGGTCGGAGGCGGCGCGGACTTTTTCCCAATCGACCGAGGCAAGGTCGCGTCCGCCGATGATGCCGATGATGGGCATCTTCTCGTAGAAGTCGCCGCGGATGATCCATGCCTCGGGGAAGACCTCGCGGAAGCTGCGGGCGATACATTCAAACTGGCCGCGGGTGAGCTGATACATGGGCAGCCACTGGCAGAAAAGTCCGCCTGGGCGGAGCGCGGCGCGGACGTTGTGAAAATGCTCGCGGGTGAAGAGCCGGCCCTCGCCGGTGTGCCACGGGAGAAAGAGATCGGCTGCGATCACATCGAACTCGCCGCGTCGCTGTGCGATGACGATGCGGGCATCGCCGAGTGTGAAGCGAACGCGCGGATGTTCGGCGACGCGCCGGTTGAACGGCGCGAAGTATTCCCCCGCGAAGCGGAGGACGAGCGGGGAAAGCTCGATGCCCTCGGCGGATTCGAGCGCGGGGTCGAGTGTCGCGCCGGCGAGCGAGCTGCCGGTGGCGATGCCGAGGGTGGCCACGCGACGCGCATCGCCGTGGAGCAGCATGGGCAGCAGGGTCTGGCGCTCCTGGTTGAACTGCGCGCGGGAGCCGCCGAGGGTGTAGTTGTTGTTGAAGATGATGCGCCAGTCGTCCGGCTCGCCGCGCACGACGCCGACCACGCCTTCGTGCCCCACGGCGACGCGGACGAGCGTCTCCCCTTTCGCGAGACCGGCGAAGGGAAGCCGGGCGTCAATTTTCCAGCTCCACGCGATGAATGCCGCCAGCGCCGGAATGAGCCACCAGCGGGCCGCGCCTTTTTGCGTGAAAAGGCAGAGCGCATATCCTGCGGCGAGCACGGACATGCTCCACCAGATGCCGAACATCGGCGCGAGAATCCGCGCGGCGATTTCTGCTCCGCACCATCCGCCGAGGCCATTGATGGCGAGGAGACGTCCCGCATCGAGACTTCCCCCGCCCGCCCGGCGCAGGAGGAGCGGAAAGACGAGCGCAGCGGGCAGAAGCATCGCGGCGCAGGCGGGAAGGCCGAGGATGAGCGCATCCCGCGCATAGCTCGCGAGCGACTGTTGGAATCCGAGGTAGTTCAAGCCGCCACGCTGGACGACAAGGACGAGTGGCTGCGCAGCACACGCGATGGCGGAAAGGACGAGAGCCGCGGTGAGTGCGTGCGCTCCGAGACGCGCCGCGAGCGGAACGAGCAATGCGCCGACACCGAGCGACGCCAGCACCAGCACGAGCACGCCCGCGCTGGAGAAATACGAACTGACGAAGAACTGGGCGAACTGGTGCTGGAAGATCACTTCGCTCGCGAGCACGAGAAAGCCGGAGGCGAAGGCGAGCGGGAAGATGCCGCCGGCCTGGGTCCGCTCGTCGAGGGAGGCGAGCCGCACTGCATCGGGCAGGATGCCGCCATTGCCCAGCCGCAAGGCGAGCGCTGCGACGCACACGTTCAGCGCGATCGCGACAAGGCTCGCGCCGGTGAGGCCGAGCACAGGCAGCGCCCAGCCGATGACGAGGATGACGCCCGCGATGCCGCCGATGGTGTTCGCCGCATAGACCGCGACGCTGCGCTCCGAGCCTGCCGCGCGCATCATCCACGGCAGCACCGTGCCCATGGCAAAGGCCGGCGGCGCGACGAGCAAGAGCGGCAGCAGCCATGCGATGGCGCGTGCCGCGCCGGCGTGTGCAGGCAGACGGATCATCGCCGCCGCGAGAGCCACGCCGAGCGCAAGCACCGCGACGAAACACTCGGCCACGGCCACGGCGTGCCACGGACGGCGCGGTGATCTCCGCGCAGCGAACCACGCCCCGGCGGCGAGACCGAGGAAGAATGCGCCGATGACACGGGAGAACGTGCCCGCATTTGCGCCGAGGATGTCCACCAGCCGGCGCACCCACAGGAGCTGATGCGCCAGGCCCGCCGCACCGCTGAGCGCCGCCAGCATCGGCACGGCGATGCGCTGCGCCGATGGCATACCCGCGCTCAATTCCGCCGACGGCGCGCCGAGCACAGCACGAGGCCGGCCGCGAGCAGAATGCCGCTCGCAGGTTCCGGCACGGCGAGAAAGTGAACGGTGTAGATCTGGCTCGGCAGATGAATCGGACCGCCTGCCGTTCCATTCGTGCTCATGTCGTACACCCGGAAGCCGACGAAGTAATCGCCCGGCTGGTCCACCGTCCATCCGCGATTGTGGATGTGGCCGTATGGATCTTCGCCGGGATCGATCGTCAGCCCCGTGGTCGCTCCGCTGATGATGTAGTGCGAGCCCGAGGCGATCGCTCCAACTGGTGCCGACGGCGTGTTTTGCGGCTCGGTGATCTCGAACTTGTATCCGCCGGTCGGCGTGTTTGTCAGGAAACTGATGTTCGGAGTCGTGCGAACGAGCGACTGGCCTTCATCCCAGAACCCGAAGGACGCGCCCGCCGGGCCGGTGACGCTGCTGATTTCCATCCAGAGATACGCGCCAGTTTTTGCGTGGAGTGATTCCGCCGGGAGGGCCTGGCCATCGGAGAGCGCGACAAAGGTGAAGTAGTCATTCGGGAACTGGGTGCGCGGCTGTTCGTTGAGCGAGTAGTAGCCGCCGTAGCGCTGCCCGACCGGCACCGGGAGCAGGCGATAGGTGCTCGCAGTCAGCGAGCCGCCAATAATCTGCAAGGTCTCGCCTTGATCCGGACCCGGAGCGCCGGTGTCCACGGTTCCGATGCCGAAGTGTTCATGCGCCTCCGCGTGCAGGCCGGTGGCGATGGTGAATGTGAGGAGCGCCGAGGCGCGGATGAGGAACGTGTTCATTTGGAAGAATGGGAAGCTGTAGGATTCAGGTGACGGCTAGGGCGGTGCCCATTGGTATTCGAGGCGGTAAAAGACGGGGGTCTGCCCGCTCACGGTCGCGTCCAGAAAGGTCGCGCTGGCCGCAGTCGTAGCGGTGACGCTGCCGACGGGCACCCAACTTCCGATCGCGAGCGTGAAGCTCCTTTTCACGGAGAAAGTGATGCCGGTCTCCGCGACGCCGATGCCCATGCGGCTCGGCCACGTGAGCACTGCGCCGGTGCCGGGCGTGAATTGGCAGACCGGCTGGAAGTCTGGCCCGGCTCTGAAACGGAAAACGTAGGCGACGCTCCCGGCGTGCGGACCGCTGCCGTCCTGATGAATGGCGCTCTGATCATACAGCCGGAAGCTCACGGAGTAGTCGCCCGGCTTGTCCACGGTGAAGCCGCGGCCATGGATGTGCCCGTAGGGATCCTGATCCTGTGGAGCGATGCCCTGGTTGAGGAGCGGCTCGCTGAGTTGAAAGCGGAACCCGCCAGTGGGCTGATTCGCGGCGAGCGAATTCGTGGGGATCGTGTGATTGAAGGACCAGTTGGCGTGCGCCGGGTCGTTCGGATTCAGCCCCTCCCAAAAGCCGAAGCGCGATCCCGGCGGACCGTTGACGCTCGCGATTTCCACCCAGATGTCTGCGCCGGTCTTCGGGTGGTTTGCGGGATCCGCCTCCCTCTGGCCGTCGGAATAGACCGCCAGCGAAAAGTAGTCATTCGGATTCAGCGCGCGGACCTGCGGGTCGAGCGTGTAATGGCCGCCGAAGCGCTGCCCGAATGGGCGCGGCATCATATTGTAAATGGTGGCGGGATTGTGGCCGCCATCCAACTGAAGCTGGTTCCCGTTGATGCTGACAAAAATATCCGCGTGCGCGCCAGCCTCGAAAGCGAATCCGAGAAGCACGAAAAAAAGAAGCGGGAGGCTGCGGAGTTTCATTCAGGATGGACGGCGGGGTGAACAGGTGGCGCGCATCGCCCCGTGCCGCGGTCCAGGCCACGGCACGGGGCGGAATACGGGCCGGAGACTCAGGCTGCGCGACGGCGGCGGGCGAGCGCGAGCAGACCGATGGCACTGCCGATCAACACGACCGATGCAGGCTCGGGCACTGCGCTGTACGTCACAGTGAAGGGCGCGCTGTCGCCGTGCTGCCCGCTCGTGTCGCGGATGATGTAATCCACGGTGTAGGTGCCTTCGACACTGGCGGTCCAACTGCGGCCGTGAAGGTGGCCGTATGGATCCGTAACCGTCGTGGACGGCCCGCTGCCGTCGGCATCGTTCCAGGTGAAGCCAGCGGAAAGCCCATTCGTGGTCGGCGCGTAGTCCGCGAATGAATACGGCACGCCAGTGTTCGGATTCACCAGGAGCGGCGTGGTGCCATTCCCGATGATCAGTGTGCGGTCCGTCAGGTTGAAGGTGCTGTTGCCACCGGTCGCTCCGCCAATGGTGAAGGTCACCTGCGGCGCGACAGTGCTGAACTCGTCATCCCAGAATGAGAACTGCCCGCCGGTCGGGCCGGTGACATTCGTCATCAGGAGCGTGATGAATGCGCCCGCATTCGCCGCATAGAGGCTCTCGGCGCGATACGCCGTCCCCGTCACACCATTCCCGTTCCAAATCCGACCGGTGCCTGCGAGCGCGGTGAACGAGATGTCGCTCGACAAGTACAGACCGGATTGTGCGCCCACGAGCACCGGGGTCATGGCTTGTATGCCCTGGCTGGCACCGGTGACGACGGCTCCTCCCGCCGTGCCGGTATTGACGACGAATGACAACGCGTCACCGGTCCCGAGACCGCCGCCGTTGCTGTCGATAAGCCCGGCATAGACATGCCCGGCCTGCGCGGACGATGCCGCGAGTGAAAGCATCGCGGCGACGGCGCCCGCGGTGCAGATGAGTTTCGATGTGTGATGCTTCATTGCTGTGTGATGGGTTGTTTTGCGTTGCTGCTTACTTTGCTATTTCCGCCGTGGGGTCGATGAGTCGACTCCCCGGCTCGCGCAGGCGTGCCTGCGCTTGCTCCCAGCTCAGTGTTTCCACATGAGCGTCGGCGAAGAGGTAATTGGCGCTCCCGAGGTGCCTCTTCACCGCTATCTGACCCTCCAGCGTCCCGGGCGGCACTTGCTGCCCGCGGAGTTCGCTGAAGTGGAAGTGGTCAGCGTTGGCGTATTCCTTCGACGCCTCTGCAAACATGAGCGTCTGGCCCGGACTCTCCAGCCGCGACAGTCGCGAGAAATCCAAGTCCGGCGCCCCGGCGGGACTCGGCGTCAGAAAATCATTCAACAGGTAGGTGTACACCCGCGCCTTGTCCTCATCGGCAGGGCACCGGAACGTGATCGTGCCGGCGGTGTACTTCTGGAGCGCGAGGGTCCACGATTGCTGGCCCGACCTGCGCTGGTGCGAGGTGACCGGCAGCATTCCGTCGTTCTCGCCCGCATACTGGATGCAGGCGGTGCCGATCTGCCGCAGGAAGCTCACACACTTCGTGGTCTTGGCCTTCTGCGACGACGATGACATCGCCGTGAGGAGAAAGCCGGCGAGGATCGCGATGATGGCGATCACCACGAGCATCTCGATGAGCGTGAAAGCGGACCGCCTGGACTGTTGGGAATTCATTTCTGAGTAAGGTTCGGATCGGTGATCCTGATTTCGGGGTTTGCATGACTGCCCGCACGGGAGCTTCCGTTTGCGGGCGCAGGGTGCTGCTGCCACGTCGAGGCGGCGGAGCTGCGGAGGTCTATGAACATCACAAGGCGAATTTCTGCCATGTGGGCGCTTCCGAGGCGCTCTCCGCAGCCCCGCCGCAAGTTGTCCAACCGGGTACGCCAGTTCAGGCGGGTGAAATCAACTCAACGGGGTGCAGCGATGCCGTGAGATTCGGCGGCTCGGGATCCGGCGCTCCGAATGGAACGCGCTGATCCTCTCAGGTCGAAGTCCCGCGCCGTATGAATGCGCAGTGGCCCCGACTCGCCGTCTCGCGGCAACGTCAGACCGTCCGGGGTGGAGGAGTCGGTGGCGCATCCGCGCGCCACGCTGCCAGATTCAAGAATTCGCTCCATTGCGCTTTCCCGCCCACCGGGATTGGCGGCGCCTTCACAAGCTCCATCATCACCAGCTTGACCTCCTCCATCGCCTTCAATGCCGGGAACTCTGGCTGCGATTGCCTCTCCTGCTTCTGCGCGGCCTCGATCGCCGTACACATCCCGCATGGATGGTCGCCATCAAAAGTCGTCGTCACTGCCCTGACCACTCCGGCGCTCTGCGTGCGTTCCACGAGCATTCCCGTCCATGCCGCCACCTGCAAAATCGCCCAATGCGCACCGCTGAGATGCAGCGCGCAGGCGACGAGGAGGAGCTTATGGAGTGGAGCTTTCAACCTGAGGCGTAGTTACTCCGTCCGGCTGCCACGGGTCAAGGCCACAGATTTTCCGCCGTCTGGATCGGCCCTGGCGATCACCATTTGTAAGTGACCCGCCCGCGGATCATGCGCGGCTCGGCGGGGTGAAAATGGATGTCGTCGCTGCTGGCCGCTTCGCCGGCGAGCTGGCTGGTGTCGCGGTCGCGGCGATTGAAGAGGTTCAGGCATTCGAGCGAGGTCTCCCAATGCGCGGTGCGGTAGCCGATGTTTGCATTCACTGTGCAGGTCGCGCGGCCTTCCACGGAGTTGTCCTCCGTCAGCACGCGCGGGCCGAATGCCCTCACGCGCATCCCGCCGAACCATCCCGGCTGCCGGCCCTGCGCGCCGACGACGAATCCGCCGCTGCGCATCCACGGCACGGCGGCGGGGATGCGATCGGCGCCGGGGCTGTTGCGGTGGCGAGCGTGCGTCACGGCGACCTCGGTGTCGAAAGCGAGCCAGTCCTTCGGGGTCCAATAGATCGCGGCCTCGACGCCGTAGCGGCGTGAGCCGGGGCCGGC
>Ga0105044_10005658_pt1 | contig 17173 bp, 14 predicted proteins | sample MAT01_FD_78092 | JGI IMG/M metagenome (GOLD analysis project Ga0105044, IMG submission 78092) | Freshwater microbial communities from Lake Fryxell liftoff mats and glacier meltwater in Antarctica - MAT-01 | ecosystem: Environmental > Aquatic > Freshwater > Ice > Liftoff microbial mat | place...
CCCGCAACACGGGAGCCAGGGACTTTCAGTCCCTGGCGCAAGCGCTTTTGCCGCGTCTTTGACCCACAATGAGCACAAAACCCTTAAGTTGGTGCATATGGGGCGCGATATATCGCGCCCCTACGCCAATCCCACCTCAAATTTACGACATGCACCATTGGTTACTACCGTGCCGACACGATAAAGAAAGAGATTTATCGTGGTTTGTAGGGACATGACATGTCCGTTGGTTCGGACACGGCAGGCCGTGTCTCTACGAAATATTGAAAACGTCTCTATGACCGCGCAAACGCCAGAAAATCCTGAATCTCATCCACCGTCAGGGCGCGGCCTGGAATAAGCACCGTATAGCTCGATGACCACAAGGCAGCAGGGGCATCCGTCTGCGTGCGGGCGATGACGCTGGCGGCCCGCTGCTGCAAATCTTGCAGGCGCTGTGAGGCGGCCTGCGTCGCGGGATGGGTGACAGCGAGATAGATATAATCCTCTTGAATGTCCAGGGCTTGTAGTTCCCATCCGCGCTTGGGCAGTTGGCGCTGGAAATACGCGCTCAACACCTCGCGGCTGGCAGGCGAGAGCGATACGGAGTCATCGCGCACAGGCCACAGATAGGTGAAGGGCAGACGTTCGCCCGTCTCCACATCTTCAAGCTCTTCGACTTCGACTTCGACAGCCTCAGCAATGTCTGTCTCCGCGATATCGAATGACGAGGCCAGCGGCGGTGCAGGCACAGCCGCCAGCGCATCAGCCAGCCGTTTCCCCTGGCGGCGGATGGTGTACAGCGGCAGCGTTCCGGCAAAGATCAGGCACAGCGTGACGCCTGTGTCCATGCCGCGTGAGTACAGCATGTAATCCTGGCCGCTGGCCGGCAGATTGAGGAAGCGGATACGACCTTGCAGCGGCTCGGCCTCCCAATTCTGGCCTGTCTGCTGAAAGAGTTCGCGCACATCATCCAGCGGCAGCACGCCATCATGGGCGATGATGCGGCCTTCGCGGATGAGCAGCGTGGCCTCTGCCGTGAGTTCGAGCGACATCTGCACAAGTTTTATCGACAGCTTCTCGATATATGAGAGTTCTCCGTCGGCGGCACTGGGCGCAGCCGGGAGCGGGATGGTCGGAGTGCGCGTGGTCTCCGTGTCTTTTTCCATCGGTGGCAGGCCAACCTGCGACTCGGCCAGCGAGGGGACAGGCAGATTGCGCGTGTCGCCTTCCTCATCGTCGATGTCGATCAGATCATCATCACCCAGATAGGTTTCATAGGTGACGGGATCAGGCAGTTGGGCGGCAACCCCAACGCCTTCTTCGTCCGGGCTGATAGGGTAGGAGCGAATCAAGGGCTTGCTGCGCTCTGTCTCCGATTCTTCATAGGTGGAGGGCTGCTGCGGGATGGTCGGGATTGTGACCTGTGCCGTAAATTCGAGCGGCTGTGAGGGCGAGATGATGCCGGGCAGATCATCGCCCAGGAAATCCGGCTCACGCACATACTTTTCGCTCTCCTGCACCCAGGAGGGCAGCGGCTGTAAACTCTGGCCCGATTCGAGCAGCTTTTCCCGGATCCGCGCCAGGAAATCATTGAGCGAGAAGGCATCCAGCGGCGTCGAATCATCGGCACTGTTGGCGAGGATGAGGGCGGCGGGGCTGGGCGGCTCATCCTGCATCGTGCCGCCGGAGGAGGGCGGGGTGTCATCATCCTCGTCATCCATATCGCGGGCGATGCCGTTGATATCTTTCAGCAGGGCCGGATTCACCAGCCGATCCCGCAGATCGCGGATGGTGGCGCTCTCCTCAAACGAAGGCATGGGCGGCTCTTCATCCGACAGAATCTTGAAAATCTCCAGCCCTTTGGAATCATCGGGCGTCACGACCTCGACCCGCGTTTCGCCATCCGAAGCATCCGAGAGCAAAAATTCGACAGGATCATCGCCTGGCACATTGAGGGCGCTGATACGGCGTGTGCTCTCGTCCAGCGCTGGCTTGGGCGGCAGTTTGACCTGGGCGGTTTTGGGCTGATCGTCATAGACGCGGCGCTGCGCCTGCTTGATGAGCGGCACGAGGCGGCGGGCTGTCCAAGTGTAATCAGCAGTGCCATGCAGCGTGAGGCGCGTCACCCACTGCTGATTGGTGCTCGTCTCCGGCAGCAAAATGAAGGCAATATCGGGCTGAATCTCGCGCACCTGCTGGATGAAGGTTTCCACATTGAGATTTTGCAGCGTGGTATCGAGCAGAACCACATCCTGCGGCGTGGTGTGGAGCGAGACCAGCGCATTGTCTACCGAGGCAAAGGGCGAAACTTTAAAGGCCCCGGCTCGTTCAAGCGCCTGGGTCGTTTGCATTGAAAATTGGACATTGTTGGTGAGGATCAAAACACGGGTGTTGATATACACCGTTAGACTCCGCCCTGCGCTACTGTCTAGGAATAAAACAATTGTAACGTTTTTTAGGAGGAAAGGAAAAGCGGTTTGAACCGCGAAGACACGAAGAGCGCAAAGATTATAAACATATCTTTGCGCTCTTTGCGGCTGCTCTCACCCCAAACTCTCGCCTGCTGGCGATGGGCTTTTGTGCTCCTCATCGCCCCTCGTAGGAGAGGAGGCTGCGAGGTGAGGGGGTTCTTTACGGCTGGACTCATATACAGCAACTTAAGGATTTTTGTGCTCATTGTGAGCCAAAGACGCGGCAAAAGCGCTTGTGCCAGGGACTGAAAGTCCCTGTCTCCCGTCTTGCGGGGTTGAAAACCCCGCCGAAATACGCCCCAAAAGATTGTTTCAGCGGGACTTTCAGTCCTGCAAAAGGCAAGGCAGGGGTTTTCAACCCCTGACGACAGGGCATAAGAGAGATCGAGAAGGTTCGATTTTCTTAAGTTGGTGCATATGGGGTTCTTTACGGCTGGACTGTCACTGTATAGAAGCCTGTGTTGTTGACATCGCTGGCCTCGACAACGCTGTTGGTCGTATCGGCATCCACGCGCAGGATGGCGCTGCCCGCTGCCTTAAACGTCACATCCGTCGTGAGCAGCACGCTCTGGCCTGCCGACAACCCTGAGACCGTCCATTCCTTGCTGAGCACATCATTGACCTTGAGCGATACGGTAAACTGGCCCGCGCTGTTCATGCCATTGTTGGTGATCGTCACCGAATACTGCTTGGTAACATCACTGCCGCCGCGAACGGGATTTTGCTCGCCGCCAATTTGCGTCACCAGCAGATCAGCCTTGCCCGGCACAGGTGTCGGCATGGCTGTCGGAAAGGGTGTCGCAGTCTTAGGAAATGATGTCAGGGTAGGGGCGAGCGTGGGTGTGGCAGGCGCATCAACCCCAATATTGGAGCAGTTGCCCGACAGACTGACGAACTGACCGCTGACCCATCCCTGCGTGTTGTTATAGCTGATCTTCCACCATGAATTGTCGCTCAGGCGCGAGGTCACAACCGCCAGCGTATTGCCGGGGATAATCGTGAGGACACTGCCAGTGATGGGCGTGGCGCGGAGATTGAGATTCACATCCGTCAGCACGCGGCAGACGCCATCATTGGGGATGACGACGGGGATTATGCCGCCTGTCCCGCCCGTGTTACCTCCGGTGCTGCCGCCTGTCGATCCGGCGGTGACAGCATTCAGGCTGAGGGCAGCGGCATCGCTTGGCGTTGAGCCGCGAAAGGCCAGCACCTGCACATTGAGATCACCTGCAATGCGCGGCGTGTAATCGAGGATGGCGGGTAGGGTTTTATCGCCGCTGATGCTGGTGGATGAGATGCGCTTGACGACTGCGCCGTTCACCAGCAGTTGGATGCCTGTCACGCCGACGCTGTCGGTAGCACTGACATTGATGAGAAGCTGCTTGCCCACAGTCACATCAGTGTTGTCCTGGGGCGAAAGAATGGTCACAACGGGCTTACCGCTTTGGATCGGGGCCGTTGTTGCGGTGGGATTCAGGGGAGCTGCTGTCTCGCGTGCGCCACCGCCCAGGTTGCATCCTGTGAGCAGGATCACCAGGGACAGCCCCAGCAGGCTAAGACGAACCATGTCAACCTCTTGTCTACAGATTAGGTAATCCTACTCATTCTAGCATGAGCCGTAGAGTTGGACGTGAGAGGGCATGATAAAAAACCTATCAAACTGGGTGATGAGGGGCATGGTCAACCACACCCCCGCACACGATAGGCCGGCGTTGCAATAGTGATACAGGTTGAGGAACGACCAGAACGGGGTCGGGGTTAGCTAATCGGCTCTTTATAGATGATATAACGCCCCATATCGTCACCCTTTGCAATGCAGGTATCGATATCCACTTTGAATTCGTTGCCCCCAGACACCCAGCGCAAACCTTCTTGCAGCAGGCCCTGCCCGACGAAGCACACTGCGCGATCCGTCTTGCGATTCCAGCACATCGGGCAGCGTTCCAGCGTGTAGATGATCTTGTCATTGCCTTCATCGTACACATTGGACACCTGATCGGAGAACTGGGAAAAGATGTTCGCCATTGCGGGAACACCGATGCGAAGTTTCGCGTTCAGAGGCAGCACCTTAAAGGCCAGATCGCCCACGCCTGCCAGCGCACCGAAGGCACGCAAACCCTGTGCAAATGTTGCACGACCCGCACGCAGCGCCAACCCACGCGCTCCACGCGGCCCATACATTTCATCGAGTGCAATGTTCAACACGGTGTAATAGGCGAAGTCGAATTCTTTTTCCAGGTTATCGGGCGGAAAGTTATCAATAATATGCGATAACCCCGCCAGATTCAGAATCGCGTTCAACCCCTTATCGCCCATCACTTCTTGCATGGCTTCGAGCGTGATGCGAGCAAACTTATTCGGATAGTGGTATCCCGCGAGTTTAATCTCCGGCATGTGCCTGGCCTCCAATCGGTCAATCAGCGTCGGATACACGCGCTGATCGGTAGCATTAAACAAACCCATATCCGCATGACATAGTGCCTATTGTAACGAGACACCCTCATTTCAACAAGCAAGAGTCAATCAATCTTAAGGCTTCTTGCAAAGACCGCTGCTCAGAAGCCGCATTACAAAGCTGTTACGGCACGATATTGCCACCCGGATGCCTGCACGATCTTGCCCTGAGAGCCAATTATCCCATCACGATCAGCGCATCATCCTGGCGCAGCGCCAGCGGCAGACGGCCCTGCATACTCCAGGAACTGGTATGCAGAATCTCGACGTTTGTCAATTTGCCGCGCCAATCCTGCTCCGACTCGAAGAAGACGATCTTATTTTGCGGGGTCCGTCCGCGCCATTTGCCCTTATACTGGTCTTCCACCAGCACTTCCAGCGTCTGGCCCAACCACTGCTGATTGATCTCGGCGCAGACAACCGCCTGCAATTCGTCCAGATGGGCGAGGCGGGCTTTCTTCTCTTCATCCGGCACATCATCGACCATACGGCGTTCGCTCACGGTCTGGGGGCGCGGGCTGTAGCAGGCCAGATGCCACTTATCCAGCTTGAGTTCGGCCATGAGGTTGTAGGTGTCCAGGTACTGCTCATGCGTCTCGCCGGGGAAGCCGAGGATAACATCGGTGTGAATCGCCACGTTGGGGACAATGCGGCGAATCTTGTCGATCAGCTTGCGATACTGATCAATCGTGTAGCCGCGCCGCATCCGCGACAGCACCTCGTCATTGCCCGCCTGCACCGGGACTTCGATGTGCGGCATGAGGCGGGGCAGCTCCGCCACAGTGTGCAGCAGCTTGTCGGTCATCCAGTTGGGATGGCTGGTGAGGAAGCGAATCCGCTCCAGGCCCGTCTCTTCGGCGGTCTGGTGGACGACGCGCAGCAGATCCGCCAGATCGGGGCCGTTCTCGATATCTTTGCCGTAGCGATCCACGATCTGGCCGAGCAGCGTGACCTCTTTGACGCCCTGAAGCGCCAGACTGCGGACGTGGGCCACAATTTCGCCCACGCTGCGGCTGCGCTCTGCGCCGCGACGGAAGGGGATGACACAGAATGTGCAGGCGTGTGAGCAGCCCAGCACAATCGGCACATGGGCGCTGATGAGTTTGCCCTGTTCATGTTCGGGCAGAATCAGGTCGCCATCCTGGTAGGCATCCCGATTGGCCCGCGCTGCGGCGTCAACCTGCATCCATTCAGCTTCGGCATAGCGATCATGCAAAAAGTCGATCATGGGCTGGGGTTCGGACGGGGCCAGGAAGACATCGACATAGGGCAGCTTTTTACGCAGTTCCAGCGGATCACGCACGCCCACAAGACAGCCCATCAAGCCGATGATTTTGTCGGGATGTTCTTCTTTGACGACCTTGAGCAGACCGAGGCGGCCAAAGGCTTTATCTTCGGCGCTCTGGCGCACAACGCAGGTGTTGATGACGAAGATATCGGCATCATCGGGATTGGCGGAGGCTTGAATGCCCATACGTTCAAATTCGGAGGCGAGGCGCTGTGTATCGGCCTCATTCATTTGACACCCCAGTGTCCAGATGTGGTACTGCATGATAGAAACCTATCGCTCAACGACCTGATCTATCTTCCTGATAGGGGCCGCGCCTGTGTGACATGGTATTCTAGCAGAGGCGGGGAGGGGTCACAAGCGATGATAAATCCAACGTGCGCCAAAAAACGATACTCTTGTATCATGTTCTTCAAATGTGGTTTTTAACCCCTCCCCAACCCTCCCCGCTCCGCAAGGAGGGAGCTTATCCCCGCTCCACGAAGTGGGGAGAGGGCAGGGGGAGGGGTTAAAAACGCAAGTTATCACGATTCGCTGTACAAAAGATGTAATTCGCGGCATGATCCCTGTTATCCTGATTTGAGCCTGCCCAAAGGATGTATATGCGCCAGACCATCATCTTCTACAACCCGATCAGCACCTCGCCCGGCAAGCAGCGCCTGCCCATGTCGCTCATGGCGATTGCCTCCGTCGTCGCGGCGGATTACGACATGGTGTTCATCGATGGCAATCTCATCGCTGACCCCGCGCAGGCCATCATTGAGCAGGTGCAGAAGACAGGCGCGAGACTCCTGGGCGTCACCGTCATGCCGGGGCCACAATTGCGTCAGGCGGTTCCCGTATGCCGCCGCATCAAAGCCGCCTGTCCTGATCTGACGATTTTATGGGGCGGCTATTTCCCGTCAAATCATGCGCTGGTCACGCTCAACAGCGGCTACGTGGATTATGTGATCGTCGGGCAGGGCGAGGCGGCCTTCCGCAAATTTGTCGATATCTTTTTTGCGGGTGGGGCGCTCACTGATGTTCCTTCGCTGGCTTATCGAGATGGCGCAGGCGAAATTATCTATACGCTGCGTGCGCCCTTCGTGCCGCTGGAAAATCTGCCCTGGTATCCCTACGACAGCATCGATATGGAGCCATATGTTGGCACGAGCTACCTGGGCCAGCGCGTCGGAGCGCATCATACAAGTTGGGGCTGCCCGTTCGCGTGCAATTTTTGCGCCGTTGTGCCGCTGGCGAAGCAGCGCTGGTTGGCCGAGAGCGCCGAGCGTGTGATCGCGGTGACGCGCCATTGGAAGCAGCACTATCACATCGATGGCATGGAATTTCATGATATGGATTTCTTCGTCAGTGAGCGCCGCACCGAAGCGATTGCCGAAGGGCTGATCGGGCAGGATGTGGCGTGGTGGGGCCTGGGCCGTGTCGATACGCTCATGACGTATCAAGACAAAACGCTGGAAAAGGTCGCTCGCAGCGGCGCGAAGATGATCTTCATGGGGGCCGAGAGCGGCAGCGATGAGACTCTCAAGCTGATGAACAAGGGCGGCACGAGCGGCATCGCGCAGACGCTGGCGATTGTTGAGCGGCTGAAGCATGTCGGCATCGTGCCGGAGCTGTCGTTTGTGCTCGGCAACCCGCCCGACCCCATCTCAGATATTGAGCAGACCATCAGCTTCATTCGCCAGATCAAAAAGATCAATCCGGCGACAGAGTTAATTCTCTATCTCTACACGCCTACGCCGCAGGAAGGCAGCGTCCTGCTGGATGAGGCCATGCGTGGCGGCTTTGCCTTCCCGCAGACGCTTGAGGAATGGGCTGATGAGGAATGGGCCGAGCGTTCGCTGCGGCGCAACCCCGGCACACCCTGGTCATCTGACCCGATTCGCCGCAGGATTCGTGATTTTGAGACGGTCATCAATGCCTTCTACCCAACCGTGACAGACATGCGCTTGCATGGCACGATGCGCCGCCTGCTGCAAGCCTTGAGCGGCTGGCGTTACAAGCTGGCCTTTTACCATGCGCCCTATGAGCTAAAACTGTTGCAGCGCATGATTCACTACCGCCGCCCGGAGACGATGGGCTTTTAATGAGGCTGTGATAAAAATGAACACGTCTATGAGTAGACTATGACAATGGTATAAGCTTTGCTTAAGCGACAAACGGGCAGCGTACAAACACGGTATATACTAAGAAAATGTTATCCTTTTGGAGTGCCATCTATGACAGTTCAGCCATCCTCTCGGCCTACCCGCATTTTTGACTCGTCCGTTCACATTGTGTCGAGTTCTTCCGAATCTTTAGAACGGGAGCTGCCTCAGTGGATTGAAGAACATGCACGTCCCCGTCCTATGCCCGGTCACGAGCTGATTGCGCGGATTGATGCGCTTGGATTCACACCGCAGGATCAGGATGACATGATGCGGGCGATCCAGGAAGGGCGGAGAATCACATATGAAGACTGGGGCAAAGAGCTATTTGATTGATACACCGATTGTTCTGTTCCTCATGAACCGTGATGAGATGGCCCTCCGCGCCAGAGTCCAACAGGCGGAGATATCAATCTCTATTATTACAATGGCCGAACTCTTGTCTGCGGCGCATCACTCCGCGCATGAGGAGCAGAATATCAAAAAGGTGCAGGCGATCTTCGGCCTCTACAAGCTGATCCGATGCACCAAAAGCACAGCCATACACTATGATCGTATCAAAGACCGCCTCTATCGCGCTCATCAACGTCTCCCCAGTAAAAACATCTGGCTTGCGGCGACAGCCATCGAGCACAATCTGACTCTCATCACCCGTGACCCCCAATTTGCTGCGGTTGAAAGTCTGCGGCATGAGGCGTGGTGACGCTCACTCCAACGCTTTGGCTGAGATGATGTATTCCGCCGTTGCCTCGTTGGTCGCCAGCGGCACATTATGCACATTGCAAATCCGCAGCAGACTTTGAATATCAGGGTCGTGCGAATGCTTGCCCAGAGGATCGACGAAGAAGAACACTGCTGAAATTTTGCCTTCGGCCACCATTGCTGCAATCTGGGCATCGCCCCCTACCGGCCCCGACAGCATCCGACGCACAGGCAGACCGGTTTTCTGCGCGACGAGGCCGCCCGTCGTGCCTGTGGCGACCAGATCATAATGCGCCAGAACATCCTGATGCTGGATGGCGAATGCCACCATCTCAGCCTTCTTGCCATCATGTGAGATCAGGGCAATCGTTTTCCGCTCGATCATACGAGACAGTCTCCTATGCAAAAAAGCCAATTGGAGCGCAAAGCGCCGCCATATGCAACTTATAACAAAATATAACGAGCGGGATGATGATAGGTGGTATAGCCGTAGGATTTGCGGAAACGGGCATTGAGCGTCAGCGCTTCCGTCATATAGTCTTCGAGCAGCCGCATGACAGCAGGCCAGGTGCGATCTTCCACGAGGCAGCGGGCGGTCTGGGCCATCCTCTGCTGCATGGCGCGATCTTCGCACAACGTCCGTGCTGCCGCCGCAAATGCCTCTTCGGTATGCTTGCAGATCAACCCTGTGACGCCGTGATCGACCAGCCCTGATACGCCGCCGCGCTCGGTGACGACGGAGGGCAGGCTGGACGCCATCGCCTCCTGTACCACCTGTCCAAACGTCTCATATGCGCCTGGAAAGAAGAACGCATCAGCACTTGCGAAGGCTTGCGCCAGCTCTTCACCGACGAGATAGCCTGTAAACATGGTGGGCGTCCCGGCAAACTGCTGTTCGAGGTCTTCTCGCAGCGCCCCATCGCCCACAATCGCCAGCGCTACGCCTGGTACATCGACCACCTGTCGCAGCAGATGGACACATTTTTCGTTCGCCAGCCGCCCCACATACAGGCACAGCAGCGTGCTGTCAGGCTGCCCGTTCAGCAACCGCGTCCGCATCGTCGCGCTGCGCTTGGCGGGGTGATACAGATCAATATCGACGCCGCGCCCCCACTCGCGCAGCCGTTTGTAGCCATAGCCGCGCAATTCGGTCCTTACTTTGGCGGTGGGGACGAGCGTCACATGACAGCCGTTGTGCAGGTAGCGCAGCCAGCGCTGGATCGGATAGGCGAGCAGGGGATAGCCGTAGGTTGTGGCATAGCCGGGCAGATCAGTCTGATAGCAGGCGATCACCGGAATATTGCGCTCACGTCCCACCACCATGCCGCTGATTGCCATGAACGCCGGACTGAACATCAAAATCAAATCAGGGTCGAAGGCCGCCAGACGCCGCGATAGAACGCCCACAGGCAGCGCGGCACGGCTCTCATCTGCACCAGGGATTGATACCGACGGCAACGCCACAACCTCGCTCTCACCCACTGAGGGCATGGCTGAGTCAGGCGCGAAGATGAGCACCTCACGCCCTGACTGCTGGAGATAGCGGACGGTCAGATAGGCGGTTTTGCTCACCCCGTCAATTTTAGGCGGAAACGCCTCCGCCAGCACTGCTACTCGTTGGACAGCGGCGAGGGGCTTGGGGTGGGTGGAATCGAAGAGGGGCGTGTGACCAAAGAGGGCATCGCCTTCGACTGTCTGACGTGCTTCAAAAATACGACGTACTCTTTCAGAGGCCATCGGCTCCCCTCCGCCTGTGTTGTGCCTGCGATGAGGGCCTGACGCAAATCATCGCCGGATTGACCCGCATAGCGTGTGATGCCTGCGCCAATCGCCCCCGGTGTATGCGCGTCGCTGCTGCCTGTGACAGCGAGGCCAGCCCGCTGCGCCAGCCATGCCGCATAGCGGTTGCTGCCGGGTGTGACCAGACCTGCGTTAATCGTTTCAATGGCATCGAGGCCCGCATCCTTTAACCCGCGAAAGGTGTTCCAGTAACGCCACACATTTTTTCGCACTTCTTTGAGTTCGAGATGAAAGGGATGGGCGAGGACAGCCAGACCGCCCGCTTCATGGATGGCTGCCGCAGTGTCGCGGATGCTCAGGTGCTTAGGAATCGGCGTTGTGACCCACAGGGCCAGCACATGCCCATCGCGGGAGTTCACTTCAACGCCGGGGATAATATCAAACGGATAGCGCTCCTTGTTGGCATAGGCCCACAGAGACGCATCAAGCACATTATGATCGGTGATGGCAATGGCGGTGAGGTGACGACAGTGTACAGCGATATACTCCAGCAGATCGCGGACGGGCTGCACACCATCGCTGGCGGTGGTGTGCATGTGCAGATCCGCGTAACCAAAAATAGGCTGAGACATGAGTCCCCTTATCAATAAATCGAAGGATGAGTCGGTCTCTAGGATACACCAAACACATCAAGAGATGTTTAAGGCTTCGGCAGGCATTGATATAATCCTTCATACCTGCTCTCCCGCCTCTCATGTGCGCAGGCCCTATCGCTATACTCTCAAGACACGTACCCGATCAGCTAAAAAGGAAAGCGGCCATGTGGCTTTTCCAGTAATCATTCACCTATCCATGCAACAAAGGCCGTTGTAGGGGCGCGATGTATCGCGCCCTGATTGATTTATAGGATTTGGCTTGGGCAGGATGCATTCTGCCCCTACGAACCTAAAATTCTCATGAAGAGATGAATGATTACCTTTTCCACGTTACTATGTCTCAGGATGGTTCTGAGTCACAGGCGAATGAGCAGGTGCTCTCGCTCCTCTCGCCCGATGATGTGCGGGCCATCGGCGGGCTGCGCGATGAGGCGATTGCGGGCGTGATTGAGCGCGATCCTAAGGCGAAGGGCAAAATTTTACCGCAGCAGTTCCATCCCAACCCGCCCTTCGTCCAATTCATGCACACCGTCATCAAAATCTTTGGGCCGCATGACCCCGCGCTCCAGACTGCCGCCGCACAGCAGCAGGAGAGCTGGATCTATATCATCGATATCCGCACGCCGGATGGCACACCAGGGCGTGTGCCACCAGAGGATATTGTTGGCGCATTTGAGGTGAAGACCGGGCACATCATCAAGGAGTCGTATTCAGCCAATCAGAAGCACATCATTTTTTCTGACAACGGCCTCGTCCAACTGCTGCCGTTTTTGCAGGAGACGCTGATTCGAGAACTCAAACGGCTGCCTGTGTGATGTGTTGGCGCTGCACCCTGTCAATTTGGCTCAAACTCTAGGTATTTCCTGCGATTTGAAGCGCCCAGAGCAGTGTATGTGCGGTAAGGCCATAAGCAATAATGCCCACAGTCAACAGAGTCATAAAGGGCCACCAACGCTTTGCGCGGACTGCATAGAAGGCAAACAAACTCGTGAGAAGAGGATAAATGGACAAGATGTATCGCGGCTCAGGAACAGTAAAAACCGCATAGAGTGCGACGAACAGGATCAGCATCACCGTCAACAGCCCCGCAGTGGGAATAGAACTGCCGAGACGCCATGCCTGCCAGATATCATACAAAGCCTGTGCGACGGTGTAGCAAAACATAATCCACAAGATGAGGCCCACAGCAAATGCCGTTGGTGACACGATCCCAAAGACAGGACGATAAACCTTGTAGTCGTGCTGCTGAAAAAGCGATGTTAACTTGATGAACGGCATCAAGAGAACCTCAGGTTGTCGGGCATATCCATTAAGGCGCTGATTGGAGTAGTAGACTCCCGCAACAACATTCCTATCCTGTCGATAGAGGGTCTCATAACGATAGGTATAGGCCGCAGCTTTGAGATGAAGCGTCATGACACCAAGACTGGGATTAGCACTCACATCCTCCGTCGTGGGCGTACCCGCATTTTGCGTATACTTATAAAAAGTGCCTGCTAATTGCTGCGTACTGACGATGAACACAAAACACACCAGAATCTGTCCTAAACGGATGGCAGGAGCCGTGAAAGACCAGTTTTTACGGCTGTACATATCCCATAAGGCAGCAATCCCCAGGAAACCAATAACCCCTACTGCCCAAACGAGATTGAACGGGCGTGTTAAACTGGCAAACCCTAATGTTATACCAATCGCAGCACGGCGTGAGAGAGTGCTGTGAAGAGCTTCAGATTGGAGACAATAGAACGACAGCGTGATAAAAAACACCGATAGATTTTCTGTCAGAATTTGTGTGATCATTGCCAGAAGATACGGGTTGCAGGCTACCACTGCGAAGACCAGATACAGCACCCAGGGACGGTTCTGGGTGAGAGAACGCTGTGTAATGCGGGTTGCTAACACCGCTGTGATGATATGAAGTCCGAATTGGACGGCAAAAACCAGAGGATAGAAACTGGACATCCCAAGAAAGGAAGCCGCTTGGATGAAAATTGCGAGAAAGAGGGCATAACCATAAGGATGAAAGTCAGAGAGCAACCTATCAAATTGACCCGCTATTAAGCCTTGAGCATAATTGAGATAACCCTGAGCATCTCCACGGATAACAACAGGGACGTCAAGGTTCAGCCATATAAAGAATGCACACGCAATAAGGGCACCATAAACACAAACACTGACGATAGAAAAAGAGGCAAGCGTCTTCGAATTGTTTGGCGCAGGAAGCATACAGTCCCTAAAATGTGAATCAAATCTTTTCGCATTCTACTAGAGAAGCATAGGCATTAAAAGCGAGTTCCGTCACGCACGCTTTGGACGGACAATATTTTTTATAACACCACAAATCAACAATAGGCTACAATAGCTGTATGCAAACTCTTTCCACCTCACTCAAATTGGCGCTTGTTCTCGTGGTGGTGTTGGGTCTTATCGCAGGGTTGACGTACTGGGCCGCCACGCAAGCGGTGCAGCCCGCCGCCCCTGTGATCCGAGCCGCGTATGCCCTCACGCCTGTGACCTATCTCAATGGAACGCCGATTGTGCGCTATGCTCGCGTCAATCCCGCTATTGTCGGTGTCCTGGAATACGCGGCTCCCTATGGCGATTTTTCCCTCAGTGTGCCGCAGGTCGGGGTGTCATCGGTGGGAATGTATCTGCCGCGCACGGGCAATACGCAGTTTGAGTTTGTGGATGCCACGCCGCTGCCCACGCCCTTCCCCTATCCGACCTCGCCGCCGCTGCCCCTGCCGGCGCTGCCCGAATCGGTGCAGCCAACGGCGATTGCGCTGGAAACATTGCAGCTCATCCTGCCGCCCATTGCGGGCGCGGCCAGCGCCGCCGGGATCGTCGGAACAATCGTGCCGCTGCCTGCGGTGGGGTCGGTATGTGCGCCCGCAGGCTACCCGGTGGATGGAATCTTGACACAGCGCTTTCACGCCTATCACAGCGGCATGGATATCGGCGTACCGTTGGGGACGGCTGTCCAGGCGACGATGAGCGGGGTGGTAACATTTGCGGGCTGGAGCGAAATTGGCTACGGCAATCTCGTCATTGTGAAAAATCAGCAGTTCATCACCTATTATGCCCATAACATATCATTCAACGTCGCGGTCAATCAGTATGTGGCGAAGGGCAGCCTGCTGGCATACAGCGGCAGCACCGGCAACAGCAGCGGGCCGCATGTCCATTACGAGACGCGCATCAATGATGTTCCCGTTGATCCGATGACATTTGAAGATCGCGGCTATGCGACGTGTTAATCACAGCGATTGAGAAGGATCAGACTCCCGCATGACCAGAGCGCCCGCCCCTGCTACACCCACTGTCCGGTTTATTTCGCTGCGCTGGCGTCTGATTCTGCCCCTCACGCTGGCGGTACTCATCGTGTCGATGTTGGGCGCATACGGCCTCACCAGCCAGATGGGAGGCGGCTTTGCCAGCGCCGAGGAGAATCTGCTGCGGCAGAGCGGCGAAGCGGTGCTGGGGCGAATGCAGCAGATGGATATCCATCTGGCAACAGAGGCCCAGCGCATCGCCTATACCATTGGCATCCCCGAAGCGATTCAGGCGCGGCAGAATGCCTCGCTCCATGCGCTGCTGGAAGGGCTGGCCGCCGCTGGACAGTTGGACAGTGCGATTGTCACCGACTCCAGCGGCATTGAGATCACGGGCCTGCTCCGCACTAAGACCGCCGATTTTACCGATTACAGCGTCGCCAGCAGCACGCCGTTGAGCGATTCAGCGCTGATCAAGCCGATTCTCGCCAAGCAGCTCGAACGCACATCGGGCGTCTTGCTCACGCCCAACGGCCCGCTGCTGTATACGGCTGTGCCGATTCGTGTGGATGGCACGCTGGTCGGGGTGGCGCTGGTAGGACAATCGCTGTCGAGTATTGTGGCCGATCTTCGCACGAGCGCGATTGCCCAGGTGACGCTGTATGACGCACAGGGGCAGGTGCTCAACACGTCGTTCGATGTGACGAATCTTTCGCTGCCCGCGCTGCAATTGGATGAGTTGATTCGCGCTCAGGTGGTGAGCGCGGGCGCACCCGTTGAGGCGTCGGCCCAGATTGGCGACACGCCGTATCGCGCCCTGTATATGCCGCTGACGATGGGCGCGACAACCCCGCTGATCGTGGGCGTGCTGCTGCCCAATCGTCTGCCGTTTGCGACGGAACTGGGGCGGCAGATGGCCTCGCTGTTTGCGGCGGCGCTGTCGGGGACAGCGGTTGTGGCCGTGTTTGCGGTGATGACCCGCGTGACACAGCGCGTCGAGCGCGTCACGGCTGTCGCGCAGGCCATCGCGCAAGGCAATGTGCAGGCCCGCACAGCCATGCCTGCTCACGATGAAGTCGGGCGGTTAGGAGCGGCGCTGGACAGTGTGGCCTCATCGATCCAGGCCCGCGAAGATAAATTTCGTACGCTGCTGCGGCGCGAACGGCGCGAACGCAGCTATATGCTCTCGATCCTCGAATCGATGCCCGATGGCGTGCTGGTGTATGACAAAGAGGGCCGCCTGATGCTGATGAATCAGCACGCCCGCACGCTGCTCGGCGCAAATGCCGCCCAACGCGCCGCTGATCTGCAACCTGTGGCGGATGCGCTGCTCGGCCCGTCGTTGGCCCCCGGCCTGTATGCCCTGGGTGATCCGCGACAGGTAGAGCATGGCGGCCAGATTTTGAGCGCCCAGGCGGCAGCGGTCATGACGACGACGCAGCAGGCGCTCGGTACGGTCGTGCTGCTGCGCGATATGACGGAAGAGGTCAAACAATCGCAGGCGCGTGAGCAGGTGCTGGCGCAGTTGAGCGTTGAGGTGCAGCAACCGCTCGCCACCATGAGTCAGCAGGGCGCGATGCAGGCCAACCCGATGGTGAACGAGTTTGCGCGGGAGATCGCCCGCCACAGCGCGGCGCTGCAAAAAATGATCGTGGATATGCGCGAACTGACGCAGTACAACCGCACTCTGGCACGGCCTCGCCAGCGGCCGCTGGCGATTGAGACGCTGCTGTGGGCCATCGTCAACGATTGGCGGCAGATTGCGGCGGCGGCAGGACTCGCGCTGCAAACTGAGATTGGTCAGAGCAACCTGTTCGTCCTGGGCGATGAGAGCAAGCTGCGGCTGGCGTTGGGCAATCTGGTCGATAATGCCATCAAATACACGCCAACGGGCGGCGCGGTCAGCCTGGAGATTAAAGGCGAGGTCAATGGGGCGGTGCATGTTCGCATCCGTGATAACGGCGTGGGCATCTCTCGTGATGATCTGCCCAACTTATTTATCCCGTTTTATCGCGGTACACCTGTCACCGCCAGCGGTGAGATTATTCGTGTGCCGGGCATGGGGCAGGGGTTGGCGATTTCGCGCCAGATCATTGAGGCGCATGGCGGCGTGCTGCGCGTGAAAACGCGGGCAGGTGTCGGCACAGCGGTGTATCTGGCGCTGCCGCTCACGGCGGAAGTGCCGCTGACGATGGCCCCGGTGGAGTATCAGGACAGCGCGACGATTTTGCTGCCTGATAACGTTGATATGGAGCAGTTGTGGAAGCGGCGGCGCTAGAGAGAGTGTTTTGCTCTTCACCCTCTCTCACTGCGCGGGAGACGGATTGGGGTGAGGGTTGGTGAGCGCTCCCCACGCCTAAAGGCGGAGGCTTCTGCCGCACGCATGAGCCTCACTGCGCTCTACGTTGTGCGACACGGACGCGTCCCGCCCGATTTCGTTGTTTTGTCTTATCGGCGGCGG
>Ga0105044_10005659_pt1 | contig 17169 bp, 13 predicted proteins | sample MAT01_FD_78092 | JGI IMG/M metagenome (GOLD analysis project Ga0105044, IMG submission 78092) | Freshwater microbial communities from Lake Fryxell liftoff mats and glacier meltwater in Antarctica - MAT-01 | ecosystem: Environmental > Aquatic > Freshwater > Ice > Liftoff microbial mat | place...
ACCTCGCCGAACGCCACCCCGTCGGCCATCAGCGCGATCTCCAGCGTCGTCTTCGGCGTGAAGCGGAAACTGCGCTTGCCCGGAAACTTCGCCACATCCCACAACTCGGCATAGCTCGCCGGACCGTTGGGAATGCGCTTCTGGTCGTAGAACAGCGCCACCCCCCAGCCCACCGCTCCGGCGCCGCAGGCCAGCGTGCCGCCGGACACGAACTTGGTGCGGTCGATCACGTTCCAGTCCAGCTTTTCGAAGCTGCCATCCTCGCAGCCGCGCACCAGTTCCGGCGCCTCCACCATCACCACGTCCCAGGTGACGTCGCGCGCCTTCACCTGGGCGGCGATCTTGGCCATCTCGCCGTTGTAGACATCATCCTTCACCACCACCCCGGCGGCCTTGGCATAGCCCTGGAACAGGTGCTTGCGGGCGTTGTCTTGAAACCCGCCGCCAAACCCCACCACCATCAGGTCGCGGGCGTGTCCCGGGCCTGTGGCGAGCAGCAACGCGGCGGCGGCGATGAGCAAGGTGCGCATGGTCATTGGCCTTCGTCATGAACGATGAAAGTCAGACTATCGCGAACCGCCCTCGCTGGCGACAGCCGCTTTCAGCGCGGCACCATCGATGGCGGCGGGAACGCCCCTGGCCAGGTTTCACGCAGAAAAAACAGCACCAGGATTGCCGGCAGGCTGAGCAGCAATAGGCACAGATACGCGCCAGGGTACTTCAACAGCCGGTGCACCCGCCGCCGCCCCTCGGTCATCGGCTGGCTCAGCAGTGCCGGCACGATGATCAGCCCATAGGTGAGGATCGTCGGTCCCGCCTTGAAGAAAAAGAACGCCGGCATCGGCACCAGGGTGTAGATGATCTTCTCGGCATACAATCCCCAGATCCCCGCCAGGTAGAACACCTCGCGGCGCGAGAACTCCACATAGTGGGTCAGCAGCCACCAGCCGACCACGAAGCCGAAAAACGCGAAGATGTTCAGCGCCCAGAACTGCACGATGCGCAGCAGAAGCACCGGCAGCGAAAACCCCTCCGGCAGGTGGTTGGCCAACGCGGCGAATATCTCCTCGGCCAGCACCGCGCCAAACCCGAGCACGACGAAGCGCACCCACGGCGGCGCCGACCAGGACTGCAACCGCCGGGCAAGTGCCTCGCGCCGGCGCCACACGATCGTGCCGACAATGCCGAGCCAGAGCGGGTAGTAAATGGCAAACGCCACGATCTCGCCGTTGCCGATCGCATAGACGATCCAGAACACCACCCCGATGGCGCCCCAGATCGCCACCGCCCGATCGATCTTGCTCAACCCCGCCCCCTCGCCGTCCGATCCGTCCAGCGCGCCAGGCCGCGAAACCGCCGTGGCCTGCGGCGGCATCAAGCCGAGGTATCGACCGGCTCGATCACCCGCGGCCGCCCACCGGCTCGGTACTGGTAGTTGCCGCCCGGCATCGCGGCATGCGCCACCGTGCAGCCAGCGTATTCGCCCTCGTCGTCATGGAACAGCGCCCGATGCTGGTCGAGGTCGCCCCACACCGCGCCGATCTGGTGATAATGATACTGCAATGCCCGCCGTCGCAGTTCCGAGGTGTTCGGCGCGGTGTAGTGTTGCAGCAACGAATGGAACAGCAGCGCATCGCCCGGCTGCATCTCCACGGCGACGCGCTCGGCCACCCGCACGCGGCCGTCCACGATCCGGCACAGGTTGAAGTCGTTCTGGTGGTGATGCGCGGCCCCGCCCTCCAGGTGCGTTCCCGGCACCAGCTCCATGCAGCCGTTTGCCTTCGTCGACGCATCCAGTGAGATCCACACGCCCACGATCAGCGATGGATCGGTCAGCCGGAAATACGCCGCATCCTGGTGCCACGGCTTCTCGCTGCCGATGCGCGGTGGCTTGACCAGCGCCATCTCCTGGAACAGCAGCCGCCCCTGCCCCAGCAACTGGTCCAGCACCAGGTGCAGCCGCCGGCTCATTGCGGCGGCCTTCAGCGCCGGTGCGTCGGCCACGAAATCCATGTATTTGCGGATGAAGAATTCACAGCGCTCAGGCGTCGCAGCCGCCTCCTCGAACCCGGTCTCGAACATCAGCGAGGTCTCGCGCCGCGCCATGCGCCCGGTTGCCAGGTCGCTCAGCGCGGCCTTGCACGCCTCGATCGTGTGCGGCCCCAGCAAGCCTTTCAGCACCACCCAGCCGTTGCGGCGATACTGTGCGATCTCGTCGGCGCTCAGCAGCCGATTGTCCTGGGCCAGGGTGGCGTCCATGCCGATCTCCTCCAGCTTGTGCGCGGCCGTACAAGCGGCCCATTGCTTGAGCCCAGCATGGCGCAATGGGACGCCGCCGTCCAATCGGTTATGCTGTTCCCACACGTCGAAAGGGCCCGGACCATGCGCAACATCGTGGTGTGCGACCACCCGCTGATCCAGCACAAGCTGACCCTGCTGCGCGACCGCACCACCTCCACGCTCGGCTTCCGCCGCATCGCCGGCGAGATCGCCCAGCTGATGGCCTATGAACTCACCCGCGACCTGCCGCTTGAAACCGTCGCCATCGAAACCCCGCTCGAAGCCATGCTGGCGCCGCAGATTGCCGGCAAGAAGCTGTGCCTCGTCTCCATCCTGCGCGCCGGCAACGGCTTGCTGGAAGGCATGCTCGACCTGATCCCGGCCGCCCGCGTGGGCCACATCGGCCTCTACCGCGACCCCACGACGCTGCGTCCGGTCGAGTACTACCTCAAGCTGCCCGACGACATCGCCCGGCGCCGCGTGGTCGTGGTCGACCCGATGCTGGCCACCGGCAATTCGGCCGCCGCGGCCGTCGCCCGCGTGAAGCAGGCCGGTGCCACCCAGATCCGCTTCGCCTGCCTGCTCGCCGCCCCCGAGGGTATCGCGGTCTTCCACGCCCAGCACCCCGACGTGCCGATCTATACCGGCTGCATCGACCGGGCACTGGACGACCACGGCTACATCAGGCCCGGCCTGGGCGATGCCGGCGACCGCATCTACGGAACCAAGTAGTGCCGCGCGCGGACTAGGCCTTCTCGACCTGCCAGAACATCGGATAGGCCGACCTGATCAGATTGCTGAGCGATGTCCGAAAGCCGGCCGGCCGGGTGAACTGGCCCCACAGGATCGACGGCGTCAGTTCATATGCCACCGCCTGCACTTCGGCCGCGATGCGCCGCTGCTCCGCCAGATCGCCGGCCTTGGAGAACTGCGCCAACAGGGCGGGCACGCGGGTGTCGCACACCGAGGCGTGGTAGTTGGGGTCACAGATTGTCGCGATGTAGTAGTGCGTCAGCGGGCTCATCATGTCCCCGCCTGCGGCATAGACCGGGAACATCGCCCAGCCGTCCTTGCGCGCGCGCCGGGCCAGCACCGTCCCCCAGTCCATTGCCTGCGGCTGCACGTTGAACCCGGCCTCCTTCATGCTCTGGGCAAACACGCGCGACGCGGTTTCGCTGATCGACCCCGCTACATCCAGGATGACCACCGGCTCGTTGTTGTAGCCACTGGCCCGCAGCAGCTGGCGTGCCTCGGCGACGTTCTTGCCGGCCACGCTGCCACCGCGATCGGTGGAGTACAGGGCGTCGCACATGAAGAACGAGTTGCAGGTCTGGCGGTACTCCGCCGGAATGCCGATCGCATCCATCACGTCGCCCTGGTCGATAAGCTTCCACAGCACCTGGCGAACCTTGGGGTTGTCGAACGGCGGCGCGCCGTGGTTGAGGCGGAAATGCCCCTGGAACATATGGATGCCGCCCACGCCGAACACATTCACGCCGCGCGCCCGCTTCAGCGGGGGCAGCATGTCGTATGGCAGGAACTGCATGTAGTCGATCTCGCCGGCGATCAGCGCCAGCGCGCCGGTGTTCTCGTCGGGGATGACGCGCATATCCAGTTCGTCGATCTTCACCACCTTGCCGCCGGCGGTGAAATCGGGCGCCTCCGCGCGCGGCACATAGTCCGCAAACCGCGCCAGGATCATCGAGTTGCCGGGCCGCCAGCGATCGGCGACAAAGCGGAACGGGCCCGAGCCGATGATGGTCTTGATCCGCCCGTCGCCGGCCTCGGTGATGATCCGCGCCGGCATCATCACCGGCATCGGCGTCGTCGCCTTGCCCAGCAGTTGCAGCAACAGCGGATACGGCTCCTTCAGCACCAGGCGGAAACTGCGCTGGTCGATCGCGGTCAGGCTTTCGATCACCGCCACCACGGTGCGGCCCAGCGAATCGCGCGGCCCCCAGCGGTTCAGCGAGGCCACGCAATCCGCAGCGGTCACCGGCGCGCCGTCGTGCCATTTCAGCCCGGCGCGGAGGGTGAAATTCCAGGTCAGCTTGTCGGCCGAGGACTCATAGGTGTCGACCATCTGCGGCTTCACTTCGCCGGCGGCGGTCGTGCCGAACAACGTGTCAAACACGTGCATGGCAAAGGTGCGGGTGATGCCGGCGGTGGTTGCATGGGGGTCGGTGATCACCACCTCGGCGTCGAACACCGCAATAAGCGGCTTGGCCGCATGGGCGCGGCGCGGCAGCAACAATCCGCTCCCCACAGCGGCCGAGCCGGCGGCAAGAACACCGCGCCGGCCAAGACTGGAATTCACCATCAACCCGCTCCCCACTTGCATGCAAACATGACCCAATTGCCAGCATGCGCGCGGTAGGATGTCAAAGGGTTTCACGCCAACAACGAGAGATTCCGTGGCGGCGTTCTTATTTCGGCGCCGCGCGGAGTGACCCCCGCGCAAGGCAAGGCCAGGGCTTTGCCCTGGACCCACCAAAGGCCGACGGCCTTTGGAAACCCATTCATAAGGTCCAGGGGCTTGGCCCCTGGTGGGTTCAGGGCAAAGCCCTGGCCTTGCCTTGCGCTCTTGATCAATCAATAGGGCGGTTAGAGATACTGCGAGCCGCCCAGGCGCACGCTACTCGCGCGGCGCCCCCGGCCAGAACCGCGAGCCGCGCCGCGACAGCCCCCCGGAAACCCCGATCGCATGCCCGTCCGCCCGCCAGCACGCCGCTCCGGTCATTGTTCCGTCGTCGTTGAACGCGATCCCGTTCATCCCGCCGGCGACATGCGGCAGCACTTCCACCTTGTGCCCGCGCGCGCGCATCTGGCCGTAGATCGACTCCGGGTAGGTGTTCTCCATCTCCAGCACCGGCCCCTCGCTCCATTGCCGCGGCGCCTCCATTGCCTCCTGCAGCGACATGCCGTGGTCGATCACGTTCATGATCGCCTGCCACACGCTGGGGAAAATTCGCTTACCCCCCGGCAGCCCCAGCGCGAACCGCAGCGTGCCGTTTTGCAACGCCATGCTCGGCGCCATCGAGGTGGTCACTCGCTTGCCCGGCAGGATCGACAGCGCGCGGCCGGGCCGTGGGTCATAGGTGTGCATGTAGTTGTTGGGAATGATCCCGGTCCCGGGGATCACAATGCGCGCGCCGAACGTGTTGTTGATGGTGAAGGTGCAGGCGGCCACGTTGCCCGCGCGGTCGGCCGCCGTCATGTGCGTTGTGTTCGCCCCCTCGCCCGCCGCCATGCCCATCGCCCCGCCCTCGCCCTGGCGGATTCCCGGGCCCCACACCTGCGTCCGATCCATGCTGATGCGCGCGCGCCGCTCAGCGGCGTATTCCTTGCTCGTCAGCCGCGCCACCGGCACCGCGACGAAATCCGGATCGCCCGACGCCTCGGCCCGGTCGGCAAACGCGATCTTCAGGGCCTCGGCCATCAGGTGCACCAAGTCGGGCGAGCCGAACCCCATGGCCCGCACGTCGAACGCCTCCAGGATGTTCAGCATCTGCGTCATGTGCACGCCCGAGGCCGCCGGCGGCGGCGGTGCGACGATCTCCCACCCGCGATAGTTCGCCCGGATCGGCTCGCGCTCCCGTGGCTTGTAGGAAACGAAATCCTCACGCGACAGCACCCCGCCATTGGCCTGCACATAGGCCGCCACGGCATCGCCGATTGGCCCGCCATGCAGCGCGCCCGCGCCGTCCTTGGCGATCAGCCGCAGCGTCTCGGCGTAATCCCCCTGCACCAGCAGCGCGCCGGCCTTCAACGGCGACCCGCCCGGCAGCAGCATCGCCGCGATCTCCTTCTGCAGCGCCAAATCCGCCGCCGCCCCGGTGATGCATTCATGCAGGTATGGCGTGGCGCGGAAGCCGCGGCTGGCATGGCGGATTGCCGGCTGCATCACGTCGTCCAGGCTCATCGTGCCCCAGCGACGCAGCATCTCGCACCACCCGGTGACCGAACCGGCCGCCGCGATCGACTTCACCCCCACCACATTGGCCCGATCGGTGGTCTCGTAGTTCTCCGGCGCACCGTTCGGCACCGGGTTGAACATGTCGGCCCGCCCGCCCAGCGGCACCGTGCTCATCGCATCGATGATCCGGTGCGCCCCGTCCGGCGTGCGAATATGCGCCGTGCCGCCGCCCACGATGCCGATCATCATCGGTTCCACCACCGTGAGGCAGAACAGCGTGGCCACCGCGGCGTCGATCGCATTGCCGCCGGCCGCCAGCATCTCGGCGCCGGCCGCCGAGGCCAGCGGATGGTTGCTCACCACCATGCCGCGGCTGCCGACCGCCGGCTGCTTCTCGCAATGGAACACCGTGGTCGCGCGCTCGCGCCAACTTTGGGCCATGGAACTCTCCCTTATCCTATTGGCTAACCCTGCCATGCCAGCTTGGTGCGCACCAGTCAGGCAGGGAAGACTTCTTTTCGTGGACAAAAAGAAGCAAAAAAACTTCATCCATTTGGTGCCTGGCCGTAGCCTCTCCCACGTCTGCCCACAAGGGACGGTGGTTGCCGCCTCCGCATCGAAACGGGTAAAGTTTCTTTGCTTCTTTTTGTTCACAAAAAGAAGACCTTCCTCCCGTAATTCGCCCTAAATACCCCCATGACCTTCCAAACCGCCTATGGCCGACCGCTCGAACCCTGGATCACCACCGACCCCACCCGCAGCACCCCAGCCACAGGCAGCGCCGCCGTCGCCGCCGCGCACCCGCTCGCCGCGCGCGCCGCCCTGTTGATGCTGCGCGAAGGCGGCTCCGCGGTCGATGCTACCATCGCCGCCCAGGCCGCGCTGACGGTCGTCGAGCCGAACGCCTCGGGCATCGGCGGTGGCGCCATGATCCTGGTGCACGATGGCGAGCGCATGCTGTGCCTCGACGGCCTCGCCCGCGCGCCCGCCCGCGTCACCGCGCGCCTGACCACCGATTTCGACGGCCGCACCGTGCCTTCTGAACGCGCCATGTATGGCGGGCGCACGGTGGGCGTGCCTGGCGCGCTGATGGCGCTCGAACACGCCCACCGCCGCTTCGGCCGCCTGCCCTGGTCCGACCTGTTCGCGCCGGCGATCGAGCTCGCCGCCGAGGGATACCCCATCTCGCCCTATCTCTGGCGCGCGTTGCAGGAGAACCCGGCCGTGCGCGACACCCAGTTTGCCCGCGCGCAGTATTGCGACGCCGGCGCCGTGCTGCCCCCCGGCACCATCCGCCACAACCCAGCGCTCGCTGCCAGCCTGGCCGCCATCGCCGCGGGCGGATCGGCCGCCCTGCACGAAGGCCCGCTCGCCGAAGCCATCGTCCACGCCACCAGCCTGGACCCCTTCGCTGGCACCATCACCCTGGCCGACCTGGCGGCCTATCTGCCGGTCGAGCGCAAGCCGCTGCATTTTCCCGTCGGCACAATGACCGTGCTCGCTGGCCCGCTGCCGGCCTATGGCGGCCTCGCCGCCGCGCAGATCATCGCCTTCACCCAGCGCCACGGCCTCGCCAGCCTGCACGACGCCCAATCAGCCGACGAGATCCACCTCATCGCCGAGGCCGGGCGGCTGGCCATCATGGACCGCTGGCCCTACGCCGACCCCGATTTTTCCCCCGCCGACATCGCCCAGCTATTCGACCCCACCTATCTCGACACCCGTGCCGCGCTGATCGACCCGCAGCGCCGCAGCGACCGCTTCCCCCCCGGCCGTGGCCGCGAACTCGCCAGCAGCGACACCAGCCACCTTTGCGTCGCCGACGCACGCGGCCAGGTGGTGTCGATGACCACCACCATCAACCAGAATTTCGGCAGCCGCATCGAAGCCGGCGGCTTCTGGCTGAACAACGTCATGACCAACTTCGCCGCCGACCCGGTGCTGCGCGGCCGGAGCGGGCGCGAATGGCACGACCCCAACGCCCTGGCGCCGCACAAGCGCGCCCGCAGCACCATCGCGCCGATGATCGTGCTCGACCAAGCCGGCCGGCCGCTCGCCGCACTGGGCGCGGGCGGCGGCTTTCGTATCATCGGCTATGTCGCCAACGCCCTGCTGCGCCTCGCCGGTGGCCAGCGCGACCCACAGGCGCTGCTCGACGCCCCGCACGCGCTCAATTGGAACGGCGTCACGGAACTGGAACCCGCGCTGGAACACCACGCCCGCGCGCTCGCCGCCCGCGGCCACTGGCCCCACATCCGCCGCATGGACGGCGGCACCCAGTGCCTGATCCTCACCAACGGCCAAGTCCGCGCCGCCGGCGACCGTCGCCGCGACGGGGTGGGCATGGCGCTGGAATAAGCAAGCAAAGGGCTCTGCCCTTAACCCGCTGGGGCGTCGCCCCAGACCCCAACTCTTCCCTCGGTGCCGACACGGGGCTCCCTACCGCGTTATCGGCGTCATTTCTGCCGGCGTTGGAAATGACCCAAAGCAACCCGCCCGCCCTACGCTCAGCGCCGCCGCCCGTTGTGCCGGGCCGGCGGCATCGCCCACCGCAAGCCCGCGCGCCCACAACGCGGCCAGCACGCCGCAGAACACGTCGCCCGCTCCGGTCGTGTCCACCACATCAACCGCCACCGCTGGGTATGCCCGCACCGTGGGATCGGCCACCACGCAGCCGGCCCCGCCCAGCGTCACCACCCCCACCCCGCCGCGCCCCAGGGCCGCCGCCGCCGCGCCGGCATCGTTCAGCCCGGTGATCGCCCGCGCCTCATACCGGTTCGCCACCACCAGAGCGCACAGCGGCAGAAGCTCGGAAAAATCCCAGCGCAGCGGCGCCGTATTCACCATCACCCGCCCACCCCGCGCGCGCGCCGCACGGGCCGCCGCCAATGTCACCGCCAGCCGCAGATTGCCCTGCATCAGCAGCACATCCCCCGCCGCCATCCCGGCCACGAACCCCAGCGCCTCCGCCTCCCCCAGCGAGTCGCAACAGGCGCCGGTGCTGACGATGCAGTTCTCGCCATCGGCGGCCACCATCAGGCTGGACAGATCGCTCGCCGCCCCCGTCGCCACCCACTCGGATTGCAGCCCCTCCGCCGCCACGGCATCGCGCACCAGCGCCATCTCCGGCTCATCCCCCAACGCTGCCAGGAACCGCACCGCCGCTCCCGTTCGCGCTGCCACCACCGCCTGGTTCAACCCCTTGCCACCCGGCGCCCGCAGCATCCCGGTTGCCATCAACGTCTCCCCCGCCGCCGGCAGCCGCGGCACGAACAATGTTGTATCCAGCGAGGCATTTCCCAGCACGAACAGCCGGCTCATTGCCGCGCCCGCTCCACTTCGCGCATGAACACCGCCAGCCGCTCGGGATCGACCGGGTTCCACCAAACCCCGTCGCGCTTCAGATAGCTCGCCACGATCACCGCATCGGCGATCGACAGGATATCGCCGACATTGTCCGGGTTGACCCCGCTGCCCACCGCCACTGGCAGCGACGTGCCCGCCGCGATGGCGCGCAGCTCGTCCAGGCTCGCCGCATCCCCGGTGCGCTGCCCGGTGGCGATCGCCACGTCGGCGTCGAAGAATTCCACATCGCGTGCCAACTCGCCGATCGCCCGGTCTCCGGTGATGGCATGCGCCCCGTGCTTCACGTGCACATCGGCAAACACCTTCACGTCGCGCGCGCGCAGCCAGGCCCGGTAGCGCGACGCGGCACCGGCGCGGCCCTCCATGAACCCCTCGTTGGCCACATAGGCATTGGCCCACTGGTTCACCCGCACGAACGCCGCCCCAGCCGCCTTGGCCACCGCCAGGGCCGCCACCGCGCCGTTGGCCAACACGTTCACCCCCACCGGCAGCCCGCTCGCCAGCCGCACGCCTTGCGTGATCACCGCCATGCAGGCCGCCGTCTCCGGCCCCAGCTCGTCCGGCTTGGCAAACGGGATGTCGCCGTGGTTCTCCACGATCAGCCCGTCCACGCCGCCGGCGCGATAGCGCTCCGCCTCGTCGAGCGCGAACCGCGCCAGGCTGTCCATGCTCTGCCCGTCATACGCCGGCGCGCCCGGCAAGGCCGGCAGATGGATTACCCCGATCACCGCCCGGCGGCGCCCGAAGATCGCCTCGATCGCATGCGGCTTGGCGCGGAACACGGCCATCTCGGGGAACCCCTCGCTATTCTCGCGAGGCTACAGGCCGGACCCGCCCCGCACCACCCGGCCCTGGCCCTACTCCACCGCCCGCAGCACGCCGTCGCGCAAATCCAGCACCAGCGCCCGCCCCGCAGCCCCCAGCAGCACCTGGCCACCCTGCATCCGCGGCACCCGGTCCAGCCACACGCCATGGCGCACCGCGTGCGCCATGGCACCCACGCTCACCCCCACGGCGCGCTCGATTGCGGCCTGGTCCAGCCGCAGCCTGGGCGCCCCCTCGGGGTCCAGCACCTCGATCGACACATCGTCGGGAATGTTGTTCCAGCAGCCAAACAGCGCCGCCGCGCCGTCATCGGCGACCACGGCAAAGCGCGGCCGAACCGGCGGGCGCAGCGTGCGCTGCCAGGCCATCGCCCCGTCATGGCTCATGGTCCCGGTCGCCCGTCCATCGCGGGCGCGCGGCGCAACGGAGATTTCCAGGATCCAGCGCCCATCGGGCGACGGCACCGTCTCGCTTGCTGGTGGAAACGGCACGAAGTCGACCGCCGCGCTATCGCGGGGGCCGCTTCCGGCCACGATCAATCCCAGAAAAGCGCGGCGTCGAACCGGGCGATTGCCGCCCTCAGGCGCCCCGCCGGCGCAGCAGCGCCAGCCCGGCCAGACCCATCGCCAGCACCGCCATCGACGCCGGCTCCGGCACCGCCGCAAGATCCCGCACGTAGAAGCTGAGGCGCGATGCGTTGACCTGGGCGACGGTAAGCTGGTCGCGATTGTCACCATCGGGGGCGATGTTGGCCAGGTTGAGGGCCGGTACGCGGGTGGAGCCCTCGGTCATCAGGTTTTCAACCCCGCCAGCGCCGAAATCGAAATGGCCCAGGCCCAGCACATGGCCCACCTCATGTGCCACCACGTCGATCCGACCCGCCCCGGCGTTAAACGCGTTCACCGCCGGCGCGTTGATCGCCACGCCCGACTCGCCACTGCAAACAGCAGCATAGACCAGCGCGCCGCAGCCCACACCGAACAGCGTGCCGGAGGTGATCGTGAAATCTGACACGAAATACATGTTGATGATGCCGCTCAACGCGGGGTCACCAAACAGGGTGCTGCCGGCGTCGAACATGAGCAGTTCCTCCGACACATCCGCGTCGAGGAGACGAAACGCCGTGCTATTCCACATCTGTGTCGTCAGGAAGACAAAATCGATTCCACCCTGTGCCCAGATTTTGTCGGAAGCCGCTTCGTAGGTGTTGATCGGCGCACAATTCAAGCCGCCATCGTCGCACAGCTGGATCGGCCGGATCGTGACCTGCTTGTCGATCGGCGCCGCCTGGGCGCCGCCAACGACTGAAAACCCCACCGCGGCGGCGGCAAGGGAGGCAAAGAGGAAGTGGCGCAAAAGACGAATCCCTTAAAAAAGTACAGTCCGCACACTATCATATGACAACGCTAACGCTACTGTAGATCGTCAAACTAATTTTCGGCGAGCAAACCGCGGCGCACCGCGCTACCCGCCACCACGCCTCCTGCATCACCGCCACCCACCAATCCGGGGCACGACATGGCGGCGGCCAAGCGCGAACCAGCGAACCAGCCCGCCGAAATGGCACTGTACCAACCAGTCAAGGCCTTCCTCGAAGCCGCCGGCTTCACCGTCAAGGGTGAAATCCGCGGCTGCGACATGGTCGCCCTGCGCGACGGCGAACCCACCATCCTCGTGGTCACCGAGTTGAAGCTCGCCTTGTCGTTCGAGCTGATCCTCCAGGCGATCGACCGCATGGCCATCGCCGACGAGGTCTGGCTCGCCGTTCCCGCCACCCGCAAGGGCCGCGACCAGGACCGCCGCGCCCACAAGCTGTGCCGCATGCTGGGCGTGGGGCTGATGACCGTCACCCTGTCGACCGGCCGCGTCGCCGTGCTGGCCGAACCCGCCCCCTATCGCCCGCGCACCAACGCCCCCAAGCGCCGCCGCCTGCTGCGCGAGTTCACCCACCGCCAGGGCGACCCCACCCAGGGCGGTGGCCGCGGCCGCCCCATCATGACCGCCTATCGACAGGCCGCACTGGCCCTCGCCGCCGCCCTGCGCGACGGCCCGGCCCGGCCGCGCGACCTGCGCGCCATCGCCCCCGATGCCGCCGCCATCCTTTACCGCAACGTCTATGGCTGGTTCGACCACCCTGCCCCCGGCCGCTACGCCCTGGCGGCCGCCGGGCAAGCCGCACTCACCGCCTGGCTGGCCGAAGCCCCGCAACCGGGCTAGCCTCTCCCCGATCCAGGAGAGTGCGATGGCGTTCAAGGTGCTGACCGGCGAATTCGCCCACGAGACCAACACCTTCAGCAAGGTGCCCACGACCATCGAGAATTTCCGCCGTGGCAGCTGGATCACCGGCAACGAAATCGCCGGCGCGCGCCGGGGCACCCGCACCGCGCTCGGCGGCAGTTTCGACATGGCCGACAAATTCGGCTGGGTGCTCGCCCACCCCATCAGCGCCAGCGCCAACCCGTCGGGCTATGTCGACGACAGCCTGTTCGACCAGGTCTGCGCCATGTTCGTCGCTGCTGCCGATGCCGTCGACGGCATGCTGCTGCATCTGCACGGCGCCATGGTCGCGCAAAGCTACCAAGACGCCGAGGGCGAGCTGCTGCGCCGCCTGCGCGCCGCGGTCGGGCCCGATGTGCCGATTGTCGTCACGCTCGACCTGCACGGCAACATCACCCAGGCGATGGCCGACAACGCCAATGCGCTGATCGCGGTGCGCACCTATCCGCATATCGACCACTACGAGATGGCGCTGAAGGGCGGCGAATTGCTGCAACGCGCTATGCTGGGCGAGATCAAGCCGGTCACCGTCATCGCCAAGCGGCCGATGCTGCGCGGGCTCGATGGCGGGCGCACCCAAACCGGCCCGATGCGCGAACTGATCGACCGCGGCGAAGCCATCGAGGCCGCCGGCGGTGCCCTGGTGGTGTCCGTCTGCTCCGGCTTCACCGCCGCCGATATCCGCGACATCGGCCCCTCGGTGACGGTCACCACCGACGCCAACCCGGCTGCCGGGCAGGCCATCGCCGAAGCGTTCATGGACTATGCCTGGGAGACCCGGGCCTATGTCGGGATCACCGACTGGTCGATTGCCGATGCCGTTGCCCATGCGAAGCGGGGCGGCGAAGGCGGGCCATTGGTCATGTCCGATGTCACCGACAACCCAGGCAGCGGGCATTACGGCGACACCACCGACGTGCTGCGCGCCATGATCGCCGCCGACCTGCAGAACGCCTGCTTCTACGCCATCTACGACCCCGATGCGGCGAAGCAATGCGCCGAAATCGGCATCGGCGCCACCGGCACCATCACCCTGGGCGGCAAGCACGACCCGGCCAGCGGCGGCGGGCCACTGACGTTGACTGGCGAAGTCGCTACGCTGTCGAACGGGAAGTTCCAGGCTTTCGGCCCGATGGGCGGCGGGGTTTGGTGCGAAAAAGGAATTTCCGCGCTGTTGCGTGTCGGCGGCATCGACATCTGCATCATCAGCAACAACGGCCAGGCCACCGACCTCGCCCAGCTCATATCGTTGGGCGTCGACCCAGCGACGCGGGCAACCATCGCGGTGAAATCAAAACACCATTTTCGCGCCGCCTTCACCCCGGTGGCGCGCGAGATCATCACCATCGACGGCGGCGGCCTCGGCTCGGCGATCCTCGCCAACCCCGAGGGCTACAAGAATGTACGTCGGCCAATCTGGCCGCTCGACAACATCTGAACGCGACACCATCTACATCGGAGTCTGAACCTTGCCCCCTCGCGCACCCCGTGGAACTGCCAAAGCCAAACCAGCGGAGGCCGCCACGGCATCCGAGCCCCCCGCCACGGCCGAACACATCGTGCCCGGCCTGGAAGCCCCAGCCGAGATCGTCGTCGATACCTGGGGCATCCCGCATATCCGCGCCGCCACCCGCCGCGACATCTTCTTCGTGCAGGGCTTCAACGCCGCGCGCGACCGGCTGTGGCAGCTCGACATCTGGCGCAAGCGAGGACTCGGCCGCCTGGCCGCCGATTTCGGCCCCGGATTCCTGGCCCAGGACCGTGCCGCGCGGCTGTTCCTGTATCGCGGCGACATGGACGCGGAATGGGCCAGCTACGGCACGCCAGAGGCGCAATCCATCACCGAGGCTTTCGCCGCCGGCATCAACGCCTTCATCGACCTGTCCGACGCCGACCACAGCCTGCGCCCGCCGGAATTCGCCGCCATGGGCACGCGGCCGGAGAAATGGGCCGCCGCCGACGTGGTGCGCATCCGCAGCCACGCCCTGGTGCGCAACGTGCTGAGCGAAGTCGCCCGCGCCCAGGTGGGGGCACGCGCCGGGCTGGAGGCCGACCTCGCCCGCATGGCGCTGGAGCCGACGTGGCAGGCAATCGAGCCCGAGGGCCTCGACCTGGCCAGCATCCCGGCCGACGTGCTCGATGATTTTCGCCTGGGCACCGCCGCACTCGACATGCCGCCGGCACGCCTCACCGCCACCCTGGCCGATGCCTGGAAGTGGAAAAAGGTGAACGACACCGGCAACGTCTACATGGACGGCTCGAACAACTGGGTGGTCGCGCCGTCGCGCACCGCCACCGGCCGGCCGATCCTGGGCAGCGACCCGCACCGCGCCCACCAGTTGCCGGCGCTGCGCTACATCGTGCACCTCAGCGGGCCCGGCCTGGACGTGATCGGCTGCGGCGAGCCGGCCATCCCCGGCGTGTCGTTCGGCCACAACGAAACGGCGGGGTTCGCGCTGACCATCTTCCCGATGGACCAGGCCGACCTCTACGTCTACGAAACAAAACCCGGCGAGCCCGACCTGTACCGCTACGGCGATGGCTGGGAACGCATGACCACAACGCGGGAAACCGTCCGCGTGCGCAGCGCGACCGACCAGCAGGTGGAACTGAAATTCACCCGCCACGGGCCGGTCATCCGCCACGACCGCGCTGCCAACCGGGCCTATGCCATCCGCTCGGTCTGGAGCGAGCCGGGAACTTCGGCCTACTACACCAGCCTGGCCTGCATGCAGGCCACAACGCCCGAGGAATACGCCGCCGCCGTGGCGCACTGGAAGACGCCGACGATCAACCATGTCTATGCCGACACCGCGGGCAACATCGCCTGGCTGTCGTCTGGCCTGGTGCCCTATCGCCGCAACTTCGACGGGCTGCTGCCGGTGCCCGGCGACGGCCGCTACGAGTGGGACGGCTTCCTCGCAGCCACCGACCTGCCGCGCGAGATCAATCCCGAAAAGGGCTTCTTCGCCACCGCCAATGAGATGAACCTGCCGCCAGACTTCCCCATCAACGCCCAGCGCATCGGCTTCGAATGGTCGGAGTATTCGCGCACCAACCGCATCCACCAGGTGCTGAGCGAGCAAGACCAGCACACGGTCGCGCAATCGATGAAGCTGCAAACCGACAGCATGTCGCTGCCCGGCCTGCGCGTGCAGGCGGTGATCGCGCATCTGACCGGCGAGGGCGACCTCGCCGGCGCCCTGGCGCTGCTGCGCGGCTGGGACGGCATGCTGACGCGCGACAGCGGCGCCGGTGCGCTGTTCGAGCTGCTGTGGACCAGTCACCTCAAGCCCGCGATGCTCGACCTGCTGATCCCCGACCCCGCCATCCGCCCGCTGATGGCCCCGGGCGACCACGAGACGCTGCTCGGCATGCTGGAGGGCATGGATCCCCGTATCGGCGACCGCGACGCGTTGCTCCGCCGCACCCTGGCGGCCGCCTTCGCCGACGCGCGGGCGCGCATGGGCGACAACCTGGCCAACTGGGCCTGGGGCGCGCTGCATCACGGCCGCTTCGTGCATCCGCTGGCAGCCGTGCGGCCGGGCTTCCCCGAAATCGGGCCGCTGCCCAAGGCCGGCTCCGGCTCGGCGGTGATGAATGCCGGCTACCGGCCGTCGGATTTCCGCGTCACCTCCGGCGCGTCGTTCCGCATGGTGCTGGATGTCGGCAACTGGGATGCCTCGGTCACCGTCAACGCGCCGGGGCAGTCCGGCGACCCACGCAGCCCGCACTACGCCGCACTGGCCAGCAAATGGGCCGCCGAGGAATACGTGCCGATGCTGTACAGCCGGGCCGCAGTGGACGCCGCCGCCAGCCTGGTGATCAAGCTCACGCCCGGATGAGCCAGGAAATGAGCGGGGGATGAGCGGCCTGCTGACCCTTAGCGCCGGCCCCGCGCAGCTGCGCCTCGCGCCGGCGATCGGCGGCTCAATCGCCGACTGGCATGTGGGCGAGGTGCCGGTGATGCGCCCGGTGCAAGACGGCGCGCTGGAAAGCGGCAACCCGCGCGGCCTGGCGAGCTATCCGCTGGTGCCGCTCTCGAACCGCGTGGCCGGGCGGCGATTCTCCTTCGCCGGCCTCACCTACGACCTGCCGGATCTGCTGGGCGGCCAGTACATCCACGGCGCCGGCTGGATGCTGCCATGGACGGTGCGCGCCGCCGGGCCGGCCGACGCCACGCTCACGCTCGACTGGCCCGGCGGCGACCTATGGCCGTTCGCATTCGCCGCCGAGCAGCGCTTCACCCTCACCCAAGACGGGTTGCGCCACGACCTCGCGGTGCGCAACGCCGCCGAGCACCCGGTGCCGGTGGCCCTCGGCACCCACCCGTTCTTTGCGCGCACGCCGCACACCCGCCTGCATTTCGCCGCCCAACATGTCTGGCAGCAGGACGCGCAGCGCATTCCCACCACGCGCATCGACGTGCCGGCGCAGTGGGACCACCGCCACGGGATGGAGGTGGGGCGCGTGGTGCTCGACCACTGCTTCACCACCTGGAACGG
>Ga0105044_10005661_pt1 | contig 17166 bp, 17 predicted proteins | sample MAT01_FD_78092 | JGI IMG/M metagenome (GOLD analysis project Ga0105044, IMG submission 78092) | Freshwater microbial communities from Lake Fryxell liftoff mats and glacier meltwater in Antarctica - MAT-01 | ecosystem: Environmental > Aquatic > Freshwater > Ice > Liftoff microbial mat | place...
CTGACGGAACCGCTCGCTCCGGCGGTGCGCGTGCCACGTTCCAGCCTCGCCGCCGTCGCCCTCGCATTGGCCGGCATCGCGGTGCCGGCCCGCCCGCTCGGCAGCCCGGTTCTGCCGGCAGGCCTCGCCCCGGGCGATGCCTTCGCCGATGCGGCCGCCCACCTGCTGGGCGTGCTGCTGCACTACGCCCCGCGCGCCGAAGCCGGCGAAACCGGCGAGCCGGTGCACCAGATGCGGGTCGCCATGCGCCGGCTGCGCTCGCTGATCTCGGTGTTCGGCGACGCGGTCGCCTGCCCCGAACTGGCGGCCCTGGCGCCCGGCCTGAAGGAACTGGCCGGCGCACTCGGCCCGGCGCGCGACTGGGACGTGTTCCTCGCTGGCACCGGGGCCGCCGTGGCCGCGGCCTTCGCCGACGAGGGCGAAATCGCCACCCTGCTGGCCGCCGCCGCCGCCCGCCGCGCCGACGCCTATGCCGCCCTTGTCCCGCAGCTCGCGGGGCCTGCACTGCACGTCACGGCCCTGCGCATCGCGATCCTGGTGCAGGCCCGCCCTTGGGCCCGCCCCTCGATCGGCCCCTCGGACGGCCCCTCGGACGGCTATTGGGACGGCCCAGGTGACCGCGTTGATGCGCAGGACGCCGCCCGCACTGACGCTGGCGTGTTTGCCGCCACCGTGCTCGCCCGCCGCCTGCGCAGGCTCGCCAAGCGCGCAGCCCACATCGGCACTGCACCCGAAGCGGCGCTGCACGAGATGCGCATCCACGCCAAGCGGCTGCGCTATGCCGCCGAGGTCTTTGCCCCGTTATTCCCTTCCCGCCCAGCGCGCCGCTTCCTCAAGCGCCTTGCCGCATTGCAGGATGTGCTGGGCCTGTTGAACGATGGCGTCGTCGCCGCCTCCCTGATGCACGACCTGGCGGCGGAGGGCGGCTGCGGATTGGCCGGCGGCATGGTGCGCGGCTTCGTCGCCGCCCGCGCGGCCGGGGCCCGCCATGCGATCGCGCGCGCCTACAAGCGCCTGCGCAAGGCCGGGCCATTCTGGACCTGATCGCCATAACGGCAAATCGACTCGAATTTCACACCGAGTCGCAATGGATTCGCAGCATCTCGAATCGACGGTTGCACCGTCGGATGCACCGCGCTAGGTCGTCGTATGTGCCCGGGCGCCGGTGCACGAAAAATGACAACCCGTGAGGGATCGCGGCGTGGCCCTGCATCGTCGGAGACGGATCTTCAACGGCGGCCTCTCCGCGCGATCGGGCGGGGGCGAGGTGCGGCGCGGCCTCATTGCGGGCCTGCTCGGTACCACCGCCTTCGGCGTGCTCCTGATACTGGTGCTGCCCGCCGAACTGTTCGGCCGGGCGCCGGCGCTGACTGGCACAGTGGTCGCGAACGCCGCCCAGGTGGCGGTGGTCGACGGCCAGACATTGCGCCTGGGCGAGGTGGTGGTGCGGCTGCAGGGTATCGCCGCGCCGCCGCGCGGCACCTCCTGCCTCCGGCCCGACAACAGCCGCTTCGATTGCGGCGCCGCGGCCAGCGAGGCCCTGGCGCGACTGCTGCGCGGTCTGGCAGTGACCTGCAAGCTGTACGGCCGCGACGCAGCAGGATTCTCCCAGGGCCTGTGCGAGGCCGAGGGCCACGACGTCAATCGCGGCATTGTCGCCGCCGGCTGGGCGCGCGCGCGCACCGAAACGCCCGGCTTCGCCGCTGCCAGCTTCAGCGATGCCGAGGGCCAGGCCCGCGCCGCCCATCGCGGCCTGTGGCTGGGCGGCGAGGCGTCGTTCTGAGGGCACGCCTGTTGCACTGCACCGTGCGGGGCCGTAGCTTTGCGATCGTAGCTCAAAAGTCTTCTGCAAGGACACGGCGGTAGCATCCGGCCTTCCGGTGGGCAGGCTGGGCGCTACCGCCGCCGCCACGCCTTGCGGCATCGGACTGAATGAATCGGCGGCGCGGCGCCGCCAAGCCAGGGGATCAGGAATGAGTGCAACGGCAACCACAAGCAACGGGTCGATCACGATCTCGCTGGACGGAACCAACAAGGCCACCACGATGAAACTGCTGCCGGGCACCGTCGGCCCGTCGGTGTTCGACATTCGAAAGCTGTACGATCAGCTCGGCGTGTTCACCTACGACCCCGGCTACGGCAGCACCGCCTCGTGCGAAAGCAAAATCACCTACATCGATGGCGATGTCGGCGAACTGCTCTACCGCGGCTACCCGATCGAGCAACTGGCTGAAAAATCGAACTTCCTTGAGGTTGCCCACCTGCTGCTGAACGGCGATCTGGCCGATGCCGGCACGCAGAAGGAATTCGACCTGGGCGTAATGCGCCACACCATGCTGCATGAGCAGATCCGCCGCTTCTTCGACGGTTTCCGCCGCGACGCCCACCCGATGGCGGTGATGTGCGGCGTGGTTGGCGCCCTGTCGGCGTTCTACCATGACAGCCTGGACATCAATAACCCCGACCATCGCCGCATCTCGGCCTTCCGGCTGATCGCCAAGGTGCCGACCATCGCTGCCTGGGCGTACAAGTACTCGATCGGCCAGCCGTTCATCTACCCCCGCAACGACCTCGGCTATGTCGACAACTTCCTCTATATGATGAACGCCGTCCCGGCTGAGGAATACAAGGCCAATCCGGTGCTCTCACGGGCCATGGAGCGCTGGTTCATCCTTCATGCCGACCACGAGCAGAACGCCTCGTCCTCCACCGTGCGCCTCGCGGGATCGTCGGGCGCCAACCCCTTCGCATGCATCGCCGCCGGTATCGCCAGCCTGTGGGGCCCCGCCCATGGCGGCGCCAACGAGGCGGCGTTGAAGATGCTGGCCGATATCGGCCACGTCGATAATATCCCGCAGTTCATGCATGACGTGAAGGACAAGAACAACCACACGCGCCTGATGGGCTTCGGCCATCGCGTCTATAAAAACTACGATCCGCGCGCCAAAATCCTTCAGGAGAGCGCCCATGCGGTGCTCGCCGAGATGGGCATCAAGGACGACCCGATGCTCGACCTGGCGCTGGCACTGGAAAAGATCGCACTCAGCGACCCGTATTTCGTCGAGCGCAAGCTGTATCCGAACGTCGATTTCTACTCGGGCATCATCCTCAAGGCGATGGGGCTGCCGGTCAGCATGTTCACCGTGCTGTTCGCCGTCGCGCGCACCACCGGCTGGATCAGCCAGTGGAAGGAGATGATCGAGGACCCGTCCCAGCGCATCGGCCGCCCGCGCCAGATCTATACCGGTGCCCCCCGGCGCGACTTCGTGCCGATCGCCGAACGCGGCTGACACCGCCCCTTCCTCACCGCTACCGCCCGACAACAACCGCCCGGCATATGTTGGGCGGTTTTTTCATACCTGATCCGCGAAAAACGCATGTCACTCGCGATCCCGCTGTTTTTCACGGTGGCCGAACGCGCAATCACGGCGTTTGACGGTGTGTGAACTATCCGGGAGCAGACAAATGACTCATTTTCACAGCTTTGTATTGTAACATCCTTAAAAGACTCAATTTCGCCGAATCCAGCCGGCGCAATCATAAATTCGTTGAGTGATATTAACGAATATTTGATGTCGGGATACCCCGTCATTGCTCCGCTTCACATCCGAGGAACATCGCTGCTCTGCTCCAAGAAAGCTTCTATATGAAGCACTTCCCGACAATTCCTAGTCGCTAATAACGAGCGATTACGTTGGTATTACTCTGCTCAGTTCTCCTCGGGGGCGGAACATCATGTCGGCACTGCATACGCTGGATCATCTCGTGCGCTACCGGCTGCAGCGCTGGCCACAGCGCCCGCCCGGGCTCGCCAAACCAAAGCTCGGGGCCGGCGGCTGGCTGCGCGGCCGCCCCGGCGAGCCGACCAACGAACCCGCGCCGCCAGCCCAGCCATTCCTGAAATTCCCCGGCAGCAACCGGCTGCGCACTCTTCCCGACGGGCTGTGGCTCAACTTCGGCGGCACCCCAAACGAGCCCTTCGTCGACATCTTCGCCATCGAGGCATGCAGTTCGCTGCAGAACCTGCTCGACAAACGGTCCCGCTTCGCCCCCAGCACCCGTTCCCTGCTGGCGGTTTGCCCGATCACCTGGCTGCTCGCCCCGGTGACAACCACCGACGCCACACCGCGTTGGAAAGCCACCGGCGTGGTCAAAGCCGAGCCCACCCTGCCGCTGGTGCTGCCGGTGCGCGACATCCGCGTGATGTACGCCCTCAAACAACGCCAATACCGCAGCTTCGCCGAATGCCAGCTGCCGCAGCCACATGAATACTTCGTGCCGATGGAGGAACTGGTGGCCGAAAATGCCCACGAAAATCCCGACCTGCGCGAACTCGTCTCCCGCGCCGCGGCCCGCAGCAACTTCTTCCCCGGCAGCTAACCTAAAACCGCCTTAAGCCGGTCAGGGTAGTCGGTGCAGATCGCCGTCACCCCCCAGCCGATCAGCCGCGCCATGTCGGCCGGCACGTTCACCGTCCACGGCATCACCGCCAAGCCCAACCCCCGCGCCTCCGCCACCAGTGCCGGCGTCAACGCGCCATGCGCCGCCGCCCATATTGTGCCGGGCGCCTGCGACACCGCTGCAATCGTGGCCGGCACCGACACGCCGTGCCGCCCCGGATCGGCGCCATCCCACCACAGCGCGGCCTTCGCCGTGGTGCCGGGGCTGGTGAGGTAGGCGCGCGGAATGGCGGGGGCCACGCGGCGGGCATGGGCCAGCGCCCGCCAGTCGAACGCGCGCAGCACCACCTGCCCCGCCATGCCCATCACCGCCACCACATCCAGCACCGCATCGACCAGCCGCTCCGGCGCCACCGTCAATTCCGGCTGGTCGGGCATGGTCTTGATCTCGATATCCACCACCACGCCAGCCGGGCGCGCCAGCGCCAGCACATCGGCCAGCGCCGGAATCCGCGCGCCGTCGCGCGCCACCTGCGCGGCAAACTGCGCGGCATAGGCACTCCCCGGCCGCAGCCGCCCAACATCGAACCGGTGCAACGCCGCCCGCGTCATGTCGCGCACCCGCGCACCACCCAGCCAGCGCCCATCCGCCCCGCGCACGATATCGCCGTTCAGCACCGGGTCGTGCACCACCACCGGCACGCCGTCGGCAGTCAGCGCCACATCAAGCTCCACCGAGTCCACCCCCAGCGCAAACGCCCCGGCGAAGCCCTCCAGCGTGTTCTCGGGCCACAACCCGCGCGCGCCGCGATGCCCGGAAACATGAAACTTTGCCATCATCGCCCCCTGGTTCCCCACCCCATCAAGATCGGGCACACTCTCTTTCATGACCGAAAAAATCCTCGGCGTGCTCGGCGGCATGGGCCCGCTCGCCAGCGCCCACTTCATGCTCCGCCTCACCCTGCTCACCCCCGCCACGCGCGACCAGGACCACATCCCAGCAATCCTCTGGTCCGACCCGCGCGTGCCCGACCGCACCCGCGGCAAGCTCGACGGCGGCGAAGACCCCGAGCCATGGCTGATGCGCGGCATCAACGGGCTGAAGGCCGCCGGCGCTGCCGCCATCGCCATACCCTGCAATACCGCCCATGGCTGGTACGACATCATGGCCGCCCAGGGCCTGCCCATCCTGCACATCGTCGACGCCGCAGCCGCCGAACTGCGCAAGGCGGCACCGTCCGGCATCATCGGCCTCATGGGCACCGCCGCCACCCTGCGCATGCGCCTGTATCAGGATCGCCTGGAATCCCAGGGCTGGACCTGCATCACCCCGACCGACGCCGAAATGACCACCCAAGTCACCCCCGCCATCGGCCTGGTCAAGGCCAACCGGGTCGCCGAGGCCTACGCCCCGCTGGCCGAAATCGTCACCTCATTGGCTGCCCGCGGTGCCCGCGCCGTGGTGCTGGGCTGCACCGAAATCCCGCTCGGCATCCTCGCCGGCCCCCACCACACCCTGCCGGTCCCCACCATCGACAGCATCGACGCCCTCGCATTGGCATCGATCGCCTGGGCGCAAAGCTAACCCACGCCTCGCCTCAAGGGCACTCGCACCCGTCCGTCGGCCCGCTTTCGGCGCGCACCAGGTGATGGTCGATCCACTCCGCCACCAGCCGCCGCGCCTCGTTCACCGAGGCTTCGGGGTGGTGGATGCGATACAGCGTGGTGCAAGCCCGAAACGCCGACGGGTCGGCATTGCCCAGCGTGCGCAGGTCGCGATACGCGGTCACGACGGCGCGCTCGCAATTGCGCGCGATGTGGCTGAAATCCCGAGCCATGGTGCACCTCTACAATTGCGAATGCCTCGCAACAACTTCAGTATAGGGTCTCCCACCCGCCGATAGCAACAGCGCCGACAGCAGCTCAGGCGCGCCCGACGATCTCGGCAATCGCGCGGCCCACCTCAACCGTCCCCGCCTGCCCGCCCATATCGCGGGTGCGCGGCCCGCCCTCGCGCAGCACCGTCTCGATCGCCGCCACGATGGCATCCGCCGCAGCTTTCTCACCCAAATGCTCCAGCATCATCGCGCCCGACCAAATCTGCCCGATCGGGTTGCAAATCCAGCGCCCGGCGATATCCGGCGCCGAGCCATGCACCGGCTCGAACATCGACGGGTGCTTGCGCTCGGGGTTGATATTGGCCGACGGCGCAATCCCGATCGAGCCTGCCACCGCTGGCCCCAGGTCCGACAGAATGTCGCCGAACAGGTTGCTGCCCACCACCACATCGAACCAGTCCGGGTGCTGCACGAAGTGGGCACACAGGATATCAATATGATACTGGTCGGTCTTCACGTCAGGATACTGCTTCGCCATCGCCGCGAAGCGCTCATCCCAATACGGCATGGTGTGGATAATGCCGTTCGATTTGGTCGCCGAGGTCACCTTGCGCCGCGGCCGCGTCATCGCCAGTTCGAAGGCATACTTCACGATCCGGTCGATCCCGGTCCGCGTCATGATCGTGAGTTGGCTCGCAAACTCCCGGTCCGTCCCCTCGAAATGCCGCCCGCCCGACGATGAGTACTCGCCCTCGGTGTTCTCCCGCACCACGTAGAAGTCGATATCCTTCTCCGTCCGCCCGGCCAGCGGTGAGATCGCGCCCGGCATCAGCCGGCACGGCCGCAAATTCACATACTGGTCGAACTGCCGGCGAAACGGGATCAGCAGCCCCCATAGCGACACATGGTCCGGCACCCCCGGCCACCCCACCGCGCCCAGGAAGATCGAGTCGGCCTCGCGCACCATGTCCAACCCGTCTGGCGGCATCATCGCCCCGGTCGCCTTGTAGGTCTCGCAGGACCAGTCGTAGTGATCGAGCTTCAGCGCGAAGCCGAACCGCCGCGCCGCGGCCTCCAGCACGCGCAGCCCCTCGGGCGTGGTTTCCTTGCCGATGCCGTCGCCCGGAATCACGGCGAGCCGATAGGTCTTGGTCATGGCACTTCCTCCGAAATCCTTGCCCGGAGTATCGCGGCAAATCAGTCCACTGCAAACCGCCGCCGGATTTCATCGGCCACCCGCCCGGCCTCGTCCAGCGGCGGGCGCGGCCAACGGGCGATCGACGTGCCCAGCGGGCGCGCATGCCCGGCCTGGTAAAGCGTCTCGGCAAACCGGCGATGGCGCGGGCCGGCCAACTCCGGGGTCGCGATATACACCGCCGCCTGGCTCGCACATGCCTCCGAGATCATCGAAATCGAGTCGCCGGTGACAACGATGGTATCGGCACTGGCCAGAAACCCGTGATAGGGGTTCTCCCCCGGCTCGCCCCAGCGATAAATTATGTGCAACGCCGGCGAGAGCCCGGCCGACAGCGCCTCGGTTGCCTCCCGCCCGGTGCGCCGGGATGTGGTGGCCAGCACCGCGCCCCCGCGCGCCACCACCAGCCGCGCCACCTGCTGGCCCAGCGCATGCGCCATGGCCGGCGGCATGTCGGAACCGCGCACCGGCCCGCCAACCAGCAACGCCACCCGTGGCCGCGGCAGATGCACCAGCCGCTCCTGCCACGCCGCCCGCGCCTGGCGCAGCACCAGCGGAGAGACCCGGTGCGGCGCGCCCAGCACGGCGAACACGTTGGGCGCCGGCGCCGGCCGGTCGTGCTCGGGGATCACCAGCAGGTCGAACAATCCGTGCCGCCACAGCCCGCCCAGCCCGGGGCTCATGCAATGCACGATGCGGCAGCCGAACTGCGTCTTCATCCACAGCGCCACCGCGCCCGAGCGCCGGCCGGCGGAAATCACCAGGTCGGGCCGGGTCGGCGCATGCTCAGCCCCCACGCCGCGCAGCCCCACCCCACCGCCTTCCGCCCCGCCGCGTTGATTGGGCAGCGAAATCCCCGCCGTGCTGCGCGCCAGCGTGGCCGCAATCCGCCGCGACGGCTGGCGCAACCCGGCCAGCGAGCCCCCCGGCACCAGCCCGGCGATATGCGCAGTCCACTTGTTCCACATCAGCGGCACCCGGCGGAACGGCACGCCCAGGCGCTCCGCAATGCCGATCGCCTGGTTGGCCGTGCCCGTGCGCGGATCGTCCAGCACCCAAACCCGTGCCTGCGGGGGCGCGCTCTGGCCCTCGGCCGCCATGCCGGGCGCGCGGTCCAGCTCAGGCATCGCCGCCGCCCAGCCACACGACTTCCCCACTTCGACCAATGGATGGACGATCCCGGCCGGGGCGACTAGGAACCCCAGGAACGACGGCGTGAGGCATAGGGAGTCCCCGAATGGAAAAGCTGCACATGACAGACTGGGATCGCGACGCCGCCCTGACAACGGCGCGCATTCTGCTGGAAATCAAGGCGGTCAACTTCCGACCGGAGGAACCCTACACCCTCACCTCCGGCTGGAAGTCACCTGTCTACATCGATTGCCGCCGCATCATCTACTTTCCCCGCGCCCGCGCCAAGATATGTGAACTCGGCGTCGAGAAAATCGGCCGCCACATCGGCTTCGAATCCATCGAATGCGTCGCCGGCGGCGAAACCGCGGGCATCCCCTTCGCCGCCTGGATCGCCGACCGCATGGCCGCCCCCATGGCCTATGTGCGCAAAAAACCCAAGGGCTTCGGCCGCAACGCCCTCATCGAGGGCGACGTGCCCGAAGGACGCAACACCCTGCTGGTGGAAGACCTCACCACCGACGGCGGCAGCAAGATCCAGTTCTGCCAGGCACTGCGCGACGCCGGCGCCATCTGCAACCACACCTTCGTGGTGTTTTTCTACGGCGTCTTCCCCGGCAGTTTCGAAACCCTGAAAAAGATGAACATCCAACTGCACCACCTCTGCACCTGGTGGGACGTGCTGGAAGCCTGCCGCGAACGACCCTACTTCTCCGACAGCGCACTGTCCGAAGTGCGGCGCTTCCTGGAAAACCCGATGGCATGGTCGGCAGCCCATGGCGGGGTCGCGAACCAGGAGGAAGCATTGGCGCGCAAGGGGGTGAAGACAGAATAGGAGAACGAATGTTCTTTTTTAAAAAACCATGCCCCGGGCGGGTGGAAACCCGTAAAGTCAAGTCGCAGGAAGAGTCTTCTTTTTGAGAACAAAAAGAAGCAAAAAAACTTCATTCATTTACTCCTTCCCTGTCATCGCGGGTGCAACGACGGAGGCTTGCGTCTTCACCCGTTTGCCTTAACCGGGATAGCAGAGGCGCTTGCGTTGGCGCTTTCAGGTGTATAGCGTAACATTCTACTGACATACGGTAAAAGGACGCGCCCGATGCCCCGAGTCGCCGCCCTTCTCCTGACCGCTCCCCTCCTGCTGGCGTCCGTCGCATGGCCGGTCCAGGCAGCTGGCCCGTTCGACGGCACCTACAAAGGCACCTACCGCACCATCCGCAACGACAATTCCGGCAATTGCGACAAGATGGACGCCGACGGCGTCACCATCACTGTCGTCGACAGCGCCTTCACCCGTGTCTGGGCCGGCAACAAGGTCGATATCACCGTCACCGCCGATGGCAGCGTCAGCGGCTCCGCCAACCGCAGCCAGAACGTCCGCTCGCAACGGGTGATCGTCTTCAAGGCCAAAATCACCGGCGGCGTGATGGAGGGCGAATACGGCCACGACAAGTGCGCGGTCAAACTGAACTTACGCAAGAGTTAAGGAAGACTGTTCTTTTTTAAAAAAACCAAAAACCTTTGTCCGTTCAGCAAGCTTAGCGAATCGGCGCCATGGAGCTAAAATAAATAAAGTCTTTTTGCTTCTTTTTCTTCAAAAAAAGAAGGCGCTACGTTCTACCCAGGCGCACCCACCACCTGCAACGCTACCCGCTCGATCGCCGGATCAACCTTGTACATGTGCCGATACTGCAAAATCTGCTTGGCGATCAGCCGCAGCCGGAACCCGAATGTGTGAAACGCCATCGGCGCCAGCAGCGGCGTGTTGAACGGCGGCACATCGGTGCGCTGGAATTCGAACGCCATCGACACGCGCGACGCGCCGCCGCGCGGCGAGGTCCGGCTACCCCAATGCAGCACCGCCTGGTTCCACATGAACACGTCCCCTGCCTCGGCCGGCAAGGCGCGGATGCCGGCATGCTCGAACTTCCACTCCCGGTCGTTCGCCGTGTTGTAGGTCGGGTCCTGGGTCGCCGGCACGATATACATGCAGCCGTTCAGCGGCGTGGCCTTCGACAGCGGCATCCAGGTGGTCATCGACTTCGGCGACCCGTCGGGGAACAGCGCCTGCTGCCCCTTGTCGCGGTGCGGCCGCCATCCGGCATCGCCGCGCGCCGGGTCGACGTTCCATACCCAGAAATCTGGCAGCATCGCGTAGTCGCCCAGCAACCCCGCATAGATCGGCTGCATCAGGTAGAACGGCAGCCAGAACTCGTCGTACATGAACGCGAACACCGGCGGCAACCCGGCCGCGTCCAGCGCGCGCACCGTATCGGCCATCACGGCCACATCCATCGGCCAGGCGATGTTGCTGGCTTGGAAATACCCCTCCTCCACCACCAGTGCCCGGATCGCCGCCATATCGGCCGCACTCGGCGTGATCGCCGCCAGCGCCTCCACCGACCGCGCGTCCTCCACCCGCAACCCCGGGGCAAAGCCACGCCAGAACCCGGGATCGCCAAGGTCGCGGGCTGGCGGCGTCGCAATCGACGCGGGCATACCGCCCATGTTCAGGAAACTCGACATCGAAAGGCCTCCCCGCAAGGCCCGCACGCTAGGCCGCCGATGGCCGAAAAGGCAAGAAAAGCCAGCGCCCCGCCGGCTATATCCGCTCGCTCGCCGCAATCGCTGCCCGGCACCCCGCCTTGATCAACCCGGTCAACAGCCGATACCCCGGCGCCTGCTCCGCCTCGTGCGCCAGGCCGATATCGCGATGCTCCAGCTCCTCGGCACGAAACCCGGCGATGGTGTCGCGCAGCGCCACCTCGTCCTCGCCCAGCGCCGCTTCCTGCTGGGCATAATGCGCGTCGATCACCTCCTCCACCGCCACCGTGCACGCCATCGCCGCCCGCTCGCCCAGCAGCGCGGTCGCCGCCCCCAGGGCAAACCCCGCGACATGCCAGAACGGCAGCAACGCCGTCGGCCGCACCCGGCGCTGCGCGATCAGGGCGGAAAAAGTGTCCAGGTGCACCTGTTCCTGCGCCTGCATGTGGCGGATCAGATCGCCCTTCGGCCCGCGCCCCAGCACCGCAAGCTGGCCCTGGTAGATGCGCTTGGCGCCGTATTCGCCGGCATGGTCCACCCGGATCATGCGGGCAATCGCAGCCGCGCGCGTTCGGTCACCGGGAAGGGGGGACATGGTCATGACGGCCTCGTGCGCGTGGTGCGATACAGCACAGCACCCAGCGCGGCGGCACTGCCCAGGGAGAATATAAGGCTCATCGCCGCCATCGACACCGGCAGTGCTGCGATTAAATACGCCGGGTCGTCGCACGGCTTGGCCGGGCGCGCCGGCAAATCGCCCCCTGGGGTGAAGCGCGCGACGCATCCCTGCAGCGGGCTCGGCCACCATTTCGCCTCAACCCCCACATGCACCACCCCGATTGCCGCACTCGCCAGCATGGCCGCCAGCACGCCGGCCGCACTCAGCATCGCAAGCCCGCGCGGCCCCACCAGCCCCAGCAGCGCCAGGCCGATCGCCACCCAGTACGGCCACCGCCCCACCAGGCACAGCGCGCACGGCACCAGCCCGCCCCACCACTCGCTGGCCAGTGCCGCAAACAGCGCCGCCCCCACCGCCACGGCGGCCCCGGCAAGCGCGGCACGAAGCGAAATCGCTGGCATGACCCATGCTATGTACCTGCTTCCTCTCCCGGGCAAGCGTGCGCCCGACGGCGCCGGGCAAGCGTGTGCTGGACGGCGCCGCCCGGCGCTGCCTAGGCTCGCGCCATCGCCAGCAGGAGACGCGCATGATCACGCTGTGGGGCCGCACGACGTCGAGCAACGTGATGAAGGTGCTCTGGACGCTGGACGCGTTGGGCCTGCCCTACCAACGCATCGACGCCGGCGGCGCCTTCGGCCGCACCAGCGCGCCCGAGTACCGCGCCATGAACCCGCTCGGCCTGGTGCCCAGCATCGAGGACGGCGCCGTGAAGCTGTTCGAGAGCAACAGCATCATCCGCTATCTGTGCAACGCCCACGCCCCCGACAGCCCGCTCTACCCCAAGCCCGCCGGCCAGCGCGCCCAGGTGGAGGCATGGATGGACTTCCAGCAAACCGCGCAAAGCCGCCCGGCCAGCACCATCTTCCTCGGCCTCATCCGCACGCCGCCCGACAAGCGCGACAATACCGCTATCGCTGCGGCGGCGAGCGAGCTGGCGAAAATCTGGGGCATCTGCGCCACCCGCGCGGCCGCCGACGGGTTCCTCTGCGGCCCCCGCCTGACCCTGGCCGACATCGCCTTCGCCCCGCATCTGCACCGCTGGTTCAACATGCCGATCAACAACCGGCCCGAGGTGCCAGGGCTACACGCCTGGTACGAACGGATGGGCGCGCATGAAGGGTTCCGCCAGCACGTCGCGGTGCATGTGGAGTAATACCCGCCATTGAAAATAACGACCCACTTGGTGCCTTTGGCGCCAGGCCCCGGCCGGCTGACCGCCGCTACCGATCGGCGCCGGCGTAGAGAACCTTGTCGAGCCGGTCGAGCGCGTTCTCATAGGCAGCGACAGCCTCGGGCGCATAGTCGGCGACCGGGATCGGCTCGTCGTCGAAATGCCCGAACCGGTCAGTGCCGCGCACCAATAATGCCGAGGTGCGCGGCCCGCTGGTCTGGCGCACATAGGTCGGAATATAGCGGACGGCATAGCCAATGCGCCGATGCGCCGCACGGTTGGCCTCCGAGCCATGAAAGATGCGCACATGGTGCAGCGACATCTCGCCAGGGTGCAGCACCACATCCACCGCCTGCGCGCGGTCCACCTCAACGGCGATCTCCTGCCCGCGGCTCAGCAGGTTGCCGGGCGCGAAGGTGTCGCGGTGTTCCACCTGGTCGGCGGTATGGGTGCCCGGAACCACCTGCATGCACCCGCTCTCGGGCGTGCTGGGCGTAAACGCGATCCAGGCAGTAACCACATCGGGGTGCGACAGGCCCCAATAGGTCGAATCCTGATGCCACGAGATGAACGCCCCATCGCCGGCATTCTTGGTGAAGAACCCACCGTTCCAACAAATGATATCGGGCCCGATCAGGCTTTCCACCGCATCCAGCACCGCCTTGTTGCGCACCATGTCGTTCAGCCAGGGCGTGAGCATATGAAGCTTCTGGTTGCTCCGCTTGGGAATTTTGCCCCCCCAGCGCGCCTCCATCACCGCCAGATGCTGCATCGCTTGTTCCGCGTCGTCCTCCGACATCACGCGGATGGGAAACAGAATGCCATCGCGCCCATAAGCCGCCGCCTGCTCCGCCGACAGTGAACCCGCCATCTGCCCCTCCCTGTATCTGCGCGCCAGCCTGGGCCAGCCAGCGCGCCAGCGTCAAGCACATGGACAAGATGCCAGGCATTGCCGACACTCCCACCCAACGCGCGGCATCACGACATGCCCCGCAGGAGGAACACCACCATGACGGGCATCACCCGCCGCAGCCTGCTGGCCGCGACCGCCACCGCGTTGGCCGCCCCCGCAATCGCACAATCCGAGCGAACCCGCGTGCTGCGCTTCATCCCGCAAATCGACCTGGTCTTCCTCGACCCGGTGTTCTCGATGACCAACATCAGCCGCAACCATGCCGGGCTGGTGTTCGACCGGCTGTACAGCGCCGACAACGCCCTGCGCGCCCACCCGCAGATGGCCGAGGGCCATACCGTCGAGGACGATGGCCGCCGCTGGCGCATCCGCCTGCGCGACGGCCTGCGCTTCCACGACGGCGAACCCGTGCTGGCGCGCGACGCCGTCGCCTCGCTGCGGCGCTGGGGCCGGCGCGACGTGCTCGGCGTTGAACTGATGGCGGCAACCGACGAATTGTCCGCACCCGACGACCGCACCATCGAATTCCGCCTCAAACGCCCGTTCCCCCTGCTGGCCGAGGCGCTGGCCAAGCCGGGCGCCAACATGTCGGCGATCATGCCCGAGCGGCTGGCCAGCACCGACCCGTTCAAACAGATCACCGAAATGGTCGGCAGCGGCCCGTTCAAATACGTCGCGTCGGAACGGCTCCAGGGCGTGCGCAACGTCTATGAGAAGTTCACCGGCTACGTGCCGCGCCAGGGCGGCACGCCGAACGGCGATTCCGGCCCCAAGATCGTGCATTTCGAGCGCATCATATGGACCACCATGCCCGACCAGGGCACCGCCTTGGTCGCCATGCAAAAGGGTGAACAGGATTGGTGGGAATACGCCGCCCAAGACCTGCTGCCGGTGGTCAAGCGCGACCGCAACCTGCGCTGGGGGGTGCTGGAGCAGCTCGGCAACTACGCCTTCGTCCGCTTCAACCAAAAGCAGCCGCCCTTCGACCGGCCGGAGGTTCGCCGCGTCATCATGCGTGCCATCAACCAGGAGGATTTCGTCGCCGCGATCGGCGGCGGCACCGCCGATTTGCAACGCGCCGGGGTTGGCTTCTTCCCGCCCGGCACGCCGGACGACACCAAGGAAGGGCTGGAGACGCTGCACCCGCGCTACACCGATGCCCAGGCGAGGGCAGCACTGGTCGAGGCCGGCTACAAGGGCGAGAAAATCGTCTGCATCACGGCCGGCGACTATCCGAACCTCAAGGCCGCCGGCGAGGTGCTCGCCGACCTGCTGAAACGGATCGGCGTGAACCTCGACAACGTGGTGGTTGACTGGGCAACGATGACGCAGCGGGTGATCAAGCAGGGGCCACCAGAGGATGGCGGGTTCCATCTGCATATGTTGAACGTGCCAGGGCTGTCGGTGGCGTCGCCGCTGGTCAATTCGCGCATCCGTGGGGTGGGGGCGAACGAATCCGGCTGGTACAACGGGCCGGCCTACGAAGCGCTGCGCCAGGAGTGGATGCTGGCCCCCGACCCGGCCACCCGCCTGCGCCTGGCCGCCGCGATCCAGCGCGAACTGGTCGCCAGCGTGCCCCTCGCCCCCTGCGGCGTCACCTACCAGCCCTCGGCGTGGCGGGCAGATCTGGAGGGCGTGCTGGAAGGCGTGCCGAAATTCTGGAACGTGCGGCGCGTCTAGCCCGGGTTGCCGCGGGCAGGGCGGGGCGGTACCGTCGCCTCCTCCCGCACCCACGGATGTCGCCTTGATGCACCCACCACTAACGCCGCACCAACGCTCGCCCCATCAGGGGGCATGATGCCGGCGGCGCGACTCGGGCCGCTGCTTGCTGCATCGACGCTCGGGGTGCTGGCGCTGTTCCTGGCCTCGTTCCTGGTCGGACCCTATCCGATCGCGCCAGGCACGGTGGCCCGCGTCTTCCTCGCACAGCTGCATCTGGTCGACCGCAGCTGGCCGGATGCGGTGGAGATGGTGGTGCTGCACGTGCGCCTGCCGCGCATCGCCGCCGCCCTGGTGGTGGGCGCGGCACTGGCGTGTGCCGGGGCGGCGTATCAGAACCTGTTCCGCAATCCGCTGGTCTCGCCCGGCGTGCTGGGCGTGTCGTCGGGCGCCGGCTTCGGGGCCGCACTGGGCATCCTGCTGGGGCTCCCGGGGGCGGCTATCCAGGGCCTGGCCTTCGTGCTGGGGCTGATCGCCGTCGGGCTGACAATGTGGCTCGGGCGCTCGTTCGACCGGCACGCCACGCTGGTGCTGGTGGTGGCCGGCCTGGTCGTGTCGGCGTTCTTCCAGGCGCTGGTGTCGCTCACCAAGATCGTCGCCGACCCGCTGAACCAACTGCCGTCGATCACCTTCTGGCTGCTCGGCGGCCTGGCGCGCACCACGCCGGCATCGCTGCTGGGTGCCTTGGTGCCGATTGCCGCCGCCGGGCTGGTGCTGCATGCGCTGCGCTGGCAGGTGCACGCGCTGGCGGCCGGCGAGGATGAGGCGCGCACCCTGGGCGTGGATGTCCGTCGCGTGCGGATATTGCTGATCCTGTCGGCCACCCTGATGACCGCGGCCGCGACCAGCCTGTGCGGCATCGTCGGCTGGGTGGGGCTGCTGATCCCCCATATCGTGCGCATGCTGGTGGGGCCTGGCTTCGCCGCGGTGCTGCCGATGTCGGCCTTGCTGGGCGCCGGCTTCCTGCTGGGCATGGACAATTTGGCGCGTTTCTCCGGCACAGTGGAAATCCCGCTGGGCATCCTCACCGCGCTGATCGGCGCACCGTTCTTCGCCCTGGTGCTGGCCCGCACGCGGCGGCAATGGTTCTAGCCCGCGGCAGTGCCATGCTCACGGCCGAAGGCCTGCGCTTCGGCTGGCCGGGCGGGCCGGTGGTGCTCGACGACGTGTCGTTCAGCCTGCATGCCGGCGTGCCCTTGGTGCTGCTGGGGCCGAACGGCACCGGCAAGACCACGCTGCTGCGCTGCCTGCTGGGCCTCGAACGTCCCGCGGCCGGGCGGGTGACGGTGGACGGGCAGGCCCTGGCCGACCTGTCCAGCGCCGCCGCCGCACAGCGCGTGGCCTATGTGCCGCAGGCCAGTGCCACGGCCTTCGCGTTTCGCGCCGATGACATCGTGCTGATGGGGCGCAACCCGCATCTCGGCTTCATGGCCGGCCCCCGCCCAGCCGACCGGCGCGCCGCCGACGACGCCATGGCACGGCTCGGCATCGCCCATCTCGCCGCCCGCGCCTTCGACGAGCTGTCCGGCGGCGAGCGGCAACTGGTCCTGGTGGCGCGCGCGCTGGCCCAGGGTGC
>Ga0105044_10005666_pt1 | contig 17158 bp, 13 predicted proteins | sample MAT01_FD_78092 | JGI IMG/M metagenome (GOLD analysis project Ga0105044, IMG submission 78092) | Freshwater microbial communities from Lake Fryxell liftoff mats and glacier meltwater in Antarctica - MAT-01 | ecosystem: Environmental > Aquatic > Freshwater > Ice > Liftoff microbial mat | place...
ACGAGCGATCCGACTCGAGCACGATCGGCGCCGGCGAAGCGGCGAGGAGCCCGGAGCCGGTGCTCTCGACTGCCCCGGCGCCACGGCGCGCGCACGTGAGCGTCGACCTCGCGGTGTTCGCGACCGTGCTCGACCGGTGGGCGCGGATGCTCGGCGCGGACCGCTCCCATCGGTTGCGGAGAGAGCCGACGTTGCGTGACGACCCCGCCGGCACCGACGGTCCCGACGACGATGACCATCGCTGGGTGTACCTCCGGCGGGACACGGACCCGTCCACCTTCGCCACGCTGGCCACGGTTCCCGACCTGCGCGAGGCACTCGACTGGTGGCCGCCGGGTACCGCTTCGACCCCTGCTGCGTTCTACGACCACGTGGGCGAGCGTCGCGGGCGCGCCATCGTCGAGCACCTCGTGGCATCCGGGGTCCTGCACAGCGCCCTCCAGCTCCCCTCGTTCGCCGACTCGCCCAGCAAGGCGCTGGCTGCGGTCACACCCCTGCTCCCCGGACGGCTCGCGGAGGCGTGGTCAGACGCGATCGACGCGGTCCTCGCCGGCGCCGCGCTCCTCACCGAGGCGTTCCTCGCCGACGATGTCACCAACGTGGTGCGCCACCGCGATTCGATCCACGCCGCGGTGGACCGCCTGACCGAGTCGGCGGGCCTGGGCCCGGCCCCCGACCGCGGCCTGGTCCACCTCGATCTCGGGGTCCCCTGGAGCGCGACGTGGACGGCGGCTGGGCGAGCGGCGGTGGCCTCGGCCCTCGCCGACGTCTTCGCGCTCCACGCCGCCGACGGCGCCGCGGAGGCGTACCGAGCCGCGACGCACCACCGCGTGCGCGCCGTGGGCGACGACGACGTCCTCACCGGCGTGGCCAGCGCGGCACCCGACTGGGTGACGCCGGCGCCGACCGTCACGACCCGGGCCGACCTCCTTCGCGCCGCGGGGATCGACCCCGAACCGTCCGAGACCCGGTGGACCGAGCTGCTCGACGGCGCGGCGTCGGCGGGACGGGCGGTCCAGGAACTGGCGCTCGACCCGGCGCCGCCCGGTGCCGGCGGCATCGCCGGCAGCTTCATCACCGGGCTCACGACATCGGCCACCTGGGCTCGTTGGGGTCGGCCCCAGCCCGGCATGTTCGTCACCAGGTTCGCTGCGCTCCTCGGCCGAGGTGAGGTCGACGACCCTGAGCCCGTCGGCGATCCGGTGCTGACCAGCCTGGCCCGTACCCTGCGCCGGATCGGCGCTCGACGGATCGTGGGCACCGACGCGACCAACCCGAACGCCGCGCTGCGCCCGATGCTGGACGGGGTCGAGTCGTGGGGTTGGAGCCTGGCTGGCGACGTTGACGACCCCTCCCCCGCGAGGGTCGGCGACGTCGGTGGCACCGCGGAGGTCTGCGACGCCGACGGGGGATGGTTCGTGCCCGTCTACGACTCGGCGGCGGTCATCGGTGGGCGCGATCCGGTCGGTCGGTTCGCGCGGACCGTCGCCATGGCCCACGGATGGGAGCTCGCCGCCTGGGGCTTCCCCGTCCTGACCGGGGAGGTCGAGCGGTGGTCGAGCCTCCCCCGACTCGTCGCCGCGGCCTCGGGCCGGGGCGCGCCCACGACGGTCCTCTCCCCGAGGCGCTGGGTGGTGGGGGGTGCGACGCTCGAGGCCATCCGCGCCGAGCCCGTCGAGGCAGAGCGCTACCTCGCGTGGCGGGCCGAGATGGATCGCCGTGACGTGCCCGCCCGGGTCATCGCCCGCTGGGCGCTCCTGCCCGACGCGCCGGAGCTGATCCTGGCAACCGAGAGCCCGCTCGCGCTGCGCGGCCTGTGCGAGCGGCTCCCCGCTGGCCCCGCGACTCTCGTGCTGAGCGAACTGCCCGATCCGATCGACGAGTGGCCGGTCCGCAGCGCCGAGGGCCACCACCTCGCCGAGCTCGCCGTCACGTGGGTTCGGCGGACACCACCCCTGGACCCGGCGGTGTTTCCCGGCGGGGTGGTGCCGTCCACCTTCGGCGCCGTCCTCGATGCCCTCGACGATGCCGATCCGGCGCCAGCCCGCCCCGACGCGCCCGACGATCCCCTCCGGCTGCGACAGCGGGCCCGGTTCGCAGCACTGCTCGACGAGCTGGTCGAGCCGCCCGAGCGAGCGGCGGTGGCGAAGGGCGCCGCGGCATGGCTCACCCGGGTCGCCGATGCCCAGGACGCGCCCGGCACCGAGCCCGAGCGCGATCCCGAACCCGAACCGCGCGCGTCGGGCCCAGCGGGCCACCCCGCCGACCGACGGTTGCGGGCCGACCTCCGCTCGTTGCGCCGGGCGTTCGACGACGATATCGCCACCATCGATGCGGCGGAGGCGCCCGCCGAGGGCGATCGCCCGGACCCGCCGACGGTGCGGACCCAGCTGGTCGCCCGGCTCGGCCACATCGACGCGGTGGCCCGATGGGGCGAGGGCGCCGACCGCCTCCGCGACGAGGCCACCGTCTGGCGATCCCTGTCACCCGGGTGAAGAACGGCGATGGACCCGACCGGGGTCGGGTCCACGTGGCCGATCGATGCGGACGAGCCGCTCTCAGCTGCTGAGGTTCACCAGCAGCACATGATCGTGGACATGCCCTTGCCGAGGTCGGGGATCCCGATCTTGGCCGGCGCGTTGAACTTGGTCTGGATGGCCTGGGTCTGGTTGTACTGGACCGGCGTCGCGAAGTTGAGGCTGAAGCCGCCGACGTCATCGGAGTCCTCGATCATCGCCTCGGTGACGGCGAGCTCGTCGTCGCCCACCTTGCACGCCTCCAGGACCTCGTCCCGGATGAAGTACGTCGCGCCGTCCTGGCCCTTGATGACGATTCCACCTGCTGCCATGGGAACTCCCCTTTTTCTGTTGTTCTCGGTTGGGTCGGTTACTCGGTGCCGATTCCGACCCCGCAACCGGGTCCGGCAACACCGCGAGAGCCCAGCATGACCTGGATCGCCCGACCGGCGATGAGTAGTGGCTACTCAATTCGCCTCGGGACGCCGCCGCGGGGCGCCGGACGACGACCGATTCGTCCGATCGGTCACGGGTCGCCCGCCGGCCACGGCATGCACGGCCGGACACGCCGATCGTCGCCACCGCGAGTCGGACCGTGGTAGGACTCGCGGGTGCCCTACGTGTCCGGAACCGTCCACGATGCCGATTCGCACCTCATGGAGACGCCGAACTGGCTCATCGACCATGCCGATGCCTCGGTGCGGGACCAGCTCGACCCCCTGTGGATGCGAGGCCTCGCCGACTTCGCCGCCCAGACCCTCGACCAGATGGACGAGCTCCGCGAGCAGGCCGCCGGCCGCGCGGTCCTGGAGGGCGAGCTGCTCGAACGCAAGAACTGGTGGGCGCTCGGCGCGTCGCGGTCCGACGATCGCTCCCGGGCCCTGGACCTGCTCGGATTCAGCTCGCAGCTCGTGTTCTCGACCCACAGCAGCCGCACCCTGCTCACCCCGATCGACCAGGCCGTCGACCCCGAGGCCGGTGGCCCGCCGCCCAACCCGACCGACCCCCACGTCGTCTACGGACTCGTGCAGGCCCACAACCGCGCCATGGCGGCGTTCTGCGGTGACGACCAACGCCTGCTCGGCGTCGGCTGGGTGCGCCTCGACGACCCCGCCCGCGCGGTCGCCGCGGCGCAGGAGGCGATCGCCCTCGGCTGCGCCGCGATCGAGGTCCCGAGCTACCCGCTCGGCCCCCGGAGCCTCACCCATGTCGACCTCGAACCGTTCTACGCACTGCTGGCCGAGAGCGGTCGGCCGCTCGTGTTCCACCTCGGGAGCGGCGGCGAGATCCCGAGCCGGGTGTTCCGCAAGACCGGCCGCGAGCCGTACGTCGACCCGCACGGCAACAGCGACCCAGTTCGGGCGTTGCGCGTCGTCGGGCTCGCCGGGCCCGTCGAGATGGCCATCGCGGCCTTGGTCTTCGACGGGGTCCTGGAGCGGCACCCGACGCTGAAGGTCGGCGCCATCGAGAACGGCGCCGTGTGGGTGCCCGGCTTCGTGAAGCGCCTCGACCTCGCCGTACGCCTCGATCGCAAGATGCGCGGCATCCCCCACCTCGACACCGACCTGGCGATGCTGCCGAGCGAGTACATCGCGCGCCAGGTGCGTTTCACCCCCTTCACCGACGAACCGCTCGACTGGGTGATCGAGCAGACCGACCCGTCGCTCTACCTCTTCTCGTCCGACTACCCCCACGCCGAGGGCGGTCAGGACCCGTTCGGTGAGTTCGACCGCGCCCTCACCGGGTTCGACGACGCGGTCAAGACCCAGTTCTTCACCACCAACTTCGAGTGGTTCATGGGCGATCTGCTCACCCGCTGAGCGCGACGGTTCCGCCGTGACCTGCCGCCGACCGTGGCGCCGACCGTGCCGGCGGCGTCAGCCGGCCTCGCCGACCCAGCCGGCTCCGGTCATCTGGGTGAGGAACGCCACGACGTGGGCGGGAGGCACCGCGGAGTCGGTGGCCAGCTGCTCGATGGTGACGCCGGGCTGGCGGGCGATGCGGGCGAGTACCGGCAGCGTCCAGTGGTGCTCGGGGTCGGGCGGCATCATCGCCACGAGCCGGTCGCCCTGGGCCAGGGCCAGACCCGGGCTCTGCACCGGGACCAGTAGCGACGAGCCCGCCGGTACCTGCACCCGGGTGGCGGCGGTCCAGGTCGCGGGGTCGGGAGACGGGTCAGGGATCGGAACGGACATCGGTGGGACCTCGTTCGGCTCGGTCGGTTCGTTCGGTTCCGTCGGTTCGTTCGTCTCCGTCGGGGACGCGAGATCGGTGCTGGCCCGTGGCGGCTCGGTGAGGCGGACCCGGCGATCGAGGTCGACCATCGTTGCCGGTGGACCGGCGATGGGCTCGCCGAGGGTGGCGCACACGTCGAGGCAGGTGCGTTCGAGGATGGCTGACCGCTCGGCCGGGTCGTTGGCCCGCAGCGGCTCGGTGGCCGCGAGGACCTGGTCGAGGCAGCTCCATGCGTCGCGGAGCGCCGGCGTCCGGGCGAGGTGCTCGGGATCGCGGAAGCACTGGGCAAGGGTCTGCCACTCGACGCTGGGCACCGGAACCCGCTCGGCCAGCGCGCGCAGCTCCGGCGTGCGGCCCAGGCGGTGGTTCACGGAGAGGGACACGTCGAGATACTCGACGTAGTGCCACCACCCGGCCGGCATGTACAAGATGTCGCCCGGCCCGAGCGTGCACACCTGGGCGTCGGTGTAGCGCAGGAACGCGCCGAGGTCGTCGGCGCTCAGATGCTCGAGGAAGACGCCGGAGGTGCGCTGCACCCCGGTGCCGGTGAGCGGGAGCACCTTGGCCGAGTGGATCGGATCGATGAGCACGTAGCGCTTGTGGCCGAAGAGCTGCAGCATCACGACGTCGCGCAGGTCGCCGTCGTAGTGCAGGTGGGCGACCGCGGCCGGGCCGGCGAGGAACATGTCCGACACGCGGTCGGCATCCTGATCCGGGAGGAACCCGAGCTCATCGGGCGCCGGGGTGGCGAAGGCCGGGACCGCAGTCCGTTCGGCCAGGGCCGCGGGCGTCGCGAGCTCCGAGCAGACGAGCTCGGACGTGGGATCGGCGACGAGCTGGTCGTAGAAGGTTCCGTAGGTCGTCTCGACGGTCTCGCCCGCCGTCGCCCCTGAGAGCAGCGCGGCCGCGTTGCCGTTGCGGATCCGGATCGGCTCGCCAGCGAGGAGCGACCGCACGAACGCGGGATCGGCCAGCGCAGCCAACCCGATCGCCACCGGGTCGGCGGCGGCCGGACGCACCACGAGCGGGCGGCCCGTCCATCGCCGCCGGGTGAACCGGGTGGTCGACACCTCGGCCCTCACCGCGATCGGCCTGCCGTCGCTCACGGCCGCCTCCCGGTAGACGGGGGCGCCGTCACCGACCGCGCAGCTCCTGGTTCGGGTCCCATGCCGCCATCATGGCCGTGGCGGCCGCCGCCTGCTGCGGACCGCTGAGCCCCCAGCGCTGGAAGTCGAGCTGGGCGACGAAGGGCAGGATGGCGCGCGGTCCGACCCGCAGCCGGCCGGCTTCGAGCTCGGCGGCCAGCGCCGTCGCGAACGCGGTGTGGTCGGCGATGGCGGCCGCCAGCGAGCTCGCCAGTGGTCCCGCTGGTTCATCGAGCTGCAGTCGCCGCGGCATCGGGGCGTCGGGGTCGGGTTCGCCGGCGAGGTCGACCAGGTTCGCCCACGTGTCCCACACCTCGTCTCGATCCCCGAGCACCCGAACGAACAGGTCCTCGGCGGACGTCGTGGCGACGTCGAGCGCCGAGGGGTCGGCGAGCGGGCCGTCGTCGTCGCCGAGGCGTTGGGCCGCGAGCCAGAGGCGGGTCTCGGCATCGAAGTGACGGTGCACCGCGTCGGCCGCACCCGGCCCGCCGAACTTCCTGACCTCGGGCTCGTAGGGCGTGGAGAACCACCGATCGAGCGTGCCGATCGCGACCAGGTGATCGAGCACGGCATCGGTGGCGGCGAGCGCCTCGTCGAGGGCCCGCGCTGCGTCATCGAGGTCGCCGGCGTCCGCGGAGGAACCAAAGCGCAACCGGACGTCGGGCGCCTTGCGCTGGAAGAAGAAGAGCTCGATCTCGCCGGTCGACCGTCCCGAGGCCACCAGAGGCGCGACGGCGGTGAACAGAGCTCGGGCCGACGGCAGCGGGTCTCCGCCCGGCCGGGTCAAGGCCACGTTGCGCTGGGCCCAGACGATCACGGCAGGGTGGCGGGATCCGCGTCGTCGGCCGCCGTCTCGGTGGCCGCGGCGGCCCGCGCGTCGTTGGTGCGCCGACGGGCCTCGGCGAGTTTGATGAGCCGAGCCACCCCGGCATCGACCTCGAACTTGTAGACCCGTTCCATCTTCTCGACGGCGGTCATGTCGGCCATGGCGGCGAGGAACTGCTCCCAGTCGAGGTCGGCCTCGGCCAACCAGCGCTCGGTCTCGTCGGGATCGACGAGCCCGTACTGGCGGCGGAAGTTGTTGGTGGTCTGCTCGATCTCCTCGGGAGTGATGCCGAGCCCCAATCGGTCCGATTCCAGGCGAGCGAGCACCCGCAGCAACTGCTGCTTCTTGACGATGGGCAGGGTCTCACCCGTCCAGAGCACGACGGTCGGGTCGAGCTCGGCCTGTTGCTGGCGACCGGCGAGGACGCGGTCGACCTCGTTGTAGAGCGCGTCGAAGAAGACCGTGCGCGGCAGCTCGAAACCGGCGTGGAACGGCGGGGGATCGGTGGCGGCGAGCGCGCCGAGCGCGCCGAGCATCGCCAGCGCATCACGGTGCTTGATGCCCGGGCCGTCGTTGGCCACGAAGGCGCTGATCGCATCGAGATCGGACGCATCGATCTGGCCGCGAGCGTGGTGAGCCACCGCGGCGATCGTGCGGTCGCGGTAGTGGAGGCTCTTGGCCAGCCCGATCAGCTGCTCGGCCACGTCGCCGGAGACGACGCCTGCCGCGGCCGCCCGCTCGAAGCGATCGCGCAGGTCCACCATCGCCTGACCGACGGCGCGGAAGCCCTCCTCGGCCGGGCCATGGAAAACCGCCACCTCGTCATCGTCCTCGTAGCGACCGGAGCGAAAGGCGCGGTACACCTCGCCGACGCCAACCATCCCGAAGGGATGCAACTCCGCGGCCCGCAGCGCGCCCATCGACGAGGAGCCGTACACGTACACGCCGCGCTCGAGGACGTAGAGGATCTCCTTGTGCCAGACCGCCGGGACCTGGTCGAAGTAGCCGTCGACGATGCCGATGGCTCGTGGCCGATGGCGCAGGGCCGCCAGGACGTCGCCCTGGGACACCGGCGGCAGGCAGGTGGCCTCGGGCAGCACGCGGTGGACCTGATCGGGGGTGATGGTCGGGCCGCAGAAGACGACGACGCCGAACGGGCTCATGGCCCTGCTCCGGGCGAGCCGGCCAGCTGTTCATGGAGGCGTCGGTGGTGAGCGGCCGCCCGGGGGCCCGGACGGTAGCTCTCGGAGGTCGACGCGCCCTCCAGCCCGGGCACGATCACCCGGACAACGCTCACCGGCCAGCCCGGGCGCGACAGGTCGACGAAGAGGGCTTGGGGCAGGCCGGCGGCGCGCAACTGGTCCAGCACCACCCCGACGTCGTCCTCGACGGTGTCGGTCGATCGCGAAAGCCGTGCGCCGGCGTCCACCGGGCGCTCCTCGCGCGTGGCGATCTCGCGGTGCAGGGTGACCGCGGCGGCGGCGCTGATCAGGTCGTACTGCGCGCGCGTGAGGTCGTCGCGGGTGCCGGCGATGGCGGTGAGCCGGCTCTGCGCCGCCTCGGTGAGCGCACGGGTCAGCGAGATGGCCGGGTCGGGATGGGTGCCGGCGCCGTAGCTCGCCGGTACCGGGTTGAGCTCGGCATCGGCCTGGCGGTCGGTGATGACGCAGCGGTAGGTCGCGAGGTCGAGGTCCGAGGTCATGTCCCACAGCGCGACGTCGATGCCAGCCGCGTCGTAGCGGTCGAGGAGCGCGACTGCGGTCGGGTGGAACACCGACGCGAGGTCGACGCGGGTCGTGGCCGAGGACCACTCCTCCCCGACGTTCCACAGCGCGTGCGCGTCGCGCTCGATCACCTCGCACAGGCCGTGGAGGACCGCCTCGGCGACCGTGTTCCCCGAGGCCAAGCCGTTGGTGGTGCAGGCGAAGGCGCCGCTGCCGGGCATGCGCGGAAGCATCGTGTTGGCGTGCACCGACTCGTAGGGCACCCACACCCGCTCGTCGGTGGCCAGGTCGGTGGCCTCGACCCAGGGCAGCAGGCGGGTGGGCGTGAAGGTGCTCGCACCGGATCGCGCCACGAGATCGGGGTCCACCACCGCGCCGCGACGAGCCAGGTGTGCGTAGGACTCGAGGCGGACCGCAAGCGACGTGAACTCGGCATGGTGCTGCTCGATCGACTCCATCACCGCGGACGCCCGGGCGAAGTCGTCGTCGACCCCTTTGCCCTGCGAGACCGACAAGCCCCGCGACGCGGGCCGCACCGCCTGCCACACGGGGATACCGATGCGATCGAGGCCGGTGAGGTTGGCGACGCGGGTGAGACCGATCTCCGCGAAGAACGGGCGAACGTGGGCGATGGTCTCGGTCGGCAGCGTGCCCCGCCACCGGGTGCCGTCGTGCGGCTTCGGGGTCACCGTGGAGAGCACGCTCATGGGCCGCCGAGTCTACGGGTGCACGATCAGCCGGCAACAGGCGACGTCCCGAACGCCGCCGGCTCACGACCCCGTTGGCCCGGGACCGATCCTGGACCTCGAACGCCGGCCCTCGGCTCGATCACCGCCGCTCGCGTACACTCCTCGCTCGGGTGAATGAAGAGAGAGTCCGGGGCGTGGCGTACCAGATCCGCATTACCGAGCCCGCACAGGAGCCTCGCCTCATCGAGGTCGCTGCCAGCGTGGAGGTCGGGCGCGAGGCGAACGACGTCCGCCTGCTCGATGTCTCGGCGTCGCGCCAACACCTGCGCCTGGACCCGATGGAGGGGGGGCTGGTCGTCAGCGACCTCGGCTCCACCTTTGGCACGCTGCTCAACGGCGTGGCCATCAGCGCCCCCGCGTGGTTCAACGTGGGCGATCAGGTGCAGGCCGGCGCCACGGTGCTCGAGTTGCTCGCTCTGGTCCCCGACGTCCCGGCCGATCCGGTGTCGCCGGCGCCCGAAGTGGCGCCGGCCACCTCCCCCGCCGCGCCCGAGGCGCGGCCGGGCCCCGTCGCCGATGTCTCTGTCGCCACGCCCATCGCCCACCAGGTCGCGCCACCCTCCGACTACCGGCCCGCCGTCGCCCGCCCCATGCTGGAGGAGCTGGCGTCGCTCGACGCCGACGGGGCCGCCGTGATCCGCTTCCGCCCCGGCACCGCCGGCGAGCGAGCGGCCAAGGGCATGGCCGGGCGGGCCGTCCGGGCTCGCAAGCGCCTCGCCGGGTTGGGCTCGGAGGGGTGGGGGATCGTCCCCCAGATCTGCCTCGTCGATCCGTTTCCCGACCCGGCCAACCCGGGCCAGCTGGTCACCGACGGCACCATCGTCGACGGCGAGCGCAACGAGATCTGGATGGTGATCAGCCCCGAGTCGCCACCCGAGGACCTGGAGCGCCCGCTGGCGCTCCTCTTCGGGGCGAGCCTGCCCGCTGCGGCCGAGCTGGCGCCGCTGCTCGAGGGCTACGCCCTCTGGTTGGCCAAGGCCGATCCCGTCGACGACCAACTCGCCCAACTGGACCTCCCCCCGCTGAGCGCGGCCGACGGTGAGCTGCGCGCCGCCATGGGCTTCTCGTTCGTGTGCTTCCTCCTCGATCGCGAGAAGGAGGTGGGGCTGCGCAAGCTGTTCGGCACCGCCCAGCCCGGCCGCCTCGACCAGGCGCTGCAGGAGCAGTACGGGCTGAGCGCGGCACCGCTCGAGGAGGCGTGGCGCGAGAAGCTCGCGAGCGGCGGGCCCAAGGTGAAGACCGGGCAGTTCGTCCGCCTGTCGTTGCGCTACCTGCGCCCCTACAAGTGGCGCCAGGGCGAGATCTTCATCTACATGCTCTTCGCCCTCGCGTTCACGCTGGTCTTCCCGTTCGTCACCCGCCGCCTCTTCGACGTGGCCCTGCCGAGCGGCGAGTTCAGCCAGGTCGTGACCCTGCTCGGGGCCCTCGGGGTTGCCTTCCTGATCTCGTTGGTCGCCGGGCTCCGCCAGGCGTACGCGAGTGCCTGGATCAGCGGCGCCGTTGTGCGCGACCTGCGCAGCCAGATGTTCGGCAAGCTGCAGACGCTGTCGACCGGGTGGTTCCAGCGTCACCAGCAGGGCGATGTGCTGACTCGGCTCTTCACCGATGTGGCGGTCGTGGAGCAGGGTCTCACCCAGACGCTGCGGGAAGGGCTCTTCCAGATCCTCACGCTCGTGCTCGCCTCGATCGTGATGCTGACGCTCAATTTCCGCCTGGGCATCATCGTGCTCGTCGGCGTACCCCTCGTCGCCATCGTCTACCGCACCATGGCGGCGGGCGCGCAGAAGCGTGGGCTCGCCGTGCAGCAGGACACCGGCGCCCTCATGGGCGTCGCCGCCGAGAACTACGCGGCCGAACCGGTCGTGAAGATGTTCGCCCTGCAGTCCCGTGAACGGGAGCGCTTCGGACGACTGGCCGAGCGCCTGTTCCGGTCCGAGCGGCGCCTCAACCTGTTCGGTGGCCTGTTCGGGCTGTCGGTCAACCTGATCGTCACGCTCCTGCGTCTCGGCATCTTGGCCTACGGATCGTGGCTGATCGTGCAGGGCCAGTTCACCCTCGGCGGGCTGGTGGCGTTCCTCGGGATCATGGGCGAGGTCCTCAGCCCGGTGACGATGCTCACCAGCATCGGTCAGATGGTGCAGGCGGCCACCGGTGCGCTCTACCGGATAAATGAGGTGCTCGACGAGCAACCCGAGCTCGACGACGCCGAGCTCCTCGGTGCGGACGGCACACCGTTGTCGGCGCTTCCTCCCCTGGGCCGGGAGATCACCGTCTCGGGGGTGGGGTTCTCCTACAACGACGAGCGCCAGGTGCTCCACGGAGTCAACGCGGTCATCCCCGCCGGCGTGCGCGCCGCCTTCGTCGGACCGTCGGGCTCGGGCAAATCCACGGTGCTCCAGCTCCTGATGCGCCTGTACGACCCCGACGAAGGCGCAATCTATTTCGACGGCTACGACCTGACCCAGGTCAGCGCCGCATCGGCCCGCAGTCAGATCGGCGTCGTGTTCCAGGACAACTTCCTGTTCGACACGACCCTGCGCGAGAACATCGGCTTCGGCAAGGTCGGCGCCACCGACGCCGAGATCGAAGCTGCGGCGCAGGCCGCAGAGGTCCACGACTTCATCGTCGGGCTACCCCGCGGCTACGACACGGTCGTCGGAGAGCGGGGCGCGATGTTGTCCGGCGGCCAGCGCCAGCGCGTCGCCATCGCCCGAGCCCTGATCCGCAACCCACGCCTGCTCCTCCTCGACGAGGCCACCTCGGCGCTCGACCCCAAGACCGAGCGCCAGATCATCTCGACCCTCAACTCGATCGCCCAGGGCCGGACCACCGTGGCCATCACCCATCGGCTCACCTCGATCACCGACTACGACATCATCTTCGTGATCGTGGCCGGCACGATCGTCGAGTCCGGCACCCACGACCAACTCCTCGCCACCCAAGGCACCTACGCCCGCCTGTGGGCCGAGCAGACCGGGCTCTCGATGGACATCGAACCGGTGGCGTTCGACCCCGCCGCCGCGCTGGCATCGCTGCCGATCTTCGCGGACCTCGACCCCGACGTGCTCCAGCAGATAGCGGGTCGGCTCGTCGCGATGGATCTCCAGCCCGGCGCGGCCATCGCCGATGACACCGGCCACCTCTCGATCGTCGCCCGCGGCCGCGCCCGCGCGCTCTCGCCTTCGCTGAACGGCGCCCTCGTACCCACCGCCCTGCTCGAGGTGGGGGACGCGTTCGGACTCAACGCCCTGCTCAGCGGGTCGAACGGCTCCCGACTCGAGGCGGTCGGCGGGGTCACGTTGCTGGTCCTCACCGACGACGCGCTCCGCGGGATCATGGCGTCGGTGCCATCGGTGGCCCAGGCCCTGACCGGCGAAGCGTTGTCGACGATCGCGCCGGAAGGCGGCCAACGACTGAGCCGCATGACCGTCAGCATGCGGGCGAGCGACCTCGCCACCATCGTTGCCGGCGCAGTGGGCACGATGTCGGGCGCTCCTGGTTCGGGTCCTCTCGCCCTCGGCAACGCAGGGACCCCGCAGGCGATGGCCGAGGACGGCCGCCGCCTCACCGGGACGTTCCCGACCATCGGTGGCGATCGATCCACCTGACCCGGGGCACCGCAGGGCCGGCGGGCCGCCTCGCACCTCATCGGTTCGCCCGGCAGTAGCGTGATCTCGTGCTCCATCAGCAAACGATTGCGTGGTTGTGCCGGCCAGCTTCGCCGCTCGGGGCGTCCCTGTCCTCGTCCCACAACCAAGCTGGCCTTCGTCGCGTCCTGGCGACCCGACGAACCATGGCTCGCCACACCCCTCCCGATGTTCACTGATGCGGCGCGACCGCTGGTCCCAGACCCTCCGTGGCGAGGAGCCCCGATGTCCGAATTCGCGCGTCCCACCCTCTCGGCTCTCATCCGCGCCGCAGTCGAATCGAGCGGCGCGACCGCCGGTTGGATCCTCGAACGGCGCGTCGATGACCTGATCATCGTCGCGGCCGCAGGTGGATCGGTCGCCTGGGCGCAGAGCATCATCGGGCGCGCCGCCCCCGTCGGATCGGGCACGGCATCGCTCGTCGCCCAGACCGGCCAACCGGTCGCGATCCAGCCTGGTGCCGGATCGCTCAGCGACGACCTCAGCACCGAGCTGCTGGAGCGCACGCCGACGAGCCTGATCTGTGTGCCGTGCATCGACGACGAGCACGTCGTCGGCGCGCTGCAGCTGGTCGACAAACTCGGCGGCGACGCGTTCGACTTCGATGACGTGGAGACCGCCACGATGCTCGGCGCGGTCGCCGGCGTGGCCCTCGGCGAAGGCGGCACCGTCACCATCGATCCCCCGTCACCCGACCGCCTCGGCCGGGATCTCGTCCGCCTCGCGCAGGTCGATCCGCCGCGATACGCCGCCCTGGCCCTGGTGGTGGAGGCCCTGCTCGCGTGAGCTCCCCCCGCCCCGCCTATTCGCGCGACTCGATGGTCCTCCAGCTGCCGCTGGTCGACTCCCTGGACGAGCTGACCCCCGAATGGGCCTGGGGCGGCGCGACCGGCAAGGGCGTTCGCGTCGCGGTGGTCGACAGCGGCATCGACGCGACCCACCCCGACCTCGAGGGCTGCGTCGACACGGAAGGCAGCGCCCAGGTCGAGCTCGACGACGACCGCAAGCCGATCATCGTCGTGGGGCCCCACGACGATTCCTTCGGCCACGGCACCGCCTGCGCGGGCATCATCCACCGCTTCGCTCCCGAGGCCACGATCGCCAGTGTGAAGGTGCTGGGCGCGAGCCTCAGCGGCACGTCCGAGGTGTTCCTGGCCGGGTTGAGCTGGGCCGTCGAGCAAGGGTTCGACGTGATCAACCTCTCGCTCGGATCACGCAAGCGCGACTGGGCACTCGCCTTCCACGAGGTCTGCGACGAGGCGTACTTCAAGGGCGTGTTCCTCACGACCGCCGCCAACAACATCGAGCGGGTCACGTACCCGTCGCTGTTCGCCTCGGTCGCGAGCGTCGCGTCGAACGAGGCGACCGATCCCTTCCGGTTCCACCACAACCCCGAGCCACCCACCGAGTTCCTGGCGCGGGGCATCGACGTGAACGTGCCCTGGCTCGAGCACGGTCACCTCGTCACGACGGGCAACTCGTTCGCCGCGCCCCACATCGCCGGCATCGCAACGCTCATCCGGTCGAAGCACCCGGACCTCCGACCGTTCCAGCTCAAGACGATCTTGTGGGCGACCTCGGCCAACGTGCAGGAGGCGTCGCAGCGGGCTGGCCGCCTCAGCCGGATGGTCCGCGCGGGCGAGGCGATCCGATCCACCCGCTCCATCCGATCCACCCGCTCCATCCGGAACGCCGACGTCCCGACCCCTCCCGCCTGAGGTCGATCCGGTTCCTCCGGCGACGTCGAGTGCACGGCGCTCGGCTCGTTCAGCTCGCACCCTGCTCGACATGTTCCCGGTTCTCGCCTCAGCTCTTCTCTCGGGCGATGATCGCCTTGGTCATGTCGACGAACCAGTCTTCCGCCTCGGTCTGCGACCAGCCCCGTCCGTCGATGAGGTACGTGTAGGTCTCCGGGCTGACGAGCGCCCAGACGCCGTCGACGACGCCGTCGCCGGGCTCGTCGCCGAGGATCAGCACCATGCCCGCCGCGACGAGATCGCAGCGGTCCTGGTCGGAATGGGTCAGGCGGGCTCGAGCCGCGTCGTCGCTGGCGGCGGCCTCGCGGAGGGTGGCCAGCAACGGCACCGAACGCTCGTAGACGCCCATGGTGTAGCGGACGCCCGTGCGCAGCCGCTGCGCTCATCGACCGGCGGCGAAAAGCACATCACCGTACGGCGCGTGCCCGGAGACCATCGGGCTTCTCACGACCCTCGCTCCCCGCGAGGCCATCAAGCCCGGATTTATCGGATTTGAGCAGTACGACGAGGACAGCGCCGGACCGCTCAGCGTTCACAGGCCGACACCGAAACAGCGCACACGCGTCATGAAGCGCGACGGTTACCGATGCCAGCTCTGCGGTGAGCGACCTGCCCTCAACGAACACATCGTCCTCACAGTTCACCACATCACCCCATTCGGCAGTGGCGGGCTCACGCAGGACGAGAACCTGATCACCCTCTGCCACACCTGCCACCGCGGGCTCGACCCCCACGAGGACCTCTCGCTCTACCTCGTCCCAGGCGGCCAGGTCGATCGAGCACTCGCAGCCCACGACGGCGAATCCCACGAGCTCGCCGTCGAGCGGTATCGAGAGCTCGTACGTCGTGTGTATCGCCACGACCAGAAGGACACGGAAGGCTCGTGACGAGGCGGCGACCCATCGGCCGGCACTCGGCGCGACGACCAAGCTGGCGACGGGCCATCGGTGTTCGAGAGTCGTAGCCTCCTCCGATGCGCAGACGTTGGTACGTCCTTGTCGTGGGCGCTCTGCTCCTCATGGTCTCGTGCTCTTCGGGCGACGAGGCCTCCGACGCTCCCCGCGCTTGCTCCGCTCGCCAGCTCGGGCCCGGCGTCGGCATCTACAAGCCATCTCCTCCCGAGGATCTTCTCCAGTGGGCCGGGTTCAAGGACATAGGGAAGCTCGAGGTGATCGGGGCCGACGAGGAATGTGGGCTCGACGCCAGCGCCCGACTGGCCCTGCGGGGGGACGCCTCAGCGATCGGCGCAGCGCTCGAGGCGGCGGAATTCACGAAGCCGCCCACCCCGGGGTTATCCGTGTTTCAGACCCCCCTCGACGGGGTGGACCTCCAGAGCCTCTCGAACGTCGTCTCCTCCGAACAGCAGCGTTGGCAGAACAGCGCTGGGGAGCAGCTCGTGCGGATGTATGTGAGAGGTGCTCAGACGGACGGCCACGAGGTGCTACACGTCTGGGCTTTCACGACCTGATCGCCCCCGATCGACTGGCGATGTGGGCGGCTACGCCGGGCATCTGCGCTGACGGCGACCGCTACGCCTTGCCGGCAGTGGCGCTCACCCCTCCACCTTCTCGAGCAGATCCCTCAGCTCGCCTTGGAGATCGGAGCGGCGACCTTCCGCAGGCCCGAACTGGCCGTAAACGTGAAGCTCGCACCAACGGTCGAGCTCGGCCCGTGCTCGGGTCAGGTCGCCGGTCCGAGCCAGGACGAATGCGAAGGCCAAGCGGTGCTGGACGTAGTTGTCGAACCCGAAGCGCACGACCGGCTGGCGTTCGACTTCCTCGAAGAGAGAGACCAACGACGGAACGTCATTGATCCGCGAGAACCACGCCTCGGAGAGCTCGGCTGTCAGTACGGAACTTCGTCGCAAAGATCTGCGGACGTCGTCCTCTCGAGCCATGCCCCGTACTGCGAGGCGGTCGGCCTGAAGACGCTTTGGATCGTCGGCCGGGTCGATCCCAAGATCGGCCCGGTGCTGCTTCGCGGTCCGATGCCAGGCGATCTTGCCGGTCTTGGTCACATGCGGCACGAAGTCGAGCGAGATCGACCAACCCGGCATGAACGAGTACCCCTTGAGCGATCCAACGCCCACCTCTTCCCGGATCGGGGCCTTGTCGCTTCCGACCCAGCTCCGAAGGTTGATCTGCTCGAATCCTCGACTCCCAAGGTCCCGCCCGAAGGTCTCCTGGACGAGCTCGTCGACTTCTGCCGCCGGCAACGGTGGTTCGATCGAGCGGGACCAAGGCAATCGCACAAGCGGGTCCTATCGCATCTCGACCGACTGCGCACCGGCTGCCATCGCCGAGTCCGCGAGAAGTCCACGAAATCCTGAGAACAGGGACGGAATCGCTCGTACGGAGTCCTACGCCCCGGACGGGTGTTTCCGCAGGTCAGAGGCCACAAATGACCCCTGACCTGCGGACCGACCAGACCCGACCTTCAGATGTCGTAGTAGAGGTGGAACTCCCAGGGGTGGGGGCGGAGACGGAGGGCGTCGACCTCGTTGACGCGCTTGTAGGTGATCCAGGCCTCGATGAGGTCGTCGGTGAAGACGCCGCCGAC
>Ga0105044_10005669_pt1 | contig 17156 bp, 10 predicted proteins | sample MAT01_FD_78092 | JGI IMG/M metagenome (GOLD analysis project Ga0105044, IMG submission 78092) | Freshwater microbial communities from Lake Fryxell liftoff mats and glacier meltwater in Antarctica - MAT-01 | ecosystem: Environmental > Aquatic > Freshwater > Ice > Liftoff microbial mat | place...
AATGTATCAATCTGACAATATATAAAGATGACGTAAACTATAAAGATGCCGTAAAAATGGCACAGCCGAAACATTTTGAAACAAAATTAGCTCATATGGTGAAAGAGGAGCAAGAACGTGCTGGCAAACTGTTGGATTTCCATCACAAAGGCGACCTCTCTCGGTGCTAATCTATTACCAGATTTGATGTCAGTCGCGGTCTGTTACGGTTGGTACGATCGCGCAGAAGGGTCTGATCGTCAGCATTAGTCGGTTCAAGAGGGCGTTGATTAGCGATGTATAGTTCAACTGCAATGGGCGGGTTTGCAAACTCACTGTCAGGTTCGCGGCTCTTCGTCTATGAGGTCGAAGGGTTGCGCCAAGTTGATGGAGAAGCTAGCCAATCTCCAATTCGCCGGAGCGGCAACGTGTTTATCACGGTTCCCTACTCTCGGATGAATCAAGAGATGAAGCGAATTTCTCGCATGGGAGGAAAGATCGTTGGCATCCGGCCTGTTTTAGCAAGTGATGCATCTAACGGCCAAACTGCGCCTGCCGCCGCGTCAGCCCCCTCCGAGGTAGCAAGCCGCTCAACCAAGAAAGCAACCATGACTCAAGCAGCAAAAAAGCCAACAGGTGCAATTCCTGTTAACCTTTACCGCCCCAAAGACCCGTTTGTTGGGAAATGCCTGAGCAACGAGAAATTGGTCGGAGAAGGGGGGATTGGCATTGTTCAGCACATCACCTTTGATCTTTCGGGTGGTAATCTTCACTACCTAGAAGGCCAGAGCATTGGGATCATCCCAGAAGGCATTGACAGTAAGGGCAAGCCACACAAGCTTCGCTTGTATTCCATTGCTTCTACTCGCCATGGCGACAACATGGATGACCAAACGGTGTCTTTGTGCATCCGCCAGCTAGAGTATCAAAACCCCGAAACCAACGAGATTATCTATGGGGTTTGCTCGACCTACCTATGTAACCTAGAACCCGGCGCAGAGGTAAAAATTACAGGGCCTGTGGGTAAGGAAATGCTCCTTCCTAAAGACCCGGAAGCCAACATTATTATGATGGCGACGGGCACCGGAATTGCCCCGTTCCGAGCCTATCTCTGGCGGATGTTTAAGGATGCAGAGCGGGAGGCCAACCCAGATTATGATTTCAAGGGTCTAGCCTGGTTGATCTTTGGAATTCCTAAGACCCCCAACGTCTTGTATAAGGAAGAGTTAGAGGATCTGCAAGCGAAGTATCCTGACAACTTCCGTATGACCTATGCCATCAGCCGTGAGCAACAAAACGCTGAAGGTGGGCGCATGTATATTCAGAACCGAGTTGCTGAACATGCGGATGAAATCTGGAACATGGTGAAGCAAGAGAAAACCCATGTTTATATCTGTGGTCTAAAGGGTATGGAAGATGGAATCGACGCGGCAATGGCTCCTGCCGCCGAGAAAGAAGGGATTGTTTGGAAAGACTACCAACGCTCCATTAAAGAACGTTGGCATGTAGAAACCTACTAAATTCTGACGACCTCATCTGCCCAGCTAGTCTGCCTACATCTATCGAATCAGTCCTATTGAGTGATGACTGGATGGTGGGCGATCGCCCTTCAACGACATTAACTGACCAAAAGAGCGGGGAGAAATCTCCCCGTTCTTTTGCTTGAAGCAACGCCTCACCAAGATTTTAGAGAGGTTCGATGGATTCTGTGAGATATAGCCATAATCATAAAATTTAGGACAGGTCAGCGTCATTCCCGTTTCCACGGGAATCCATGGGTTGCACGAATCTCAAGATGGATTCCCGCCTGCGCGGGAATGACTCATAGCTTCCCCCTACGGAGTAGCGGCACTCGAAGATGGATTCCCGCCTGCGCGGGAATGACAGATAAATGGCCTATAGATCGTGGCTGCGGCTATAGATCATTCTGGAAGTTAAAACCGCGACGCTCAGACCACCCGTTAGCACCACGGGCACCCCCCAAAAACGAGCATAGAGGCAGGGCATCGCGGCCAACCGTTTGCATGGCTACTAGAAGCCGATGGTCTCAGATTTTAGGGGCAAGCGGAGGCGTTCTCGCCCCATTGGATCTAGCAATCATGACCAGAATTTCTTTAAAAATCCTCCTTAACTAACGTTTGCCATGGAGTTTGAACGGGCTGACCCTAAGCGCAGCTATCATTTCTGGGGTCTAAGTTGCTGGTATCAAAACAGTTCTCCATGTGCCACCACACAGTTTCATCACTGGTAATAGCAGGGTTTTTCAATCAGTAAGCGGTAATATTGGGCACCCAAAACTGTAAGATTAAAAAGGTTTGTAACGAAATGATTCAGAAATCTTGATTGCAAACCCCTGTCCGCCTATTGACGTAAAAAATGCGTGCCCGCAAAAAAATCGATTATTACCCAATTACGGCTATCTTATTAGTTTTTGGGATTGATTTAGCCGTTTTTCTATTCAGCCCTTCCATAGTCATCCCTATTGCTTGGGCGATCGCCAGTTTGAGTATCAAAGGATGGATTTGCAGTTGGAACCATCACCATCAACACTGCAAGTTTTTTACGGCAGCGTGGGCCAATCGCCTGATCGAAATCATCATGGGGTTGCACACAGGCATTGTGGGGGAAGCTTGGGTTCTACACCACACCCTAGGCCACCATCTTAACTACTTAGATCAATCGAAGGATGAATCGGCCTGGAAAACCCGCACGGGCAGATTGATGTCGCATTTGGAGTACACCTTCAAAGTGGGGATCATGGCTTACCCATTGGCCTTGGGCGTTGGTAAACGGCATCCAAAATCTCAAATAAAGCTCATCCAAAACATTCTTGCAACCCTATTAGTGCTGGCTTTCTTTAGCTGGATAAATTGGGCCAACACACTCATCATTTTCATCATTCCGATGATTGTGTTGTTGTTTATGACAGCCTATGTTACCTATCATCACCATGCTGGGCTAGACCAAGAAGACCCCTATCAAGCAACTTACAATGTCACCGATCGGTGGTATAACCTATTCACTTGCAATTTGGGATACCATACGGCTCACCATCTTCAATGTGGCCGACATTGGAGTGAGTTACCCCAGTTTCATGAAGAAATCAAAGCCAAAATTCCCTCCCATCTCTATCAAGAGGCTGGCTTTCCATTTTCTTTAATGACGAAGGTTGAGAAGGCGTTATCTCAACGTCCTAAAAAGGTACCTAATTTTTAATGAACGCGGCTTTTAAGGTTAAGGCGATCGCCACTGTCGGCTCGTTGAGGATGCAGTCTGACTGTCTTTTCTCAAGCCGTAGCAGGTTTTGAAAAACGGGCGATCGCCCCTTAAGCGCAGGCTTTCATGCTCTAAATCTGGGGTTTTCCACAGCCCGCAAGATAGATTTTCTATCGAGATGGCTGCTCACCTCTCATGTATTCGAGATCAGCCTTTACCTGGGCATAGCCGGACACATCCCCAGCTTCTAGGTAGAGTTCTCCGGCGCGCACGAGACGGCGGACGGCGGCGTTATCTTGCTTCAGGTTGGCTTGAGCGCGACCGAGGTTATGGTGGGCGATCGCCCAATCTGGCACCGCTTGCAGCGCAGCGGAGAAATGGGCGATCGCTTGGGGCAATTCTCCTTGCCGGAAGGCAGCACAGCCCTGGGCAAAGGGTAAAAACCCCAGACCATCAGCGGTGACCAGTTCAGGAGGCAACTCTAGGGGAGCCGCAAACAGCAGGGTACGGCTCCCCGAACCGATGTAAGCCCAGCGCATCACCACCAAGGCAAAGCCACCAATGAGGGCGATCGCCCCCACCCAGGTGAGGAGGTTTCCGGTTTCTAAATTGGGCATAGGAGCAAATCTGGCAGGGCTAACGCTAGCTCAAGGAGTCTTCTGGCTTGACCCGACGAATCGGCAAATTCGCAATCAGCGCCGTCGCTCGTTGGTTGTTTTCTAACATAAACTCCGTCGAGTCTATGTCAATTTCGACATAGCGCGACACAACCTCCAAAATTTCTTGACGCATCTTTTCGATGGTTTCGGGCGGGAGATCGGCGCGGTCGTGGGCTAGCACAATTTGCAAGCGACGTTTCACCGTTTCGCGATTGTTCGCTTCGGCGGCAGGTCGAGGGAAAAGGCGTTCGAGGAGTTCAGTTAGCATTGAGCGTGAAAACCAATGGGCAATAGGTGAAATGAGACTTAGCGCGAAGCCCCCCGAAACAGGCGACGCAGGCGGGAAAACAGGTCATCATGGACTGCCGTAAAATCTAAAAAAGGAACCGACTCGCCTTCCAAACGGCGGGCAATGTTGCCGTAGGCAATGCCCGCTAAGGTAAGCCGCTGATCTAACACTAACGGTTCGCCCTTATTAGTAGACACAATGACGCGCTCGTCATCGGGCACAACACCCAACAGCGGGATCGCCAAAATCTCCTGTACATCTTTCACCGACATCATCAGGTCTTCTTGCACCATCGCTGGTTTGAGCCGATTTACAATCAAGTGTTGCTTTTTGATGTCGTTGGCTTCGAGCAACCCCACCACCCGATCAGCATCGCGCACGGCGGCAATTTCTGGAGTCGTCACAATCAAGGCTTCATGGGCCGCTGCGATCGCCGTCTGAAAGCCCAACTCAATACCCGCTGGGCAGTCGATTAACACAAAGTCAAAGGAGTCTGATAAGGAATCGACCAACTGCTTCATTTGGTCGGCGTTGATCGCCTCCTTGGTGCGATTTTGAGCAGCAGGTAGCAGCGACAGGTTGGGCTGGCGCTTGTCTTTCACCAGCGCCTGATCGAGGCGACATTCTCCCGCCAAGACCTCAATCGCCGTATAGACAATGCGGTTTTCTAACCCCAGCAACAAATCTAGGTTACGCAAGCCAAAGTCGGCATCCAACACAGCCACCCGCTGGCCCCGTTGCGCCAACGCCATGCCTAGGTTTGCGGTCGTGGTTGTTTTACCTACGCCCCCTTTGCCGGATGTAACAACAATATTTCGACTCATGAACCCCCTCTACGGATTTAGTCCGACCCTAAAATGCTCAAATGTGAATCTTGATTGTGTCGCTGATCGCTGGTCAGGTTCTGATTGGCTTAGAAAATCAGGGGCGATCGCCCCAACCCTTGTACCTTATTTCGCCTCAGGGCGAAACTTAGCAAAATCGGTTGCCTGGGTGATGCGAATCCCCTCTTCGCCCACATAGGCGACCTCTGGTTGCAAGTGTGGCGGTGCTTTTTCGGGAGCCCGCGCCACATATTCACCAATCCGCAACTGGGTCGGGTCTAGCCGCAAAGCCATGATCAAACACCGATTATTGCCCGCTGCCCCAGCATGGGCAACGCCCCGAAAATTGCCCCATACCACAATATCTCCCTCCGCCACAATGGAACTGCCAGGGTTGACATCGCCCACAATCACCACCGTACCCGGATGGCGAATTTCCATCCCCGATCGCACGGTCGTTTGCACATACAACGGCTCTTCGAGGGTTTTGCCGACCGCTGCGGGCGGGTTTAGGTGGCTGATAGCCGCCTGCTGCTCGACCGAAAACCCCGCTGTAGCAGCAGCGACTGCGGTTTGGCGACGGCTGCTGTACACGCGCTTCAGTTTGAGTTGTGCATCTGACAGCGCATCGGCGATCGCCTGCAACTGTCGCCCATCTAACAGGCGATCGCGCGCAATCAAATGCACAGGCGTATTGGGCTGCCAAAACCGTTGCCCCGCATCGAGCCGCTGTTTCAATTGTTGCCATAGCTCTGGCCACCCAGGAGCCACAGTATTTTGCTCCATCTCTGGCGGCATCAACAACAATAACTTCCCGGCTTCGTTTTTGAACCGGACTTGTAAATTGGGGTTAACGGGCGCATCAGCTTGGGGCAAAGTAGACAACGGTGCGGCGGCAGGAGAAGACTCAGAATTCATGGCGATCGCCGGATTGACAGTGAAGGACAGGGCAAGATGAGCACAGATTTAAGATAGGCCGACCCAGAAATGCGGGCAGCAACCACGGCCATGATGCAGGATCAACTGATGCAGGATCAAGCTAAGTATCTATATTAGTCGCCCTGTCTCACTTCGAAACGAGATTTTAAAAGCAAGTCGGGTGATTTTAGATTTTAGCGGACGACAGGAGCGCTGCGGCACCGGATGGATTGAAGAATTTTGGCTCTTGCTTGGGAGAGGCAGAGGGCGGCGATGGAGGGCGATCGCCCCATCCCTCTCATCCATTACCCCAGATCCCCGTGCTTTTGGCGACTGAGGCGCAGATAGGCCTCTGCCACCGCATCGGCATCCCCAACATTACCCGGAAACAGCACCACTGGCAGATTGGGAAACTGCGGATGGTTCGCAGGCGTACAAACCATCGACACTCCCGGCAAAATCTGCCCCAGCAAGCGCGCCGTCCGCAGCGCCAACCCATCACTCAGCACATCATTGGAGGTGATCCCCCCCTTACTAATCAAGAAGCCTAGATCCGCAGGAAGACCCCGCACAATATCCATCAACAACTGCGACACCGCCACGCCAAAATCGAGCCGCGTCTGCACATCCGCAAAGGTAATTTCTTGGCGGCTCGTAAAAATGACAGGGGTTTGGCCCTGGTGATACGCCTCTTGCACCCGTGCTAAAAGGCTCTGGAGGAGATTCTGCCGCTGGGTGGCGGAGTCTTCTAGCAGCCGCGCCACCTCAACCTCCACGGGCACGATACCGGGCGCTTGCAATAATCGGTTGAGCTGTTCGGTGGTCTTTTTGACATGGGAGCCGACCACCACCGCCCCTGGCTTTTGGTTGCGGGTATAGTCGCCCATAGATTGGGGCGACGTCGGCTGAGGCGGCAGGTTGGCCAGCGCCGTCAGCAAACTAGCCGCACTGCGAAACAAAAACCGTTTTCCCTGGGATGCGGCTTGGCGCACATCCTTAGCAAACTGATCCAAATCCGCTTGGGTTTCGGCGTCTACGACCCCACATTGGTTGCCCGCCAGATGCAGCAGCCGATCCAGCACCCCCGCCCGCACATCGGCCAAAACAAACCGCTCAACTTGGCTCGCCGGAATGCGCCCCTGGGTTTTCTCTTCCACATAGGCGGGCAGGTAGCTGTGGTGATAGCCAAAAACAGAATCACGGGCAAACTCGGTTTCATGCACCGGCGTGCGGTGGCCGTTGACATAGAGGTAATGGATGCTATCGAGGGTCAAGCGTCCGCCTTCAAAAAAAGCTGGGGTGAGAAAATGGGCATCAAAGGAACCGAGTTCATCGGCGATCGCATCTGTCTCGATGGGGTAATGCCCCCGCAGGGTGGAGTCAGAACGGCTGACGATGAGAAAATCGGTGATCTGCGCTTGGGCGATCGCCCCTTTCAAATTCCGGCAGACCTCGCGGGTAACGGCATCCGCCCGATCGGGAGTCATGGCGCGGGTGTTCGTCAAGATAAAGACAATGGGCGAGACATCGCTCAGCCCCTCCACCAAGGTTGGGACATCCCACTGCATCAACAGCAAGCAGCCATGCACCGTCTGGGATCCGGTGGGGTCGTCATCCAGAACAATAATTTTGGGATCGCTCATGGCTCAAGGTTTGGGGAAGAACAGGTTCGTAGGGCACCACCAATCAGCAACGCAGGTACCATCAAGGTTAGCCGCCGTTAGCCGCCGTTAGCCGCCGTTAGCATGATGACGCCGAATCACTGTTCTGATTATGAAGGCTGATGGGAACGGGATCTGTTGGATTTCCCAATCATCTTGATATAGGTTCCCCTCTTTACTCGGCTCCCAACGACGACTAGATCCCAACGAGATCCCAACGACCGCAAGCCCCCGCAGCCATATCCACAGAGTGACCCACCCCAAAACATTTCATCAGGGGAAATTCTACAGTTGAACTTCCACGGTTGTGGAAGTTCAACTGTAGAGAAAGTTGCAGCCTTGAACCAATTCATTGAGCCGATGCATTAGCAGATCAAAGAGGGGGCGATCGCCCCTACCGAGCCTCGCCAATGAGGGTAAAAGCCGCCCAGTCAAAGGGATGGTTATACTCCGCCTTGGCATCGAGCATGGCTTGGCGCAGGGCTTGGGTTTTGCCCTGCCCTTGGCGCAGGTTTTCGTAGAACCGGGTCATCACAAAGACAGTAGATTCATCCGAAACCGCCCACAACGAAACAATGATGCTGGCCGCCCCAGCGGAAATGAAAGAGCGGGAGAGACCCACCACGCCATCCCCGGTAATTTCTCCCCGGCCTGTGTTGCAGGCACTCAGCACCACAAGGTCGGCATTGAGGTGAAGATCCAAGATTTCGGCGGTGGTTAGCAGGCCATCGGCTTCGGTGGGGGCAGGCGGTGCCTGGGGGGCAAGGGCGATCGCCCCTGGCATATCACGGCCTCGCCCTAGGTCAGACTGGCCGTAGTTAAGTAACCCATGGGTGGCCAAATGAATGATGCGGGCGGCGGGCATTTGGGCGCGCACCGCCACTTCTGTCGCTTGATCGCCCAACAAAATCGGGGCATTGAGCAACTGGGCAATATTGCGCACTTCCTGCTCAGCACCGGGTAGCGGCGAGAGGGGTGTAGGCAGTTCTCCAGGCTGATAGGCAATCGAGGGCATGGTGGGGTTGCCCACCAATAGCACAGACCCTAAGGGATTGCCCGCATGGCTCAGTTGGCGGCTCTCATGGTGGCTCTGCGCTAACCCAATTACTTGGATCGACGGAGCCGTAAGCAGGGTATGGCGATCGATCAGATAGCGTCCCTCGGTATCTTGCAGCGCCGCAAAGGGCACCAAAAAGAGCGCATCTTGGGGAATAATCACCACAGGATCAGCCGGATTTGTGGGCAGAAGATCGGCAATCGGCGTGATCAAGTATTCGTTTAATTGTTGGAGTTTGCGCCAATTGAAGCTCGTCGCCGCTGCCGAATCCGCCTCTCCTCCACGCACCCCAATGGAAAGGCGGCTACTGGCCACCAGATTGGCTAAGGAGTTGCTCTGGCGGTTTTCGTTCCATAGCGGGCGCAAATCAACCCGGCGAAAGGCGATCCGCCCTGATGGCGGCACCACCCAGATCAACAACTCGGCTTCTCGCCCCCGCTGCCGCCCTTGAAACTTAAAGTCATCATCGGCCACGACGGCATATTCAACCAAGGTGGCATTTTGGCGATGGGCGATCGCCCGCATTTCGTCTGCCGTCATCGGTTCGAGTGGTTCATCGATCGCCAGATCTGAGGTTGACCGCCGCGCCAGTAATTCCACAAACGCCCGCGCCCGCCCTTGTTCCGACACCTCTAGCGCCGCATCGTAGCGCCCCCGCGCCACCAAAATTTGCTGCAACAGGCTATAACTAAATACCTGGCTGTCAAACAGCGCAATATTGTCGAGATCGGCCAACCCCGGACGGAGGGATTCGAGATGGGCGATCGCCTCTCGCAGCAACCCTTCCGCCTCCCGATATTGCCCCTGGTTAAACAGGGTATGGCCGAGGTTGTTGAGAACCGTAGCCTCTAACCGGGGATCGCTCACCGCCCGCGCGACCGCTAATCCTTGGGATTGCAACGTAATGGCGCTATCTAGATCACCTTGGTCGTCGCGGAGTAGCCCCAAACCGCCGTAGCTCATCGCCTCTAGGGGGCGATCGCCCACCGCCTGCGCCAACTCCAAGCTCTGGCGATAATACCCCTCTGCCCGTCCCCAATCATCTTGGGCATGGTAGGCCGAAGCAAGGTTTAGCAGGAGGTGCGCCCGCCCTTGGCGGTAGGGATCCGAATCACCCGTCGATCGCCCCAGGCTATCTAATAGCACCAAACTCCGCTGGTAGTTCGTAATCGCGTCGGCATATTGGCCTTGGGTGGCCGCTAACACCCCCAGGTTCGTGAGGGCTTCGGCGGCTCCCAAAGGGTTCCCTAGCTGTTGTGCCAGGTCACGACTCTGCTGATGCGCCCGCGTTGCCGCCGCATAATCGCCCACCGCCGCGTAGGCATTGCCCAAGTTGCCCCACACCTGCCCCGTCACCGCCGGGTAGGCATCCCCCGACGATTGCATCCAATCCAGCGCCTGTTCTTGCGCCTCAACGGCATTGGCATAGCGCCCCGTCTCACGGTAGGCCACCCCCAAGTTACTCAGGGCTTGGGCTTGGGCCAAGCGCTCAGCCTCCGAAAGCGCCGCCCGATCGCCCAACGCTGCGGTCAACACCCGATAGCGCTCTAGATGGGCGATCGCCGCTCCATAGTCGCCGAGGGTCACCGTCGCGGCCCCCAAGGCACTCAACACCAATCGCTCCCCCGCCCCATCTCCAGCTTGCTGATACAGCCGTAGCGCTTGCTGCCAGGGGGCGATCGCCCCCTCTAGCTGATTAGCCTGATACTGCCGATACCCTTCCCAATACAACTCCAACGCTTGCGCCGAGGCTGCAACCGCCGTTTCTGGCACCCACTCGGTATCTGCCGCTCGCACCCCAGACCCACCCAGGGCAAGCCAAGGCAACCCAGGGTGAAAGAGGCCTAAGCATAAGCCCAAGGCCACCAGGCAGAGGGTCTTACACCCCCGCAGGCACCATCGACGAAGGGGCGATCGCAACATAAAAAGTATCGACAAAAGTATTAACGTTGAAGGGCTACACACACCAGACCCGCGCACCTACTCACCTTGAGGGGCAGGTAATCCATCGGGCAAGCCATCGGGCAATAAATTCGGATCAACCTGCAAGAGTGGTTCTTCCGCCGCCGATCGAGTGAGACAAGGGGGTGCAGGGGTGCCCGCACTCCTCAAGGCCACCGCTCCCACCCCAGTCGGCAATGTCGCCGAAGCCACCTCACAGGTGCCATCAAGATCAGCCTCTAGCTGGGATTGCGACACCGTGTCTGACAGCGAAGCGATAGTGTCCCCCCCATCTCCACCCGGAGGAGAGCCAATCGGATTATCCCCACCCGGATTACTGACAATTGGTGTGCCGCCATCATCCGGGTTATCAACAATCGGCGTACCACCGTCCCCCGGATCGCCGCCGTCCCCCGGATCAGGAGACGGCGGCGCAAAGGTATTATTTTGCAGCGACCCATATAGGCTGATGTTAGAACCGGCTCCTACGGCGATCGCCCCCACCGTGCCACTAGCATCCGTTAAGTCATCCGCTGGCCGTAAGCCATAGAGCGTATTGACCCGCAACTGAAAAGGCACGCTGGGGTCAAACGCCGCAAAGGTATCGCCAGCAGCATCGGGCACCAAGGGGGGGGTTACTGGGGTGGTCACTGGCCCCGTCACAAAGGATTCTCCACTCCCCAACACCGTGATGCGTCCTGGGCGGCCTAAAATCGAAAACTGATCATCCACCAAGGTCGATCCGGCTCCGCCATAGCGAATGACCACCGGGGCATTGTAGCCGCTGCTCGTCATGACACCGCCACTGGGTCGCGCCAAAATACTATCTGGAAAGATCAGATTATCCGTCCGCCCCGGATCGAAGGTGCCACCAAAGGAGCCTGTACGAATGGTGAGGAACTCGGCCACTAAGGTCGGGTCACTAAACACATTGGCAGGCACCCCCTGGCTAATCAAGTAATTGATCAAGTCCGTGTTACCACGCAGGGGAACAACTTGCTCTAGTAGAGCGGTATTGTAGCCCAACACCCGAAACGACCCAGCCGCCGTCACATCCACACCACCCGCCCCCGACCGGATCGAAGACACCGTGATATCGTCTTGAGACACAAGGCGAACTTGCCCATAGTCCAACGTTTCTCCGGTCACGTTGGTGTCCAAGTTTCCCGCAGTAACACTGCCCTGAGCCGACAGATCAATCCCAGCCGGGCCAAACAAATCCCCGGCGGTGAGTGTCCCGTTGGCCGAGAGGATCACCCGGCCATCAAACCCAGCATTAATATTGCCGACCGTTAAATTACCGCCCGAGGCAGCGCTAGGTGTAAAGGTCGTCCCCTCAATCAACGTGGGTGCCAGCAGGTTGGCGAGACTGCTCAATTGAGCCACCCCTGCCCGCAAAATCACAGACCCCGAACTGCTGAGCAGCGCCACCTCAGGAGCCGTTCCTGTGAGGGTTGTGTTTTCCCCCGTAATAGTAATGTTGCCCGCCTCAATGCTGCCCAGCGCCTCGACCCAAAGCGCCACTCCGGTGTAGTCTCCAAAGGTGACATTGCCGCTGGCACTGATGATCCCCGTGGTGGCTTGGTCGGTTGTGGTGAAGGCACGGGGAGCGCCCGCCGTGCCGAGCACCGCAAAATCGCCCCCGGACCCAAAGCGACCATTGGCCGTCACCGCCCCATCACTGATCAAGGTTATGTCGGTGGGGCTACGAAACACAGAGGCACGATTATTGAGGGCATTGAGGGTGATCTCAGTGCCCCCTTGGAGGGTAATGCCGTTCCCGCCTTCTAGCACGAGGGGAGCAGCAGCAGAATCTTGAATTTGCAAAGCCCCGGCTTGGGCTGTAATTTGCACAGCACCGCCTGCAACGATGTTATTACTGCCGACCAGATCGTTGCGAATGGCTAGGTTCGTTTGAGATTGGAGAGTTAAATTTTGGTGCGATCGCAGGGTCGTGTCATTCACATTCATCGCCACCGCCTGCACCGTCAGATTTTCGGCATTCACCTCACTCCGACTGATCGTGAACCCCTGCACCTGGGCATCAAACGCACCAACGGTAAAAATCTGAGCATCTTGGATGTTGAAATTTTGCCCGCTGAGCACCAGATCCTCTGTCAGGTTGACAATCAGGCCATTCAGTTGGCTAGTAGCGGTGCTGTTCAATGAGGCATTGCGTCCTAACAGTTGAAGATTAAGCGGCTCGCCCCCCAGACCACCCACGGTGTCATTCAACGCGATCGTATCGGCAGAAAGGGTGATCCCACCATTCGCCAAGGGTCTATCCAAGGTGCCATTCACCGTGATCGAGCCGCCCGCCGAAATCAAAGAGGGTTGGAAATTGACATTACTAAAGGTGACATCTCCATTCAGGGTCAACGCGCCGCCGTTTAATAAAATCCCATCGTCAATGGCAATGTCGGGAGCCGTCAAGGTTAGGTCAGACACCCGCGTGTTGGCTAGGGCATTAATCGGATCGACCACGTTAATTAGAGTGGTCGCGGCCAGGATGACATTGCCCGTCTCTAGGAGTTGCACAATGCGATCGGGGGTGATGAAAAAGGTGCCGCCGGGGTCAGTCGCCAGAATTTCGCCGTCATCCAGTTGCGCATTATCAGCACCGTTTACCCCAATCTCAATAATGGCCGGATCTAGCAGCAACGTCCCCATCTCCCCCTGGGGCGCACTCACATCGACGGAGCCATCAAACCCCAACCCGTTCCGTCCCGACACTTCCGCAAAGCCTCCATTGCCGGTGGCGGTGCCCCCACGCGCCGTCAGGTTGCCCGAAAACCGAGTATCGGCTTCAGACCAAAAAATCACGCGGCCACCATCCCCGTGGGCTAAGGCATCGGCAGCAATCGAGGAGCGGGCATCGACCCAGGTTTGGGTGGCCGTCGGTAGCCCCGGTTGCCCCTGATAGTTGCCCCCGATCCGAATAGTGCCGCCGCCGCCATCGCCACTGGCATCGACCGTGGCACCTAAGAGGAAGAGGCGATCGCCCACTACCGTAATTTGCGACGCTGCCGCCGTCTGGGGATCTGCCGTCGTGATCGTTCCCGCCATCACCACCGACCCCACCGCAGGCGATACCACCGCCCCCGACCCTGTCAAGCGGACGGTACCATCCGGAGCCACCGTCAGCGCCGTCACCTCCGCCAAGTCGCCCCCCGTCAGCAATTGCGGCAAGCGGGCAGGGGTAAGAGTCATGGCATGGGGATCTGCCCCCGCCCATGGCTCAATTTCCACACTCAGCAGGCTCCCAGCTTGGCTGAGGCGCACCCGACTCTCCCCTGGCACCGCCGCCACCGTAAGGGTGCCCCCCGGCGCAGCCAAGGTGCCCGTATTCACCACCGTCCCGGCCAATAGCGTTAGGCTTTGCCCCTCCGCCACCGCCAGATCACCCAAATTAACAATAGTTCCTGGCTGGTCGAGGCCAAATCCGAAGGCCGTTGGGTTGCCAACCAGCGCCTCATAGTCGTTGGCTCCTACAGCACTAAACCAGCCATCCGCAAACTCAATGCCCGTGGCCGTTGTCGCCGTAAATGCTGCTGGCAAATCGAGGCGGGCATTGGAGCCAAACACGATCCCGGCGGGGTTGATCAGATAGAGGTTAGAGTCACCGCCACTGACCCGCAGCAAACCATCAATAACAGAGGCGTCGCCCCCGATCACGCGACCCAGAATGGTTTGAATCTGAGGATTAGAGAGAAACTGCGCGGCTTCATCGGCACTCAGCCCCAACCGCTCGAAACTATGGAATAGGTTTTGGCCATCGCGGGACAGGCTACCACCATCAATGTCATAGCGATCGCCCTGCCGGGTAACACGGGTTCCGGTACCATCCGCCGCCGGGGCAATGGCCTGTGCCCACGCGGTTCCTGAAAGAAAACAGAACGAAACCGCAACGGCGGGCGTCAGCCAGCAGAGGCTAGAAAAGATGGACATAGTTGGTGCCCTCAAGGCGAAGTGACAGATCAGGGAACTCAGCGGAACTCAACGAAATCCCCATCATTCACGAAGGGGAATACCTTTCAAAACCTCAGGAGATCTTTCAGATTTTCCAGAAGCCGTCGCCCAAAATTAACCCCATCTCTACAGAGGCAGGCCAGAAGCGGAACAGAGACGGATTCACTGAAATCAATAAAAATCAATCATTTCCTGTTGATTTCTTGAGTATAATTCTGTGCGATCGCCATTGTCATGGGTACGAAATGATGCTTTAAATAGCAGCCACTGAGATCCTTATGTTTCCCTCAGCCCAATCACCGTAACTAGGGGAATCAAGATACATAGCGGTGAGAAAGCTTAGAGACAAAAGATGGGGTTAACGTTTTATTACTTTCTAGATTCCAGTTCTCAAGAATTTCCGTGTATTTGCGGAAACTCAGAGGAGGAGGCCGAAGAAAATCTGCCATTCTTCAGAAGATGGGTTAATCTCTGAAAGAGAGCTAACCTGAAAACCGCTGAGCCGCCTAAATCGCTGCATTCTCCTAGGCTAATTGACCAGCTATTTAATAGAACCGTTTGACGGAGCTGTCAAACAACGCTGTTTGAAAGAATTACAGAACAGAATTACAGAATTGATGATGTCTTGTTTTGCTAGGGCTGCATAACTGATGGGGGAATCTACAAACCAACCCAATGAGGCGACACAAAGCGACCGCCAGGCCATGCAAAAGGTCTTGCGGGACGTTACGCAGGATTTGCGCCATTTGCAGCAGGATCTGGTCTCACAAATGAGTCAGGATGTATCGCGGCTCCAAGCCGAGCGATCGCGCCTCTTAAATGACGTTGAAAAGCTGCGGGCACAGCAAGAAATGTTGCAATCTGAGCGCGAGGTATTGCTCAACCAGCAGCAACTCGCGCAGCAAAAAGTATGGGCTAAGCAACTGGCACAAGCCCTTGCTGGGCACCTTCAGCAAGCCCTAATGCAGCGGCTACAAGAGTCAGGCACAGCAGATCCCCTCAACCCCCTCCAATCGAACGCAACATCGTCTCAGGCGATGCTGGCTCTAGATGCCACCCTCAACCAAGCCCTCGCCTCCCTCCAACAAGATCTCACCAGCTACCACCATTCCCTCACCCAGCAGATGGATCGGATGCAAACCCTGGAGAAGCAGGGTGAGGTGCTACTAGAAGCATTAGTGAGTCGATTGAGCGATCGCCTCCAAGCCGAAGTTGCCCAACTTCCGGCCAATTCTCAGCCCTTTCCTACCGGTTCTTACCCAGTCGCCAATCCTAGCAACGGGGTCACGGTGCCACCGCCGCCACCGCCACGCCCTGTGACCAATGGCAAAACCCCTAGCAGCGCGCCTCTCAACGGCACCCTCAACCAAGGCCGCAATGGCCGCAACGGCACAGCGGCTCCCAGAACTCTGCCTCAGCCAGGCAAACCACCCTCTTCTGCTCAAGCTCCCCAGCCGCCAACCTCTAGGCAAAAACATCGCCCCCCCTCACCGGCCAAGCCCCTTCCCCAAGCCCTCAAGCCCCCGGCTAGCAAGGCTGCGCTCGCCCAACAGGGTTTGATCTTTATTCTGCTCTCAACCTTGGCCTTGTCACTCCACAATGTCGTCGTTCGCATTATTGGCGGCCAGAGCAGCATTTTTGGAATATTCAACCTTCCGGGTTCGATTTCGCTCAACAGCCTCAATGATTCCCTGCTCATCCTGTGGCTGCGCATGGTGGTGGTGGTGCCCGTGATGATGGCGATCTCAGGGTTCCTATACCCAGCCGCCTGGCAAGATGTGAAAACCTTTACCCTGTCGCGAGACTGGCGGTTGGTGCGCAATGTCTTGGGCAGCGGCGTGTTTCTCTTCCTCTCCCAAGTGTTGATTTATATTGCCATCGGCGGCATTGGCCCTGGGGTCGCGGTCACGATTCTCTTCATGTACCCGCTGATTACCGTACCCCTTGCCTGGTGGTTGTTTGGCGATCGCCCCACCCTCGTCCGTTGGGCTGTGATGGTAGCCATCCTCTGTGGGGTCTTGCTCACCGCGTTTCCAAGGCTGACCTCCTCCAACATCTCGCCCATGGGCGTCTTGGCCGCTATTTTGTCTGGTGTCTTCTTTGCGTTATATCTGATTTCCATGCAAATCAGTTTCCGCAAACTGCATCCAGTACCCGTCAGCTTGGTTCAGTTTTTTACAATTTTTGTCCTCACCAGCATCATGCTGGGCTTCTTCTTTCCGGTGCAAGAACCGCCCAGTAGCCTCGGTGGCCTGATGATTGGGGGCTTGGTGCTAGGTAGCCTTACCCTCTTCGGCTACTTGCTCAACAACCTTGGGGTGCAGCGCATGGGAGCCGCCCGCGCCTCCATCGTCGCCTCCAGCGGCCCCGTGCTAACGGCACTCCTAGCCTTTGTCATTACTGGAGATCAGTTACAAACCGTGCAATGGGCTGGCATCGCGTTAGTGACACTAGGGATTTTGGGATTGAGCTTTGAACGCATGGCTCTACAAAGACGTACCGCGAAGGCAACCCAGTAAGCCAGTCTTCTCATTTTCTCAACCCTGACTGCTACAACGTAAAGGATCGGGGGATCCATTATCCTCACACAAATCCCTTAGGCTGAGTGGATTTGCCTTTCACAAAAATCTTAGAGACGGAAAT
>Ga0105044_10005673_pt1 | contig 17154 bp, 18 predicted proteins | sample MAT01_FD_78092 | JGI IMG/M metagenome (GOLD analysis project Ga0105044, IMG submission 78092) | Freshwater microbial communities from Lake Fryxell liftoff mats and glacier meltwater in Antarctica - MAT-01 | ecosystem: Environmental > Aquatic > Freshwater > Ice > Liftoff microbial mat | place...
CAGTAAGTCCTTTTTCCCGGTGATCCTCGCAGTTTTGTTGATCCGCTCCTTCTTAGTGGAGCCGTTTACCATTCCGTCGAGTTCGATGGTGCCAACCTTGCTGATCGGTGATTTCATCTTGGTCAACAAGTTCACCTATGGCTTGCGCGTGCCGGTCATCAACACCAAGATTGTCGAAATCGGCAAGCCCGAGCGCGGCGATGTGGTGGTATTTCGGCCGCCCACCCACCCGGACAAAAACTACGTCAAGCGGCTAGTCGGCTTGCCGGGCGACAAAATCAACTATGTGAACAACGTGCTCTACATCAATGGTGTCGCGATGAGCCAAGCGCCGGTTGGGCGCTATTTCGGCGAGGGCAGCAACGGGGAATCGACGGGCGCTGAGCTGCTCACCGAGAACCTGGAAGACATTCCCCACCAAATTTTGCTACGTGGCGGACAAGGTGTGACCAGCGGAAACTGGGAAGTGCCGCCCGGACACTATTTCATGATGGGCGACAATCGCGATAATAGTGAGGATAGTCGCTACTGGGGCATGGTGCCCGAGAAGAACCTCGTGGGCCGCGCGTTTTTCGTGTGGATGCATTGGGATTGGAAGATCCGCGGCTTTGTCTCCTGGGATCGTATTGGCATGAAGGTGGGCTAAGACTATGGGTACGTTGAAGCGGCAACTCGGCATCACGCTGATGGGTTTCATGATCGTCATGGCTTTGGTGGTTTTCTTCCTGTTGATCGGCGCGAAGCTATTCCCGATTTACAGTGAGTACTACGCGGTCAAGGCCTCGATGAAGCAGGTGGCCAATACGCCGGGTGCAGCCAATTTTCCGCCCGAGAGGCTGTGGAATGCGCTCGATAAGAGCTTCAACATCGCCTATGTGGACAATGTTAAGCGCAACAACGTCGAAGTGAGCCGCAAGAGCGGCGTGTTTTTGCGCATCAAATATGAAGTGCGCAAGCCGCTCGTGTACAACTTGGACGTCGTCGCGATGTTCGACCACACAGTTGAGCTATCGCGTCCCGGCGGTTGAGCGGGCCTCATACCAGCCGAACGCATGCGATGGGCGCGAGCTCTAATCCGCTGCGGCGCTTTGGCGTGAGCTTTGCAGATCCCGCCCTGCTTGAGCGTGCATTGACGCACCGCAGTGCAGGGCTGTCGAACTACGAACGCCTGGAATTCCTGGGCGATGCGCTGGTCAATACCTTTGTCAGTATCGAGCTTTACCGGCGCTTCCCGCGTGCGGCCGAGGGCGATCTGACGCGTCTTCGCTCGGCGCTCATTCGCGAGTCCAGCTTGGCAGAAATCGCGCGCTCGATGGCGCTGTCGGACTATCTGCGCATGGGCTCGGGTGAGCTCAAGAGTGGCGGATTTCGGCGTGATTCCATTTTGGCGGACACCCTCGAAGCGCTTGTCGCGGCGGTGTATTTGGACGCCGGTTGGGAACGTTGCCAATCGATGGTCGAGGCGATGTTCGTCGAGGCGATTGAGACCATTGATCTCGGTGCGCTCAAAGATCCAAAGACCCGATTGCAAGAGCTTTTGCAAGGCCGCGCATTTGCATTGCCCGATTATCAGTTGGTGGATGCCACGGGCAAAGATCACGATAAATCCTTCATCGTGCGGTGCAGCGTGGAGGAACTCAAACTTTCGGCGGACGCCGAAGGGCGCAGCCGTAAGGCAGCAGAGCAAATTGCCGCAGCAGCGGTGCTGGAATTGTTGGAGAAAGGAACGGTGGTCAATGCAAGCGGATAAGTTTCGTGCGGGCTATGCAGCCTTCTTAGGCCGGCCGAACGTGGGCAAATCCAGCCTGCTGAATGTTTTTGTCGGTGCACATCTGGGCGCGGTGTCAGCGAAACCGCACACAACGCGTCAGAGCCTGCTCGGCGTGCGTACATTTGAGCACGCGCAGATTGCCTTCGTGGATACCCCAGGCCTGCAAAATCGACGTCCAAACGCTATGCACAAGGCGATGGATAGCGCGCTCTCGGTTGCTGTGTCTGATGTCAGCCTGATCATGTTGGTGGTTGAAGCGGGCACCTGGAAGCAAGGTGACGCCCGAGCGCTGGAACGCGCGCAGCAAACCGGTACCCGCATCGCGCTGGTGATCAATAAAGTCGACACCATCAAAGACAAGACCAAATTGCTGCCCTATGTGGAGCGTCTGTCCAAATTGCATGACTTCGCGGCGATTTTGATGGTCAGCGCCACGCGCGAGATGGGAACGCTGGATGCTTGCAAGCGCCTTGCCGAGCTGATGCCGGTGCAAGAGGCGTTGTTCGATAGTGACACGCTCACCGATCGCAGCGAGCGCTATCTGGCAGCAGAACTGGTGCGCGAGCAATTGATGCGCCAATTGGGCGAAGAAGTGCCCTATGCCTGCGGCGTCGAGATGGAGGGCTTTGAGCTGGAAGGCCGCATGCGCCGTATTCATGCGGTGATCTGGGTCGAACGCGAGGGACAAAAGGCAATTGTCATTGGTGACGGCGGCGAGCGCCTGAAGCGTATTGGCACAGCAGCGCGTCTGGAAATGGAAAAACTCTTTGACGGCAAAGTACATCTGGAAATGTGGGTCAAGGTGCGGCCCGACTGGACCGACGACGATCGCGCGCTGAAGTCGCTTGGATTCGACTAGCGGCTCCGCGTTGACCACCTCGTCGTGCAAACGCGCATCGCTGAGCAACCAGCCTTCGTGCTACACCGGAGAAACTATTCGGAATCGAGTTTGTTGGTGGAGTTGTTCACACGCGAATACGGCCGTATCGGCGTTCTTGCACGCGCGGCTCGCGGATCGCGTAGCGCCTTGCCGGCTTTATTGCAGCCCTTCCAGCATCTCAGTGTGGATTACGCCGGCAGCGGCGAATTGCCGCTGTTGCGGCGTGCCGACGCCAGCGAGCCGGCCTTGCATCCGCTCGGTGAATCCGCGCTTGCAGGACTCTATTACAACGAGTTGCTGATGCGTTTGCTGCCACGTAATGATGGCCACGCACGGCTATATGATCGCTATGCGGCTGCACTGAAGGATTTGCTGAGCCCGCCCAGTCTGGCCTTGGGCGTGCGCCGATTCGAGCGTGGATTGCTCGACGAGCTGGGTTTCGGCGTGGACTTCACGCGCGATGCGCGCGACCGGCCTATCGACCCCGAACAGCGCTACAGCCTAGAGCCGGATCGCGGATTCCTGACACACGCCGAGGGCCTGTACCGAGGGCGAAGCATTCTCGCGATCGATGCGAATACAGTGCCGGCACTGGCCGATCTACGCGAATTGCGAACGCTACTGCGCGCGTTGATCCAGGCGCATCTGGTGGGCGAGCCCTTGCGTTCCTGGAGCCTGATGGCGCAGTTGCGCCACTAAAAGTTTACTCAGTGTGGCAGCACGACCAACAGCCGCGCGATAGCCGCACGAAACTCCCGCGCGAGAGCCCATGCGGGCGGTGCGCCTGCTATCAGCGCGGTCTCGATCTGCACACACAGTTGCGCGACACGCATACACCCAGTGATTGCGGCGCCAGCACGCAAACGATGCACTTGCGAACGCGTAGTCGACAGAGCCCCTGCATCTTCAATACTTTCTTGCCACGCACGGCCGGCTAGCAGTTCGGCATGGAACATTCGACGCAAGGACTGCACGGCGACAGTGTTGTCGGCAAGGGCGCGCATTGCTTGCGCATCGTCCAAATCCGGCGCAACGACGTTAGCCAGTCGTGTATTGGTCGAAAGCGACGTTAAGCTTATGCGCATGGGCCATCCCAACGCATCCAGCAGGTTGTCGCCGTCCACCGGTTTGCGCAGATATTTGACCTTCGCCGGCAATTGCTGCAGCTCGATCAGATCGCCACTGAGCAGAATCGCGCGCTGCTTTGGGTATTGCCAGAGCCGCTGCCGCAACCATGCCAGGCCGTCCGCATCTGGCAATCGCTTGTCGACCAGCAGCCAGTCGTAATCATGTACCCGCAGCAATTCTTCGGCTGCGGCAGCGGTCATTGCGGTATCGATACGCGCCTGACTTGGGCCCAGCCACTCCTGCAAAAATTCGATTGAGATCGGATCGTCGTCAATCACCAGCACGCGTGTGGTTGTCATGCCGGTGCAGTCATCGCCAAGAGTTGGAAAGCATGGCATTTCAGCGCGCCCTGATGAAGTATGGCGGCCAGGAATCGCGCGGCTATAACGGCGGGCGAATGAATCAGTGGTCGAGGTGGCTGTGCTGGAATTGCGAGTTGAAGATCTAACCCACGACGGTCGAGGTATCGCGCGGGCGAATAAAAAGGCGATTTTTATCAGCGGTGCCTTGCCCGATGAACTGGTTGAGGTGCGCATCGTCAAGCGCCATCGTCAATATGATGAAGCGGTGGTCACGGCCGTATTGGAAGCCAGTTCCCAGCGCATCTCGCCCAAATGCGCGCATGTCGGTATTTGTTCCGGCTGCACCTTGCAGCACCTGACGCCCACCGCACAGATCGAGTTCAAGCAGAAACAGTTGCTTGATGCGCTGGAGCGTATTGGTCAAGCGAGGCCGCAGGAAATTTTGCCGGCCTTGCAGCGCGATGTCTGGGGCTATCGGCGCAAAGGTCGGCTGTCCGTGCGCTTTGTGGAAAAGAAGGGCACAGCGCTGGTCGGCTTTCGCGAAGCCAATGGCAAATACGTCGCGCAAATCCTGCATTGCCCGGTACTCGATCCACGTGTAGGTACGCGCATTGAAGCTTTGTCCGAGTTGGTGTCGTCGCTGGACGCCAAAGCGCAGATCGCACAGATCGAGGTCGCAGCGGGCGAGCGCGTGGCGCTGGTCTTCCGGCATCTGATCCCCTTGCAGCCGCCGGATCGCGAGCGTCTACGCGTATTTGCTGAATTGTTCGACTTTGACATCGTGCTGCAATCGGGCGGGCCCGATAGCTTGCAGACACTCAGCGGCGATGCGCCGGCAGATCTGCATTATTGGATTGAAGACGATCTATCGATGCGCTATCGGCCACTCGATTTCGTGCAGGTGAATGACAGCATCAACCGCGCAATGGTCGCGCAGGCAATCGAACTGCTGCAGGTGGGGGCCAGCGATCGTGTCCTCGATTTGTATTGCGGCCTCGGCAATTTCACATTGCCGCTGGCGCGACGCAGCCAACATGTGACCGGTGTCGAAGGTGATGCTGGCTTGATCGAACGCGCACGCGCAAACGCGGCCAGAAATAGTCTGTGCAACGTGGATTTTGCAGTCGCCGATCTATCCAAGGATCAAGCGCAGTCAGCTTGGGCGCAAGCGGCATATAGCCGCATATTGCTTGACCCGGCGCGTGCTGGCGCGGAGGCGGTTTTCGAGTATTTACCGCGTAGCCCAGTTGAGCGCGTGGTCTATGTTTCTTGCCACCCTGGCACCTTGGCGCGCGATTGCGCACTGTTAATGCGGCGCGGCTTTGTACTTAAAGCGGCTGGCGTGATGGATATGTTTCCGCACACAGCGCATGTGGAGAGCATGGCGCTCTTCGTGCGTCAATGAGGTAGCGCAATGGCGATTGAAATCGAGCGCAAATTCCTGCTGAGCGGCGACGCTTGGCGTGCCAGCGTCGAGCGCAGCGAATACTTTGCGCAAGGCTATCTCGGTGGCACACGCGCATCGGTGCGCATCCGCGTGGCCGGCGAAACGGCATGGCTCAACATCAAAAGCAAACAACTCGGAACCACGCGATTGGAATTCGAGTACGTCATTCCGCGCGACGATGCAGAGCACATGTTGGCTGCCTTGGCAGATGGACCGATCATCTCCAAGACACGGCATTTTCTGCCGATGGGTGATCATCTATTCGAAATCGATGAATTCGACGGTGACAACGCCGGATTGATCGTCGCCGAGGTCGAACTTACTGCGGCCGACGAAGCCTTTCCGCGCCCCGACTGGCTCGGCGCGGAAGTCACTTTGGACACCCGCTATTACAACGTGAACCTGGTGACATTCCCCTTTAGCCAATGGAATCACGCATGAGTGCATTAATGATCGGCGTCGCTGGCGAGACTTTGTCCGCCCCGGAGCGTGCGTGGATTGCAAATCCAGCGGTTGCAGGGGTGATCTTGTTCAAGCGCAATTTCAGCGACCGCGCGCAGTTGCGAGCGCTGTGTGATGCGATTCGGGAGTGCTCGCCACAGGCGATCATTGCGGTCGACCAGGAAGGTGGGCGTGTGCAGCGTTTCATTGATGAGCACACGCTATTGCCGCCGCTCGCAAGCATTGGTGCGTTGTATCACCGTGCGCCGTTTCGCGCCTATCGCGCGGCACGATTGCATGCACAGATCATGGCCGCCGAGATCCTCAGTGACGGCCTGGACTTGAGCTTTGCGCCGGTTGCAGACTTAGGGCGCGGCAACTTGGCGATCGGTGATCGTGCCTTCGATCCTGATCCGTTAATCTGTGCCGAGCTATCGGCCATCTACGCGCGCACGCTGCAAGATTGCGGGATGCCGGCGACACTCAAGCACTTTCCGGGACATGGCAGTGTGCTCGCTGACACGCATCACGACCGCGCGATCGATTCGCGTGCTGTGGCGCAAATTCTGGATGAAGATTTACTGCCCTTTGCGGTTGGCGTGCTGGCTGGTGCGCGCGCGGTCATGCTGGCGCATGTGGAATACCCGCAAGCTGACGCGGCGCCTGCAGGTTATTCGCGCTATTGGGTGCGTGAGGTGCTGCGCGAAGGTCTCGGATTTCGCGGTGTGGTGATTTCCGATGACATCGGTATGGCCGCTGGCGCGCAGATTTCCGCTATTGAAGAACGACTGCGCATACACGCCGACGCCGGATGCGATTTGATCCTGGTTTGCGATCCCATATTGGTGGCGGCGGCGACCGAGTCGGCGGCTCGCTTAGGCTTTCGCACCACGGCCATCTTGTCCAAGCGCTTACGCGGTCGCATCCCTGCCGATTTGCGTAAAGCGCGCGAATCCTCGACTTGGGGCCGAGTGGCCGCTAGGCTGACCGCTCTTTTCGAACCCGCCGGCTTTACGATATGAGCAAAATCAATCTGGCCGCCGTGCTTGAACGCGCGGAGTTGATCCACGATCGCGACACCATTGAGAACGCCATTGACCAGATGGCCGAGCACATCTCGATGCGCTTGGCCGGCGAGCGGCCGATCTATGTCACGGTGCTGACAGGTGGGTTGATCGTCGCTGGCATGCTGGCGCCGCGAGTCACGGTGGATCTTGATTTCGACTATGTGCACGTCACGCGCTATCGCGGCGAAACCAGCGGTGGCGAGCTCGAGTGGAAGGCCAGCCCGCGGCATGATTTCGCTGGGCGCATCGTGCTCTTTGTTGACGATATCCTCGATCACGGCAATACCCTTGATGCCTTGCGTCGCTATGCCTACGACAAAGGCGCAGCCAAGGTCTACATCGCTGTGCTGGTGCGCAAGTTGCACAATCGCTGCCTGCCCGGCCTGCAGGCCGACTTTGTCGGTTTGACCGCGCCTGATCGCTATGTCTTTGGCTGCGGCATGGATGTCGAAGAACACGGGCGTAATTTGTTCGGGATTTACGCGATATGACGCCGTTGACCATCGCTGTGATCGGCGGCACCGGCCTGTACCAGATGGCCGGCCTCGATGTGCTTGAACAACACAACCTGAAAACGCCATACGGTGATCCCTCCAGTGCGGTTGTGGTCTCGGAGTTGGATGGCAGGCGCGTGGCCTTCCTGACCCGTCACGGTGATCCGCATCGGTTCGCGCCGCATCGGGTGAATTATCGTGCCAATATCCATGCACTGAAGTCCTTAGGCATCAAGCAGATCGTGGCCGTTAACGCGGTCGGCGGGATCGCCAGTTGGGCCGGGCCCGGCGCCTTGGCCATCACTGATCAAGTGATCGACTACACGCACGGCCGCTTGTCGAGCTTCAGCGATGTCGACGGGGTCAAAGTTGAGCATATCGACCTGACCGACCCGTACACGCGCAGCTTGCGGCTCGATTTACTGCGCGCCGCCACAAACGCGGGCGAATCGGTGCACGATGGTGGTGTCATTGGCGTCACCCAGGGTCCGCGTCTGGAAACGCGCGCTGAGATTGCACGACTGCATCGTGACGGCTGCGATGTGGTCGGGATGACCTCAATGCCGGAAGCTGCGCTCGCACGCGAAGCCGGTATCGACTACGCGAGTATCGCCGTGGTGGCGAATTGGGCCGCTGGTCGCGGCACCGAGGATGTCATCGGGATGGATGAAATCGAACGTACATTAGACACGGCGATGCAACGCGCGCAACGCGTGCTGAATGCTTTCTTGCGCCAGTCCAACTAGCAGATACGGTCCTAGACCAAAGCGGCATTGACCTTCACTCGCGCGCCTGTACAGTGTCGCGTCGCGATGTCAGGGAAGTGCGCCATGTGGACAGGAATGATGCACGGGCGTGAGCCGATGTCGAAAGTTGACACCGCTTGGCTACGCATGGAAAGCCCGACCAATCGGATGATGATCACCGGTGTGATGGTGTTCTCCAATCGATTGCCGCTGGAGCGGCTGAATGCTGCCTTGCGCGCGCGCTTCCTCAAATATCGCCGGTTTACACAGCGTGTTCGCGATCTGGGCACGCAAGCTTTCTGGGAAGACGACGAATCCTTCGACCTTGGGCGCCATGTTGTGAGTGCGCAATTGCCGCGCCCCGCAAATGAAGCGGCGCTGCAAGCTTATGTCAGCGAGTTGGCCAGCACCGCTCTGGATGATGATCGGCCATTGTGGCAATTTCATCTGATCGAGAAATTTGGCCAGGGTAGTGCGCTGATCGTGCGAATGCACCATTGCTACGCCGATGGCATGGCGCTGGTGCAGGTGATGCTGTCGCTCACCGATACCGATGGTGTGGTCCGCCACGAGGCACCCGCCGTCGCCGCGCGCAAATCGGCGGATGCGGGCTTTCTTGAAGGACTGTTCGCGCCCACGGTCAAAGGCATGGGCCAAGTCTCAGGATTCTTCGAGACAGCAGTGAAGAAAGTGGTTGAATTCGGCCAGCACCCGCAGATAGTCACCGAGGATCTGACCGCAAAAGCTAAAAGCGGCTTGCGTGAAGTCAGCGATTTTGCGCGCGAACTAGGTGCGGCCCTGACTTTAAGCGACGACCCGCAAACTGCGTTTAAGGGTCGTTTGAGTGCGGACAAGCGCGTCGCTTGGTGTCCGCCGCTGCGGCTGGATGAAGTGAAAATCGTCGGACGCGCGCTCGGCGGGACCGTCAACGACGTGTTGCTGGCTTGCGCCGCAGGCGCTTTGCGCAGCTATTTGCTCGCTCACGGCAGCGACGTGGACGGCCTCCAGATCCGCGCATCTGTCCCGGTGAACTTGCGGAAATCCGGCGGCACCACGGAACTCGGAAATCATTTCGGCTTGGTTTTCGTGCCATTGCCGATCGGCGTCGCGCATCCGCTGGAGCGCTTAATCGCCGTGCGCGATGCAATGCGCGAGCTCAAGCAGTCGCGCCAAGCTATGGTCACCTTCGGCTTGTTATCAGCGCTGGGCGTGGCCCCTGTTTCCATGCAGAAGCCAGCCTTCGAGATGTTAAGTCGCAAAGCCACGTTGGTGGCGACCAATGTGCCGGGGCCGAGTAAGGCACTCTTTCTCAATGGTGCCGCGATCGAGGAAATGATGTTTTGGGTGCCCCAAACGGGCTCCATTGGGCTTGGCATTAGCTTACTCAGCTACAACGGTCGCGTGCACTTCGGTGTGGTTGCCGACGCCCATCTGGTGCCAAATCCGCAGGAAATCGTGCAGCGATTTGCGCCGGAGTTAGAGAAGTTGGTGATGTTGGCGCTGCTCTCTGACGAGAGTGAGACCATCACTGAGGGGCAAATTCGCGCCGATCTGCGGAAGAATGCCGCCGCTCGTCCGTCGCGCAAGCCGCCGAAGGCCAAGGTTCAGCCGCTGAAGTCCAAGGTGCCGAACATCAAGACGCCCAACGCATCAACGCGCGGGCGTTCGCGGGTCCGGACAGGCAGTGTGAGCTGATAGGCGTTTCTTGATCCGGTGTTGGGTTAACGTGTGCGTTGAGTGGCTGAACTTCATGAACTTTTTAGGAAGGTAGTCTTTCTGCTTGATTCTGAATGCTTTATGCTTACCAGTGCGCAGCTCATCGTCGATGGGGGAGACATGCAAAATTCTTTCGAAACGTGTATTCGTCTACTGCCCGCAGCGCTCCTTGCGTGCGCTCTCGGCAGCTCCAACGTGGCGCGCGCCCAATCCGGAAACTTTACACTGACTGTGAACAACGCAGTTGTGTATTCGGAATTTTATCCCAATGGGTTTAGCGATCCCACTCCTCCATACACCATGTGTAATGGGGTCAACGGTCAGATCGGCCTGCGCTTGAAATACACTTGGCGCAATGCATTCGCCGAGCAGATCTCGACGGAGCCGGTCGGTAGCTTTTACCCGCGATATTTTCCGCAAGGCTTGGCACCTAATCCGCTGTACTTGCCGGCTACCGATGCGGGTCAGCCTATTATTCGCCTAGTCGATACCGGTTTAATTGTTGGCCCGGTTAACACGGTTGGTATTCACTCAGTGACTTATCGCGGGCGAACGCTTCTCAACTATGATTCAGCGACTGGCCAAACCAGAGCGCCCCTGACGGCGTCGGTCAACGTATTGATCCAGAACCAATTTAAGCCCAGTCCGACGCGCTACCGTGAAATTGCAAACAACACAATTGACATGCCAACGCGACCCTGGTTTGGCTGGTATGACGATTTGGCTGCCAGTGGAGTAACCCAGCCAACCTTGAGTGATCGTTATCGCTTAGACGTGGACAGTTGTACAGACCAGACGATCACGACGGGTGCTGCTCGCTGCTCGAACATGGAATTTTCGCCGTTCACAACTGTCTGCAGCAATGCCAGCAACACGCAGAACAGCGACTATTGTTTCACTGGCGATTTTGCATCTCATCAGGTGCCGGTCTCCTTGGCGCCGAACACCGCGTATGAATACCGAGTCATTGGCCGAAGTATTTGCGGCGTCAGTAACGAGGTGGATGCAAACCCGGTATCGCGTCCGTTTTTCCGAACGGCCCAAGCGTGCTTTGTCAGCGGGGCCGGCATTCCCGATGGCGGCGCGCTCAATCTGGATGTCAGCACCTTGATCGCCGATGCAAATATTCCAAACGCGCTCGCGCCCAATTTGCGCGTGACGGTGCACTCAGATCACACGCGCGTCAGCGATCTTAAGGTTTCGCTACGCAAGACCTTTCCGGAGAGCATTGGTCCAGTGGTATTGATGGATCGGCCAGCCGGCATTTCAGGCAGCGGCACGTGCGATGTCAAACGTATTCAAGCGGTCTTTAGCAATGGTGGCACCTTCGTTAACGGCGCCTGCCGTACCGATGAGCCGGGCTTGCGAGGGAGTCTTTCTCCCCTCGAAAGCTTGACCACCTTCGCGCCAGCCCGTGGCGCGGGTAACTGGCGCCTGACGGTGGAAGATGTGGTGCCGAATGGCCAGTCCGGCTCACTGCTGGAATGGTGTCTGTCGACTGACCTTCCGTTGATCGCTGCGCCGTTCTCGCAGCCGCAGATTTTCACTGACGGTTTCGAAGATCCGGGCGGTTCTTTGTAGATGAGTTGCGAGCGCGGGATTCTATCCGCGCTCGCGCGTCTTAGAGCCAAGGAATCAAGCGTCGATTTCTGCCTTTGCAGTCGCCACATCCAGCGCTTCCATCGCATCCGCCGGTGTTTTCGCCGCAGCGGTCTGATAGGCCTTGAGCGCTTCGTCGGTTCGTTTTTTCTTGTACATCATCAGCAGGCCGTTGCCCCACTCCATGTGCGCGACCGGGGAGTCTGGCGTGAGCTTGATTGCTTCCTCAAAGTGTTTGACGCCAGTGTCGACCTTCGCGCCGTAGGTTAGGCCGCCGATCATCGCGCCAATTTTGTCGATGATCTCGGCGTGGTACAGGCCCATCGCCGTTTGCGCCTCCGCGTGCTTCGCAGACAGCTTCAGAGCGGTTTGCAGGCTCTCCTTGATCTTGCCACCAAGGCCCTGCGCAAGCGCCTTCCCGATAGAAATTTGCTGGCTGTAGCGTCCCAGCGCGAAGGCATGAAAATAGTGCGTGTTGGCGTCCTCGGGCATGGCAGCGATGGCAGCTTCCGCGCGTTTGGAACAGTGTTCGAAATGCGCGATTTTGTCCGCATCTTTGGCCAAATAGGTCGCGTAAATCCCTTCAGACTTGTTGGCTACCGTTGCCCCGATCGCGCCTAGCGCATCACCCGCTTGCGTCGCGGCTTGAAATTCGCCACGGTGAAATTCGCGCCAAGCATCCTGTAGCTTCTCCGCCACGGCTTCAGCGTCGCCGGCTGATGTCAGCGCAGGGTAGCGCTTCATCTGCGCGGCCACCTGTTTTTTATCTGGGAATACTTCTTGGTCGCCCGCGTGCAATCGCGGCCAGGCCTTGGCGAGCTTCGCACCGGCATAGTCGAATGCCTTGTCGGCATGCGTAAATTTGACCCATTTCTTCGCCGCCATGCGCCGCTCCCCCCTTTTATTCGAGTGTAGTGAGCATCGGCATTGACTCGCGCGCTGGCAAGAGCGCCGTCGCGCGAAGTTTCCGCCGCGAACAAAGAGCCGTCAAAAAAAGCCCGCTGCGCGCTCAACAACACTCTCGGAACCACCCATCGGGTGGAAATTTTCTACATTTTGGTGCTTGTACTCTTCTCGATAGTGTGTTTGTTCTATCCAACAAGTCTTACTTTGGTCACAAGCGCAGACAGAAAAACGGCGCTCCTCTTTTTGATAACCGATGGAGACAATCATGGCTACGAAGAAGCTCGCTGAAAAAAATCTGATCCGCGTCACCAAACACGAAACCGAAGTTGTGCGCGACACTGCGCGCGATTTGTGGCTGGCCTCTCTCGGCGCCGTATCGATCACGCGCAAGCAGAGCGCACGTCTATTTGAAACCTTGAAGGACGAAGGCCAGGGCCTCAACAAGCGTACCGTCAAGATGGTCGATGGCACCGTCGCCGATGTGCGCGCCAAGTTCTCTGGCGTGATTGGTAAGATGCAACAGACCGCGGCCGCGAATTTAAGCCAGGTCGAAGGCGTTGTCAGTGACCAAGTGGGTCGCGTGCTTTCGCGGATGGGCATTCCGACCAAATCCGATATTCAGGATTTGTCGCGTCGCGTCACCGACCTGAATCGTCAAGTGAAAGCTTTACAGGGCGCGCGTAAGGCGCCGGCCGAAGCCAAAGCCGCTTGATATACTGAGTCACAAAAAAGCCGGCGATTAACGCCGGCTTTTTTGCTGCTGTTGCTAATTAAATAGAGCCACGCACGGCAATCAAGGCGTACCGAGGTATTGTTCGGCCAGCCGATTCAAATGCGCGCGCTCCGCCGCTTTTAAATACGGCGCCAGCAACACCATCACTTGATAGATGCCGCGGCCGAGATCAACGTCTGTCTTGCCACCGGTGATGGGCTTAACTTGCTGAAAATTAAGCCAAAACGTCGTTAGTACGACGGTGTTTTGAGCGATCGCTTCGATCTCGCGCTGGCTCGCCAGCATCACGCCTGATTTGACCATCTCAGTGCAGATCTTCGAAATACTTTCATGCGCGCGCTTGAGAATGCGCGAGAAATGCATTTTGAGCTTGCGGCTACGCGTGAGCAGATCGACGAGATCGCGATAAACAAATCGATAATCCCAAATACACTCAAAAATCAAGTGCATTTGCAGCCACATATCTTCCAGGTTGGGCGCACGGCCCTCTGGCACGAGCAAGGCATCGCCGATGCGCGTTTCAAACCGCGCAAACAGCTGCTCAATGATGTCGTCCTTATTGCGGAAGTGGTAGTACAGATTGCCGGGACTGATCTCGAGCTCATCGGCGATGTGGTTCGTGGTGACATTCGGCTCACCTTGAACGTTAAACATCTCCAGGCTTTTGGCCAGGATCCGGTCCCGCGTCTTCACTGGCGCCGGTTCTTGGCTCATGGCGGCCTCAGAACTTTCCGCCGAGACGCTTGACCAGATCCACGTATTTTTTCATCGCATCGTCTGAGCCGACGCCCTTGAGCTTTTCCCACGCTTCGTACTTGGCGGTGCCGACGAAGTCGAAAAAGCCGGGCTTTGGACCGGACACATCGCCCTCGGTCGACTGCTTGAAGTGCGCGTACAGCTTGAGCATGGTGTCGTTGTCGGGACGCTCCGGCAACTGTTTGGCAGCTTCCGTGGCAGCGTCGAACTGTGTCTTCAAGTCGGACATCGATTTTCTCCCGGTGCAAAGCAAACGATGAGGCAGGCGTGCACTATCCTTTTCGCGGTGCCGATTCGCAAGTCTTCGGTGGATACCTTTGGCTAGCATGGTTATCTTAGGCCCCGATCCGCCGATGTTGGCGCATGATCTTTTAAACCATCTCAAAGACCTCGGGGGAGGACGATTCGACATGACCTATTTCGTCACTGGCGCCACCGGTTTCATCGGCCGATTTCTGATCGGCAACCTGCTCAAGCGCAAGGGCACGATCTATGTCCTCGTACGCCGCGGTTCCAAAGAGAAATTTGAGGCTCTGCAGGAGCGCTATCCTGAAGCCGGTGCTCGTTTGGTACCAATCACGGGTGATCTAGTGAAGCCCAAGCTCGGGCTATCGGCTGAGAACCAAACCTTGCTCAAGGGCAAGATCAAGCACTTTTTCCATCTGGCCGCGGTTTACGATCTGGCCGCGAGTGCTGAGTCACAGCAAGCCGCAAACATCGACGGCACGCGCAACGCGGTCGAGTTGTCCGAGCTTCTGCGCGCCGGCTGTTTCCACCATGTGAGTTCGATTGCGGCAGCCGGCTTGTACCAAGGGGTGTTCCGCGAAGATATGTTCGAGGATGCAGAGGGCCTCGATCATCCGTACTTCCGCACCAAGCATGATTCCGAAGGCATTGTGCGCAAGGAAAGTACACGTCCCTTCCGCATTTATCGGCCGGGAATTGTTGTGGGTCACTCAAAAACCGGCGAGATCGACAAGATCGACGGGCCGTATTACTTCTTCACGCTGCTGAAGAAAGTGCGTGAGTTACTGCCGCCGTGGGTGCCGCTGCTGGGCATGGAAGGCGGTCGCATCAACATTGTGCCGGTGGATTTCATCGTCGACGCGATGGACCATATTGCGCACGTGAAGGGTTTGGATGGCGGGTGCTTCCATCTGACTGATCCGGCGCCGCGTCGGGTTGGTGAGGTGCTGAATATGTTCGCGCGCGCCGGTCATGCGCCGGAGATGACGATGCGCATCGATGCGCGCATCTTCCAGATCATTCCAAGCTCGATCCGCAATGCCATCGGCATGTTGCCGCCGGTGCGTCGCATCTTTGGCGACGTCATGAAGTCGCTAAAAATTCCGCCCGATATGATGAAGTTCTTCAATTACCCCACGCGTTTCGATACGCGCGAGGCCGAGCGTGCGCTCAAGGGCACCGGCATCAAGGTACCACCGCTTGAATCTTATGCTTGGCGCTTGTGGGATTACTGGGAACGCCATCTGGATCCGGACCTGTTCGTCGACCGTTCGCTGTCTGGGCGTGTGCGCGACAAAGTGGTGATGATTACCGGTGGCTCGCAGGGAATCGGTCTCGCTTGCGCCCAGAAGATGGCTGCCGCGGGCGCCAAGACGCTGATCGTGGCACGCGGTCTGGAGGATTTGGAGAAGGCCAAGGCCGAAATCGAAGCCGCCGTCAAAAATGCCAAGGTGTTTATTTATCAAACCGACCTAGCCGAGCTGACCGCCATCGACGAATTGGTCGCAAAGGTGCTGGCTGATCACGGCGGCGTTGATGTGGTCGTGAACAACGCGGGACGGTCGATCCGACGTTCGATCGAGTTGTCCTATGACCGTTTCCACGACTTCGAGCGCACCATGCAGCTCAACTACTTCGGCTCATTGCGCCTGATCATGGGCCTGTTGCCGAGCATGACTGAGCGTCGACGCGGACATTTCGTCAACATCAGTTCTATTGGAGTGCTCGCCAATTCGCCGCGATTCTCGGCCTATGTGGCCAGTAAGGCCGCGCTCGACGCGTTCTCACGCTGCGCTGCGTCTGAGTTTGCTGATCGCAATGTGCACTTCACAGTGGTCAATATGCCGCTGGTGCGTACCAAGATGATCGGGCCGACCAAGATGTATGACAACGTGCCCACGCTCTCGCCTGAGGAAGCCTCGGATATGGTGGTGAAAGCCGTGATCGAGCGCCCGCAACGCATTGCCACCCGCGTCGGTATCGCGGCAGAGCTCATGCATCTGCTGGCGCCCAAGGTCTATCAGGTGGTACTCAATACCGCCTTCCAGATGTTCCCTGATTCCGCTGCCGCCAAGGGCGTCAAGGGCGCCAAGGAAGAAGCACCGTCGACCGAGCAAGTCGCCTTTGCCTCGATCATGCGCGGGATTCACTGGTAAGCGACTGCAACCGCCCGGCCAATCGCCGGGCGGTTGTTTGTTGGTGCGCAATGGGTTGGGTTGCAGTCGACGCGGTTATCCAAAGCGCCATTCGAAAATCGATGGATTCCTAAATTGTGGCGATGCCTCCATGCAGGCATACGCATGCCACTAATGAACTGCACACGGGCTTGGATTCACGATGCATAGACCATTTGAGATGGCCGATGCGCAAAGCCAGTCGGCTGCGCAAACTGAGCGTCTTCGCGGGCGTTAAGCTGGCATGCCGCGAAGCGGCGACGATGCACGCAAGCGACCGTGGCCAGTGGGTGCTCGCCAGCCGGCCGGTCGGGGAGGGCGAACGGCAAACTTTGGCTGGCGAGCATTGAAGAACTGGCGGCGCTTCCTTAGCGCAAACCGGCAATCCATTGCCGGCGGTTTTCAACGGCTTCGGGCGCACCCAAAGCCGTTACCAACCTAAAACTTACTCTGCTGCCGGTTCGACGGTTGGCGCAGTGGCCGGAGCTTTCTTCGCCGCAGGCTTAGGCTCCGGCGCAGCTTTTGCGGACGGTGCCGACGTGGTAACGGTCGCTTGGGCCGGTGCTGTCTTAGCGGCCGGCTTCTTTGCCACAGCCGGCTTGGCGGCTTTCGGCGCTTCGGCTTTCGTTGGAGCAGCCTTAGCCGGCGCAGCCTTAGCTGGAGCAGCCTTAGCTGGAGCAGCCTTAGCCGGAGCAGCCTTAGCCGGAGCAGCCTTAGCTGGAGCAGCGTTAGCTGGCGCAGCCTTACC
>Ga0105044_10005675_pt1 | contig 17150 bp, 17 predicted proteins | sample MAT01_FD_78092 | JGI IMG/M metagenome (GOLD analysis project Ga0105044, IMG submission 78092) | Freshwater microbial communities from Lake Fryxell liftoff mats and glacier meltwater in Antarctica - MAT-01 | ecosystem: Environmental > Aquatic > Freshwater > Ice > Liftoff microbial mat | place...
CGGCGTTTCCGGCATCTCCGGCTCGCGTGGCGCGCCCGCCGGCAAATGCATCGCCTCCTCGCCCCGCTCTTCTGCGTGACGATCGACGTCTCCCACCGTGACCTCACAAGGTGCGATCTTCGTCAACTCCTCCACCCACCGCAGCGCTGCCTCGGAAGTCGGCGTGAAATCTGCGCCGACGAAAATCTTGAGCGGGCGCTCCTCGCGCAGCCACGCATCCAGGACGGCGGCATCACGCACGACGAGCGTCGGGACCCAGGCGGTCTCGGCGATCCTTTCCGCGACGCTTCCAATTCCCAACGCGCGGGCGAGCAACCCTGCGCCCGAAGCTCCGACGACAATCAGTTGCGCATCCGCTCTTTCCGCAAACCTCGCCACGCCCTCGTCGCAAATGCCCGTTGTGACCTCCTCTCGTACTTCTGCCCCCGTCTGGCGCAAGCGTCCACCCTCCTCCCCGAGCCGCGGCCTCGCCTCCGCCATAAAGCGCGGCCAATACGTCTGAGGAAAATCGCCTCTTTCATCCACTCCATGCACGAGGAGCAAGTGCGTCCCGAGCCGTTCCGCCAGCACCGACGCGACGTTTGCCGCGCTTTGCGCCGGTTCGGAAAAATCAGTCCCACAGATGATCGGTCGAAGGTCTGGCTGGTTCATTGTTGTCTCCTTGCCCACTGGGGCTGAGATCAACGTAGCCTCGGCCGGTTTGGCCACTACCCGGCGCTTGCCAATATGTGGGCGAATCTTGCCCAGCCGCCGATCGGCTCGAAGATAGTCGCGAACTTTCATTTGGCGAAACGCCGTCAAGGACAGATTCCCCAAACGGAAGTAGAGCGCTGCATCACCGGAGCCGCGAGGTCAGTCAGTGCCGGAGAGTCGAAAAGGTGCTGTTGAGGGGAGAGGTCTCTCCCCTGGACCGAGCCGCAACGTCTCGGACGCACCCCTCACAGCGGAACCCAGGTTCCGCAACGCCTCCTCACGCGGCTGCGCCGGGGAGACTGCGCATACCACCGGCTGACGCACGCCCGCCGCAGACTCCCGAGTTTGTGAGCAGGTCGCGATCATCTGCGCCATCCTCACGCCGCTCCCGGCCTTCCGCCCATGATTCCACGCGGAAGCCGTGCGCTTTGTTGCGGGCGGCACAGATCATCGCAACGGTCCTCCGGGCCGTTTCCCTCCTTGCACGAAGCGCGCGCAGCAAAAGCTGTCACGCTTCGTGCGGACCTCCGCCCGCCAAAAGTAAGTCGGTCCGTTGCTCAGCCTCCGAGGATCTCCGGGGAGGCTTCGCGTTGGCTGAGTTGAAAGGTGCCGCCTCGCTCGGTCGCTCGTCCCCGCTCAATCGGCGCGGGGCCTGGAGAGGAGAGAGAAAGGTATTCCCCTGCTGCTCGGCGGCGGCCGCCTGTGCTGCGCTGACGCGGGGTCTGCTAGTGTAGTGCGGCGCAATCAGTATAACACCTACGCCCTTCGGAGAGGCCGTTCCGCCCTGGAGCAAGATGTTACGGTAAATGCGCCGCACTACACTAGCGGGACTTTCCGCGCCGCTTGGCCATGAGCAGAGCGAAGGCTTCATCGGCGGCATCCTGGAGCGTGCCGGTCGTCAAGATGGCGTTGTGCCACTTGGCGTCGATCCAGATTTGGGCAACGACGCGGCCAGCTTCGCGCTTTCTGTCGCGCAATCGTTGCTGGCGCACGCGCGCCTGAGCTGCGGGATCGAGCAAGGACGTTTTTGGGCGACCGGGACCGCGTTTTTCCGGCGCTGAGGATGGCTGTTTCGGACGAGGCATTACCGTGACAAGAGACGATTATCGCGGATTCGGCGAGCGCATTTCTCTCTGAAAAAGACACATCTTTTGCTTGTCTTAACGTGACAGGTGACGCATACTAAAAGCTCAACAATAAACCGAGGGTGCCACTCGTAAAACGGCGCTTCCAAACATGAACCAGTCCAACCTCATCCTCCACTGCGGCGCCGCCAGGACCGAGCGCAGCGAGCTTGCGCTCGTCTCCACTCCCGACGCCGACAACACCTGGTGTCCGATCCCGCACCAGACACTTGTCGCGGAGGTCGAAGGCGCGCTCACCCGCGCCAATATGCGGATCGTCACCGAGGCCCACGGCTTGAGCGCCGACGGGGCTCGTTACTTCGGGCTCCTGCAAGTCGCCAACGGCGATGAGCATGGCGATTACTCCTACGTCCTTGGCCTGCGGAACTCGCACGACAAGCGCTTTCCGGCCGGGTTGGTCGTAGGTTCCTCTGTGTTTGTGTGCGATAACCTCTCCTTCTCCGGCGAGATCAAGATCGCGCGCAAGCACACCCGCCACATCATGCGCGACCTGCCGGGATTGGTTTCCGGCGCGGTCGGCCAACTCGGCGACCGTTGGCACGCCCAAGCAGAGCGGATCAACAGCTATCGCGCTCATGAGTTGAACGACGCACAGGCGCATGACCTTGTGATTCGCGCGCTCGACAACCGGGCAATTACCGTGACGCAGGTTCCCGCGATCCTGGAGGAGTGGCGGACACCGCGGCATCCAGAGTTCGCGTTTAATGGCAAGACCGCGTGGCGGTTCTTTAACGCGGTGACGGAAGCCGCGAAGGGCAGCGGCCTGTGGGCGCTCTCGCAGCGGACCCAAGCGCTTCACGGCTTGCTCGACGGAGAAGTCGGGCTGTTCAGCCAGAGCTAGGCGGTATCGGCGGGACCGTCGCTCCTCGCGAGCGACGGTCTTCTGCCGAACGCGCCTCTGATCGACAATCAACCGAGGGAGCCACTCGTTGAACGGCGCACACAAAAATGTCCCACATTTCATCCATCGTTTTCGATAAACACGAGCGCCCGCTTCGCGCCACCATCCGCACCCGGCTTGGCCCGGTGAAGGTCGTATGGACGGACGTTTGCGGAGATCGCGCGTGGCTCACCAGCGGCGTGCTCGATGCCAAGAAGCTCGCACTGTTGGCGATCCAGCGCATCGAGCGCATGGCCGAACGACTCTAACTTTCACGATGCTCCGAATCGGGAGCCTTCGCGGCTCTCGGTTCTGCGCATAAAATGTCATGGAACTTACCGAACCCAGCGACCGCGAACAGCAAGAGGCGGCCGAAGAATTCGCGCGCCACATGCGTGAGGTCAAACCAGCGACGCGATTCCGTCAGCAACGATGAGCTGCAAGCCGCGTTGACGACGATTACAGACGCTTTGACGCATCACTGGAGCACTGGCGGCGGCACACGGCTGCGGCGCTTCATCTGGTCGCTGTGGAATGACTGGCACCTGGTCAATCTCTTCCATCTCTGCTCCGGCCTCGACTACACGCTGGGTGACGCAGTGCTCGTCGTCTTCCGCGCGCAGATGGTTGGCGCATTGTCCGAGGATCACAAGCGCTCCGTGCTCAAGCAATCTGGCGAGTTCGCGCGATGGGAAGAGGCGCGCGCTGAGACGCCGGAGGATGAGGATGTCCTGTATCCTCCGCTGGCGCTGGCGACCGAGGACTTGTCCCGGCTTGCGCGTTCCGCCGAGCAACTCGCGAAGCGCCTGGCTGCCGAGCGGCGTGCCGAGGAGGCCCGCTACCACGTTGCCGAATTGGCGCAGGCTTGATCCGCGTTCCCATCGTTTCTGCAAGTTGCGGAACGAGCCTGACAGCAGGCGAAAATACCGGCATTGATTTGGCCCAACCATGACCGATGCCGAAGACAACAAACCACCGTCTCTCCGCTGGCAGGATGCCAAGCGCGCAGCAGCCGAACTGCGCATCGACCTGCCGCAACCGGCATCGGGAACTTCCGTCTATATTGCGACGGAAGGAACCGATCCTCAAACGCTGACCCTATTGCGAGCCTTTGTGCGCGCAGCAGAGCGGAAAGGGCACAAAGTGAAGTTGCTTTAGACGAGGGGAACTAGCCCACTCGACGCTTCATCGCCAACAAGCGCTGGAGCGCGGCCGGGACGGATTCTCCCGCTCCCACCGTGGGAAAGAGTTCGAGCAATCCGGCCTTGAGGACATGAGCAAGATAGACTTGTTGAAAGTCGCTTACCTTCATCAAGCGCGCTTCGATCTTTGAAACACCGGCCCGATAATTTTGCCAGCCAAGGCGCTCCAGTTTCGCGGCCAAATGCTTCTGCTTGAGCCCACGCTGATAGCGAAGCCTCCTGACCTGGGGACCGACGATATTCTTGCAACACTCCATGCCATGCGAAGGGAACGTGCAGCCCCTCGCATCCTCGGCAGCCCGTGCGATGATGCCGGCGAGAACTCAAAACGACTGTTCGTTTTCATGGCTTCTCGAAAAAGCAGGATTTGCTCCACATGCGGTCGGAAGGCCGGCGCGGAACTTTGTGACGACCTTTGATACGATAGATGCATCTCGCCTTTAATTTAATAGAGAACGTCACCCGTTCCCTTAGCGTTTCGACTTTGGACGAAGATCGCCACCGCGCATCCAGCCGAATCGACTCTCCATGGCCCCGCTCGGGCGGCCGACAAAGATTATCCCAAGGTAGCGTTTCTCAATGGAAGCGCGTTGGTGATGACCGCGACGGAGCTGAGGCTCATGGCAGCGGCGGCGATGATGGGGCTGAGCAGCAGGCCGGAGAACGGGTAGAAAATGCCGGCGGCGATCCACCGCGGAGAGCCGGGCGCTGCCAAGCTGGATGTGCGTAAAAATGTGTCCGGGCGATGCGGTCGGGCCACGACGCTCGTGCCTTTGTACTGCCGCGCGCCCAGGTCATCACCAGCACGACCTGCCACATCGAGCACATCACGCCGTCATCGCGCGGCGGCAGCGACGACTTGGCGAACCTGGCTCTGAGCTGCATCACCTGCAACGGGCACAAGTCTGATCACACCACCGGCGTCGATCCCGAAACCGGTCGCGAACTCCCGCTCTTCGACCCTCGCCGTGATCGCTGGGAACGGCACTTCCGCTTTTGAGCGCAGACGCTCGAGCTGACCGGCGTTACTGCAAAGGGACGGGCGACCGTGGCACGACTCCAAATGAACGAACGCAAGCAAATCGAAGCCCGCGCGTTGTGGATCGAACTCGACCTCTATCCCTGACGCTCCGCCCGCCGGCCGGGATCAACTGCCGCTCCCTTCGCGGACTTGGGGGATCGGCAGATCATCCCGTCCGCCCACTTTGATGCGAGACTGATCGCCCGGCTTCGCGACGCCTCCGCTCACAGCTCCCGCCCCCGTCACCACCTTCAGCCGACCGCTCCGGCTCCCGCGCCCCGGTCGCTCAGACTCGCGGCAGTGCGGAACTCCTCGCTCAGCCTGCGCGCCATTTCCATTTGCGCTTGTTTGGGCGCACCCTACTTCCTATTGTGGAGGCCATTTCTCTTTTACCCGCCTAATTGTGGTCGGGCGAAAGGGGGGACCGACTTGTGAGCTTCCTACATCTCAATATTTTCCCTGTCCGAGTGCCCGACGTGGAACTGACCGTCGGCGTCATTCCCTTCGAGTCCAAGGACGCCTTGCGCGATCTTCGCGACCATCATCGGGAAACCCATGTCTTCAAACGCGTTCGAGCGGGAGAGGAAGACTTGATCTATTCGATTCCACTCGACGGCAGCACCTGCGCCGTGGCTTCGCGGCATGAGACAATCAAGCTCGCGGACAATTTGGGTGTCGCGCGGATGTTGTTGAATGAGAACTTCATCGCGAGTTTCGCACGAACGAGCAACCGGCCCGTCGTGGACGTTGATCCGCTGAAGGTGTTGTCGTCTGAACCCGATCATGACTTCATCCAACGGGTCGCTGGCGGCCTGGATGTCCCTCCTTGGTTGGTTGTTCGTTTGGCGCACATCATCGACGCACGGATTTTTGAATTCGAGGGCCACCCAGCCTTTCTTGGATTGGTCTTCGACTATCACGCCTTTCGCCGGATCTCGCGGCCGTGCTCGGAATGGCTTTCCGATAGCTTCAACTTGCGCGGCCTTTATGTCTCTGAGCCGACCCCTTTTCACGATACCCGGCTGCAACCGAGGCTGAGACTCGTTGGCCGTGTGGAAAAGGTCGAAGGCACCAGCCTTCACCTTACTGACTGCCGCGAGGGCCGCGACGCCGTGGAGGCATCGACCGTGCAAATTGACGCGGACCATGAGGGCTTCGCGCGCTGTCTCCAAGCGGCCTTTGAAAACCGCGCCAAGCAGATCGACCGGGAACTTTTCAGTCTGCAATCCGAGGCTAAAGTCGGCCCCAAGAAACTCGGCGAGCTGACGCGGATCGAAAACAAGCTGACTCACAGGCCGCTGACAGTCCTGCCGAGCGTTCAGTTCGTTGTTCAGCCGTTCCTTAATCAGAAGAATCCGCTGTTTCCCGCAGTGAGGAAGGCGCCGGGAGCGCTCTACGTTTTTGATCCGACCTTCAACAAGCCTGCCGTCACTGACGCCAAAATGGGGATTTTGCAGAATGGGCCGTATAGCCAGCGGACTTTTTCGCCGTCCAAGCCGCGCATTTGCGTCGTGTGTCAGCGGTCCAAGAAGGGCGAAGTAGAGCAGTTCTTGCAGAAACTTTTTGAGGGTAATTCTGAACCGGGCCGCAAGTGCTTCTTTCCTCACGGATTGATTAAGACCTATCGGCTCCAGGGGAAGGATGTGAAGTTCTTCCTCGCTGAAAATCCGACGGCCGCAGCATACCGGAAGGCCGCGCAAGAAGCTCTGGCATCCGTAACAACGGATGCGGAGCGCTGGCACCTCGCCTATATCCAGGTCGATGCCAGCACCTACGAGTTGCACGGCGAAGCGAATCCCTACTTGGTCGCAAAGAGTGCCTTTCTCGCGCAGCAGATTCCTTCACAAGAGTTCCAGACCGAGACGATGCGAAGGAGCGGCAGCGGACTCGATTTCATTCTGAGCAACATCGCGCTGGCTAGCTACGCCAAGCTCGGTGGAACTCCGTGGCATCTAAAGGTGGACAACCCTCTGGCGCACGAACTCGTGGTGGGGCTCGGTAGCGCCTCGATCAGCGATTCACGGCTTGGCGCTCGGGAAAGGATGGTCGGACTCACGACGCTATTCACCAACGAGGGGCGTTACCTTCTCGGTAATATGTCCAATGCTGTGCCGTTCGACGAATATGGCACTGCCGTGCTTGATATGCTTACCAGCTCAATCGAGCGCGCCAGGAAAGACATGAATTGGCAGAAAGGGGATGAGGTCCGGCTGGTGTTTCATTCCTTCAAGCCGCTCAAGGACACCGAAGCAGATGCGGTAAAAGCTCTCGCCGCGACGCTGATGACGGACTTCACGGTGGACTTCGCCTTCCTGCACGTTGCGCACGATCACGACACGGTTCTTTTCGATAGCGACAATCCGGGTGCAGCCGCTTTCGGGCGACAAGAGTTGAAGGGCGAGTTTGCGCCCGCGCGTGGTCAATACATCCTCCTAAACAAGCAGAACTCCATCCTCTCCCTGACTGGCTCGCGAGAGGTGAAGAAGCCGACCGATGGCTTGCCTTACCCGGTGCTGCTTCACCTGCACCGCTGCTCTACTTTCACCGACTTGGACTACCTGACGCGGCAGGTTTTCATCTTTGCCTGTCACTCATGGAAGACGTTCGACATGGCGCGGATGCCCGTGACGATCGCGTATTCGCAACTCATCGCCCGCCTCTTGGGTCGGCTGGCAGCGCTTCCGAACTTCAGCGTGGATTCGATCCACGGGAGACTGAATCGCTTGAGGTGGTTCTTATGAAGGAAGCCAGCGCCATTCTCCTGCGCGATGCGAGAGCGACGCTATGTCGGCTTATCAGCGAAGCCGTTACGGACAATGATTTGCTCGGTGCATTCTGTGAATGGATGAAACTCGGGCTCCAGAACGCGGCGTTGCTGGTCGAAGCGGTGAATAAAGCGTCCAAGGCGAAAGGTGGGGAACGTAGTTCGCGCGGGCTTTCCATCCTCGGCTTTCGTTGCGCCGCCAGTGGATGCGAGACACACATTCACGAAGCCTTTCGCGCACAGCTCGACTGGATTATCGGGAAGCCGAATTTCGATGCCGCAGGAGATCCTAGCGCCGTCGTTGTTGATCCGATCATCTTTCTTGGTATCTGCGTCGGGGCCGCGTGCATGGGCTCGTCCGAATTGCCGCAGGGCTTCCGCGCGTGGGTTGGCGAAGTCGTTACCGATGTGGGTAAGACGATCAAAGCGACCGATTGGCAGGCTTCCATCGCCGCCGGAGCCGCAGCCCGCTTTTTCGGGATCGCCGAGGCTCGCGATGTTCCGTCTCCGCTCTGGGTTCGGGCATCCCTTGCTTCCGCTGGCATCTTTGACGTTGGCGACGAGAAAGCAGCGGATGTCCTCATTGACTCACTTCGCGGCACCGATCAGTTATCCGATGGATTCGAGGCCGCGCTTCGCCTCGCCGCGCTGAATTCGGCGCAGGGCCGCGCGCTCGACATGGACTTAAAGGCGCTGACCGTTGCCGATGTCGTGCAGATTTTGCGAAATGTTACGAGAGTGTTCCTGCGCTGGACTTGGGAGGAGAAACCGAAAACGAGCCGACGCGGCGCGCAGCCGAGGAAATGGCACATCGAAAATGAGTATCACGTCCAAGGTCTCCTTTTCACCGTCTTGAAACCGGTTTTCCCGGAGATGGACGAAGAGAAGTATCTCGCCTCCACCGGCAAATATCAGCCGCGCGCCGATCTATGTCTGCCCAGCTTGCAGCTCGTCATCGAGGTCAAGTATTGGTATCTCGGCGGGAGCATCAAAGAGCTTACCGAGCAGGTCGCTTCCGACCACTCCCTCTATTTGCGGCCAGACTCGCCTTACCGCGCCATGATCGCGGTCATCTGGGATGACGGCGCGCGAACAGAAGAATATGGCGAGTTCGAGAAGGGGCTCTTGGGACTGACCAACATGCGGGCGGTGATCTTCATCCCACGGCCTTCCCGAATGTCGGACGTCAAATCGTTCCGCCGACTCAAAGACGATTAGAAGCGGGTGCGACGGGAGTGCATTCCGGTTCCATCCACGGCCGGGATCAACTGCCGCTCCCTGGCGTCTTGATCAATCTGCGACGAGCCCTTTGTTGCACTTGGAGCGACTTGTTCAAGTCCATCGAGTGAGCGATCCGAACCATGAGGGGCTGTTCCCGGCACGCCACGGCTTGGCGTCTTCTGCCTTGCCAACCGCGGCGATGTCGTAAGATACTCTTCCGTAAAGCAACCGTTCCGATGCAAAACACCCTCGCCATTTCTGGTTACGTCTTCGGGGTGGTCTTCGTTTTTCTCTCCGTCATCGTTCCCGGTGCCCGGATGCTTTGTGGCAAGCGAGCGCGGCCCGCGTCGCGCAGCGTTCGCCGGCCGCCACTACCACCTCACCGCCGCCGGGATGCAGCGGCTCAACCTCGCGCTAAATCCGGGGGCTACTCTGCCGAAGATTTCGTGAATCCCATGTCGCCGCATTTCGCATGGGGACCCGGAAAACGTGTCCAAGAAAACGACCGGCACTGGTAACCGACGCCCTCGTCCCGCGAGCAGCCCCGCACTCCAAAACGCGCTCGGTCCGGTGCTTCAGGCAATCCGTGTGTCGCGCGGCTGGAGCTTTGGCGAAGTCGCCAGAAAACTCCAAAGCGAGGGATGGCAGTGCAGCGAAGAGCAGCTCGCGCAGATCGAAGCGCAACAGGCGCCGATCCTGGATTACGAAATGCTCTATTTCTGCAAGGTGTTGGGAATGACTCGCGACGAGCTTTTTCATCATTTGAAGGAACTTATGTCGCGCCGGCCGCGGCAGAAATACATCTGAAGTCTTAGACACCGCAGCGTTCGTGAAAGAGCCAAAGCGCGTCCCAATTTGGCTCCCGAATCGCGCCCAAGGTAGGAGTTGGAAGTCGTAGGTTCGCGAGCATGTCTCGCACAAAAGACCGCTGCACACGGACCGACGCAGGTTCAGCGATTCTGCGCGAGGTGGAGACGAATCGGCTCGTCCGCATCATGGATTCGGAGGATGAGTTCCTCTACAAAATACTGCTTCGGCAATCGCACGCTTACGGTGCCGAGATCGACGTTGTGCCCGGAATTTCTTGGGGAGAAAGCGGCCTCGTCTATGCGGCGACCCGCTGATTTCCAAAGCAGAAGCCGGCAGGTTTTCAGCCATTGAATTTGGCTCCCAAACGGGAGCTTCTGACTCTGCAATTTCAGTTCTGCTTGTGCCCACATGAGCGCAAAGCACCGCAACCTTGTCGGGCCGCAGGTCAGAAAGCTGCGCTACCAGCACGGCTGGAAGCAAAAGGACCTGGCCGGTAAACCGCAAATCATTGGCTGGGACATTGATCGCGGGAGCGTTTCCAAAATCGAAGCGCAACTCGTCTGGGTCGGCGACTTCGAACTCTTCTATCTCGCGGAGGTCTTGAAGGTCGGAGTGACGCAGCTCTTTCCCTCGTTCGACGCGCGCCTCCCGCTTCACGAGAACATCACCAAGTTGCGGAGGAAGAAATGAAGGTGCCGAAACGCGGCCAACCAAGTGACCCTATAATGAATGCAGTTCCCAACGAACACGCTCCGAACCCGGAGCCCGGCAGGCTTGCGGAAGGGACAAAATCTTCCAACACGAACAAGACGCACCGCAACGTCGTTGGTGCCGAGATCAGGCGGCGGCGCAAACAACTACGCTGGTCACAATCCCGATTGGCGAAATACCTCCACGACGCCGGACTCAGCCTCAGCCGAAGCAGCCTCGCCAAGATCGAATGCGGAATGGTCTGGGTCGGCGACTTCGAGATTCTCTACTTCGCGCGGGTGCTTGGGAGCCGCGTCCAGGATTTCTTCCCCAAGATCGGAGCCCAAGAGCAGTTAAACGATGTCCTCGCGAGACTGCTTTGGACCGATCCAGATTCCCTCAAAAAAGAAAGCGAATGGGAGCAACGGCGGGAGGCAAAAAGTCGCATGAAAAAGGAGCAGTTCATCCCGCAGCAAGCGACCTACACCGCCAAGGAAGCTGCTGCGTATCTCAAAGTGAGCGAGCGTCAGATTCGCAATTTCATTGCCCGCAAACTCCTGCGGAAAAGCAAAGCGCAGACGAAGACGCTCATTCCCGGCGAGGACGTGGAAACACTCATCGCAAGAACCAGTTAGATTGCGCTCCTAGTCTAATACCAATTCGTGTTTGAGATTGGACTATCCGCCAGACTTGAGGCGCGTCCGGTGCTTGAGCTGCCGAACTGCTCGGACGCTGGTTTCTCCACTCTCTCCAATGAAATGGTATAAGCCGCTTTTTCCAGCCGCAGGGTCCGGCTCATCGCCGCCTCCGCGGCAGCGGCTTTGGCAAGCTGCGCGCGTTCGTAGCTTTCCGAGTTGCTGCCGAAGACTTCGGTGTAGGTCGTCATGATCAGCTTGCCTCCGTCGGAGTGCCCTTGCCATTGCGCGATCACCTTTACATCGACGCCCTGCTCCCACAGCCGCTTGATGCGCATCGCGCGCAGATTGCGCTGAGTGAAATTTGGCAGGCCGAGCCGGTCTGTCGCGCCTCGTAACGCTTTCTTCACATCTTTCACCTTAAAGACCGGTCCGCGCGGATTTGGGCCGGACTCGGCGCGGAGTCTCTTCAGGAGCGGTTTCAGCCAAGGGAAAATGGGCGTGCTGAAGTCGCGTCCGGTTTTTTTCCGCCGATAATGGATGACATCGCGTTTTTCGTCGATGTCCTCCCAACTCAGTCCAACCGCTTCCGCCTGGCCGATTCCCGCCCGACCGAGGTATTCCGCAAAATCGGCGCTCTCGTCCTGGGTCATCGGTCGCTGTCCGCCGTGCGTTCCTTTCTTGATCTTCCAGCTCGGCCTGCGGATTTCCGCGATGATTTTCTCAAACTCCTCGGGCGAGGGAATGAGTCGGATGATCGGCTCTTTTTTCGCCTTACGAATGATCTTCGGGTCAAACGGGTTCTTGGCGATCACCGTGTCCGAGACTGCGAAGTCAAAAAGCGCCCGGGCGAAAGCGCGGAACTGATTGCGCGTTGAAGGGCGTTTGCCCTTTCCGACGAGGCCCACCCAGGCCGCGATGTCAGAGTTCAGAACGCGGGCCACCAGAGTCTCCATCGGCCTGGAGAAAAGTTCCCGGAACTTAGCGATTCGGCCGGACTCGCCCACGCGCGTTGAATGAGCGATGTCGGTCCGAGCCGCCTCATATTTTTCGAGCAGCATCGCCAGCGTCATGTCGCGGTTACCGGGATCCACCTTCTTGAGGTCTCCCAGCCAGTCCGCGAGTTTGCCGTCTGCCGTCTTCCGATCGGCCGTTTCCAGCGCGGCAATGACCCGCCTTCCAGCCAGCTTTTTCATCCCGTAATAGCTGCCTTTCTCCCGATGCCGGAAGAGATTCGGCGCAACACGATCAATCAACTCGCGGGTTCCCCGCACGGCGTTGTTTTTCATACGCCCTAGTATAGGGGCCACCATTCGGGGCCACCATCATCTATTTTCGGGGTCTCCTCGAAAACCTCCGACTGCCCTGAGATGCTGATTCTATCAGCATGCCAGGGTGGTCGGGCTGGCGGGATTCGAACCCACGACCTCTTGAACCCCATTCAAGCGTTCTACCAAACTGAACTACAGCCCGTTTTCGGAGAGGCGCGAGTGTAGGGACGCAGGATGCAAAGGGAAGTGGTTTTTTGGCGCACCGCGTTTGGTGTTTGGCGTTTAGCATTTGAAGTTTGGCGTTGAATTGGACGCCTTCGCCAGACGTTCATCATTCGCCGGTTCCGCAGGGGCCGCGCGAACGCCAATTTTCAAAACCCCCAAATTTCTATCGCCTATATGGACCCATGCAAAGCAGCCGTCGTCGGAGCCAGCGGATACTCGGGCGAGGAACTCGTCCGCTTGCTCATCCGGCACGCGGGAGTGGAACTGGTCGCGCTGACTTCCCGGCAGTTCGCCGGCCAGACGGTCGGGAAAGTCTTCCCGAGATTTGCCGGCACGCGCTACGCGGGGCTGGCCTTCATCGAGTCGGACATTTCGCGCATTTTGGAAAGCGGCGCGCAGTTCGTTTTTCTCGCGCTGCCGCACGGCGTCGCCACGGAGTATGCGCGACCGCTCATCGCGGCGGGCTTGCGGGTCATCGATCTGAGCGCGGATTTCCGGATCAAGGACGTGCAGGTCTATCACGACTTTTACGGCGAGGTGCATCACGCGCCGGAGCTGGCGGCGCTGAGCGTGTATGGACTGCCGGAGATTTACCGCGCGAAGATCCAGAGTGCGCAGCTCGTGGCTTCTCCGGGGTGCTATCCGACGAGCGTCATTCTCCCGCTCGTGCCGCTGCTGCAGCGGCGGCTGATCAAGCCGCAGAGTATCGTGGTCTGCTCGATGAGCGGGGTGAGCGGCGCGGGGCGCAATGCAAAGGTGGATTATCTCTTTGCCGAATGTAGCGAGAGCCTGCGCGCCTATGGCGTGCCGAAGCACCGGCACCTCGCCGAGATCGAGCAGGAGCTGTCCACGGCGGCGGGGGAAAAGGTGACCATCGACTTTGCGCCGCACCTGGTGCCGGTGAGTCGCGGCATTCACACGACGATTTTTTGCGCGCCTGCGGAGGGGGTCGAGGCCTGGCATCTGGACCATGCGTATGCGGAAAGCTACGGCCGCGAGCCGTTCATCCGGCTGCTCGGGACCGCAGGGCTGCCGGATACGAAGAACGTCGTGCAGACCAATTTTGTGGACATCGCCTGGCGGCATGACCCGCGCACGGGGCGTTTTGTGCTGCTCAGCGCCGAGGACAATCTGACCAAGGGTGCGGCCGGACAGGCGGTGCAATCGCTGAACATCATGAGTGGGCAGCCGGAGACGACCGGGTTGCTGTAGGCGAGGTGCGGCGCGGAGGGATCAAGGAGTCGGGGCGCCCTCGCCGCGTGGGGCAAGGGTCTCGAGGTGGGGGCGCCCCGACTCCTTGATTACGCGGGGCCGGCGCGGCGCTTGAGTTTGCGGCGGACGAGGGCGGCGAGATCGTCGAGCTCCTGGATGCGCAGGGCGAAGGCGGTGCCGAAGAAGGCGAGGCCGGCGACGGCGATGGTGCCGAGGAGCGCGACGATGCGCAGCGCGAGGCCGAACTTTTCCCAATCCGCGAGCAGCCAGTGCTGGGCGGCGAGACAGACGGCGCCGAGGGCGGCGCCGGCCACGGCGATCTTGGCCAGCGTACCGGCCATCTGGCGGGTCTCGAGCCGACCGGTGGCGCGGTGCATGAGGAAATAGAGGACCAGGAAATTGGCCGTGGCGACGAGGCCGGTCGCGAGGGCGAGGCCGCGGATGCCCCACTGGAGTTTGAAGGCGAAGAGGTAATTGAGGCCGACGTTTAGGAAGACGGCTCCGAAGCTCACGAACATCGGCGTCTTGCGGCGGTCGATGGCGTAGAAGGCGGGCGAGAGAATCTTCAGGCACGAGTAGGCGCAGAGGCCGATGGCGTAGCCGCCGAGCGCGATGGCCGCTTGATCGGTGGCGTGGCCGCTGAATTTTCCGTGCTCGTAAAGCAGGCTCACGATCGGGCGTCCGAGGAGCAGGAGACCGATGGTCGCGGGCACGGTGAGGAGCAGGGCGATGCGCAGACCTTTCGCGAGCAGACTGCGGAAGTCTTCGGAGCGGCCTTGCGCCGCGGCGCGGGAAAGCGCGGGCAGGGTGACGGTGCCGAGGGCGACGCCGAAGATGCCGAGCGGGAGCTGCATGAGGCGAAAGGCGATGTTCAGCCGGTAGGCGGTGCCGTCCTCGAGCCACGACGCGAACCACGTATTGATGAAGACATTGAGCTGCACGGAACTCGCGGCGATGACTGCCGGACCCATCTGCCGCAGGATCGTGCGCACACCCTCATCGCGCCACGCAAAGTCCGGACGGAAGTGAAAGCCGACGCGCCGCAGCGCGGGCAGTTGCACGCCGAGCTGGAGGGCGCCGCCGATGAGCGTGCCGCAGGCGAGCCCGACGAGGGCGCGCGTGCCGAAGTGGGGATCGATCCACCAACCGACGGCGACGCCGCCGAAGATGGAGCCGATATTGAAGAAGCTCGACGCCATGGCCGGCACGCCGAAGACGTTCTTCGCATTGAGCATCCCCATAGTCAGCGCGCCGAGCGAGACCATGAGGATGAAGGGGTACATGATCCGCGCGAGCTGCACGGTGAGTTCGGCCTTGCCGGGCACGCTGGCAAAGCCGGGCGCCATGATTTTCACGAGCCATGGCGCGATCGCGATGCCGATGAGTACGATGATGCTGAGTGCGACGATGACGAGCGTGGCCACCTTCGATGCGAGCCGCCACGCGGAGTCTTCGCCTTCGTGCACGATCTTCTTCGAGAAGGTGGTGATGAAGGCCGTGGAGAGCGCGCCTTCGGCGAAAAGATCGCGGAGCATGTTTGGCGTGCGGAAGGCGACGGTGAAGGCGTCCATTTCCTTTCCGCCACCAAAGAGCCACGCGAAGATTTGCTCGCGGATGAGGCCGAGCACGCGCGAGCACATCACCGCGAGGCCGACGACGCCGGCGGCTTTGGTGTTGAGTTTGTTTTCCTTCCCGGAGGAGGCGGGGTCAGGCATGGGCGGCTTTGCGGAGGCGATCCATGATGGCGACGCCGAGGCCGGTTTCGGGCACGGGTTCGGCGAGGATGAGATTGAGGCCGGCTTCGTCGAGGCGGCGGAGTTTGGCGAAGAGGGTGGCGGCGGCTTCGCGCAAGTCGCCAGTGGGGCTGAGCACTTCGACTGCGTCGAAATTCGAGGTCGCATTGCGGAAGGCGAGCAGGCCGGCGCGTTTCGCGGCGATCACGGTCTCGCCCGGTGTGCCGATCTGCATGGCGGTGCGCGGGGCGTAGTGGCTGGCTAATTGCCCGGGAGCCTCGGGTCGCGGGGAGGCAGAGATTGGGGATTGAAAATTGAAAATTGAAAATTGCTCGGCGGTCACCGGGCCGCTGCGCAGGAGGCGCACGGCTTTGCCTCGCACGGCGACGATGGTGGATTCAAGCCCATGGGCGGTGGGGCCGCCATCGACGACGAGTGGGATGCGGCTACTGAGTTCGCTCACGACATGGGCGGCGGCGGTGGGGCTGATGCGGCCGAAGCGATTGGCGCTCGGTGCGGCGAGCGGTTTGCCGAAGCTCTGGATCACCGCGCGGAAGATGGGATGCGCGCTCAGGCGCACGGCCACGGTGTCGAGCCCGGCGGTGACGAGATCGGGCACGAGGGCGCGGCGGGGGAGCACGAGGGTGAGCGGGCCGGGCCAGAATTTTTCGATGAGTGCCTCCACGGTGGCGCGGCTTTCCGCCGGGATGTCGGCGACGCGATCGAGCCAATCGCGATCCGGGAGATGGACGATGAGCGGGTCGAAAAAGGGACGCTCTTTGGCCTCGAAGATTTTCACCACGGCGTCGGGCCGGGTGGCGTCGGCGGCGAGGCCATAGACGGTCTCGGTGGGTAGGGCGACGATTTCGCCGCGGGTGAGAAGATCAACCGCTGCGGTGACGGCGGTGGCGAGATTCTCGGCGGTGTTTGTCGAGGCGACGGCGGTGTTCATCGCTTCAAAGGCACGAGCGGAGCGGAGTCGCTGGGAGCGCCGCCGTCCTCGTGCGGCAATCGTACCAACGCGCGGAGCGCACCAGCTGCGGCCACGCGGAGGGAGATTGGCGCTCCGCGACCGATACGATTGCCGCACGAGGACGGCGGCGCTCCCAGGGGGCTCGCTCCATCGCGATCACCGGCGGATGAGCCGGTCGCGGGCGGCGCGGACCTGGCGCGCGGCATCTTCACCGTCGCGACCGAAGGCGACGAGGTGGCCCATCTTCCGCCCGCGGCGCGGCTGGGTCTTGCCGTAGAGATGCAGCTTCACGTCGGGCACGCTGAGGGCGGCGGCCCAGTCGGGTTCGCCATTGCTCCAGAGATCGCCGAGGAGATTCGCCATCGCGGCGGGGCGGAGCGATTCGGTGGAGCCGAGGGGCAGGCCGCAGATGGCGCGGAGCTGCTGCTCAAACTGGCTGGTGACGCTGGCGTCGAAGGAATAGTGGCCGCTGTTGTGCGGGCGGGGGGCGAGTTCGTTCACGAGCAAGCGCCCATCGGGCAGGAGGAACATCTCGACCGCGAGCAGGCCGACGAGGCCGAGGCGCTCGGCGATTTGTCCGGCGAGGGTGCGCGCGGCGCGATCGACTTCGGGCGCGATCGACGCCGGCACCACGGTCACATCGAGGATGTGATGGCGATGCACGTTTTCGCAGAC
>Ga0105044_10005677_pt1 | contig 17146 bp, 13 predicted proteins | sample MAT01_FD_78092 | JGI IMG/M metagenome (GOLD analysis project Ga0105044, IMG submission 78092) | Freshwater microbial communities from Lake Fryxell liftoff mats and glacier meltwater in Antarctica - MAT-01 | ecosystem: Environmental > Aquatic > Freshwater > Ice > Liftoff microbial mat | place...
CGCGCGGCGATCGCGGCACAGGTTGATTCGATTTGTTCCTGATAGGGGTCGCCTTTCCTGGCGATCAGGCTTTCGGGAATGCCATGGGCCGAAAACAGCACGCGGACGGGCCGGTCACCGGCCTCGGCCAGTTTCGCCTGCACGCCCACGGCCTGGGCCTCGATCCAGCCGGCAGCTTCGGGATAGCAACAGACCGTCCGGCTTGCACCGGAACCGGCATAGACTTCCGCCCAGCGTTTTATCGAGGACTGGGTCGTGGTCGTCGAGAACTGCGGATAGAGGGGCAGCAGAATGACCTCGTCCGGGCCGAAGGCAGCGACATCAATTGCCGTCTCTTCGGTCATGGGCGACCAGTAACGCATGGCGATGAAGGCGCGGATTTCGTCGCCGGGCATGCGGCTCACGAGGTTGCGGACCAGGGCGTCGGCCTGCCTTCGGGTTTCCGGCAGCAGCGGTGAACCGCCTCCCATCAGGGCGTAATTGGCCTGGGCACTCTTTTCGCGACGGCTGGAGATCAGCCGGGCCAGAAGCGTGCGGAACGGGTTGGGCAGACCGATGATCGCCGGGTCGTCGAACAGGTTGAACAGGAAAGGTTTGACCGAGGCCTGGTCGTCCGGCCCCCCGAGGTTGAAAAGCACCACCGCAATCCTGCGGCCGTCCGCTGCCTGCCTGTCCATCACCGTCGTCATTGGGCACCGATCCGCTTCAGAACCTGTTCGACATGGGCGATCGGCACGTCCGGCAGAATGCCGTGGCCGAGGTTGAAGATCCACGGCCCCTGACCCCATGCCTCGAGCAACTGATCGACCCGGCGGTCCAGCATTGGCCCGCCGGCGCGCAACAGCAGGGGGTCGAGCGCACCCTGAATCGGCTTGATCGCCTGAACCCGACAGCCGATTTCGAGCGTGCAGGCCGTGTCCAGGGCCACTGCCTGGACGTCCACCTCGGCAGCGTAGCGCTCGGCCAGGGCGGCGGAGCCACGAGGGAAGCCGATCAGGGGGACGGTCACCCCCAATTCACGAACGCGACGCACCAGTTTCTGGTGAGGCCGGAGGACCAGGCTCTCGAACAGGTCTTCGGGCAACCCCTCGGCCCAGCTCTCGAAAATCTTAAGTACTTGGGCCCCGCTGTCGGCCTGCATCTTCAGATAGTGGGCTGTCGCCTCGACCAGCACGTTCAGCAGGGCGGCGACCTTTTCTGGTTCGTCATAGGCGTAAGTACGGGCCTGGGCCCGCTCGCCCTTGCCGATGCTGCGGGCCTCGCCGTCCAGCATATAGGTGGCGACGGTCCACGGCGCGCCGGCGAAACCGATCAGGGCTCGTTCAGGCTCCAGCTGAGACCGCACGATCGACAGGGTCTGGCCGACCTGTTTCAGCGCCTCGCCTGCCCCCGCGGACAGATCGCGCATGGCCTCAACGGAGGGCAGAGTCCCCAGTCGCGGTCCTTCACCGGCCTCGAACCAGACTTCCTGGCCGAGGGCGCGAGGGATCAGCAGGATGTCAGCGAAGACAATGGCGGCGTCGAAGCCGAAGCGCCGCATCGGCTGCAACGTCGCCTCGGCGGCCCTTTCGGGATCCAGACAAAAGGAGATGAAGTCCGGCGTGGTCGCCCTGAGCGCCCGGTATTCCGGCAGGTAGCGCCCGGCTTGACGCATGAACCAGACGGGCGGACGCGAGGACGTCTCTCCGGCAAGAACCCTGAGCAATAACGGCGTGGGGGGTGAAACAGTCATTTGATCCGGTCCTACCGGTGGCCCGGGTCAGGCTCAAGCCCGGCCCGTGTCGCACCCTCCAATCCTTCTCAAGAAAAGATTCAAGGAATTGGGAGGTAGCAGGCAGGGCGGGGGACGGCGGGGATAAGCCGGATGTTGGGGGTGCGGGCGGACGAGTTTTCCGCAAACGGTCACAGATGGTACCACCTCTTGCACCGGGCTGGTGAAAGCGGGGATAAATCCTGACGAGCCCTGAACGGTAGGCTTTGCGGCCCGGCTCGCGCGTTCCGACCTGGGGGTCGTTAACGTCTTGTTAACGACTTCCACAGGCGAACCTGGGAGGGGCCGGCCCCTTGGGATGAACTGGACCGGCCGTGGGTGTCCTGTCCACCCCTATCCCCGCTCGCCGCCCTCGTCGGGCCCGGCTATAGGAAAGGGCTGACAGCCGCAGGCCAACGGCGCCCCGCCCCGTCCACAGGAGTCTCAAACATATGGACAGCCGCCGATGACGCCGGGTGAAGCGGGCGCAGGCCGCGCGGCGGGCCCGACGCGGCTGGCAACCTATTTCCACGTTCATCTGGTGTCGGATTCGACCGGCGAGACCCTGAACGCCATGGCCAAGGCCGTGGTGGCGCGCTTCGACGGCGTCATTCCGATCGAACACATCTATGCCCTTGTGCGGAACGAAAAGCAGATGGAGCGGGTGCTTGAGGAGATCGCTTCCTCACCCGGGGTGGTGCTGCACACCTTGGTCGACCGCGAGCTGCGAGAACAGCTGGAAGTCGGGTGTCGCAAGCTGGACGTGCCTCAGATCGCGGCATTGGATCCGCTGGTCGGGGCGCTGTCGCGCTATCTGGGCGCGGCCCTGTCGACGCGAGTGGGGGCGCAGCATGCCCTCGACACCGACTATTTCAACCGCATCGCGGCTCTGGATTTTGCCATGGCCCATGATGATGGCCAAGGCACCACGGCCCAGCTCGAGGGTGCCGACGTGGTGTTGTGCGGGGTCAGCCGAACGTCCAAGACCCCGACCTGCATCTATCTCGCCCACCGCGGCATCCGCGCGGCCAATGTGCCGCTGGTGCCGGGTCAGGAAGACGGCGAGCGGCTGGTCGGGCTGAAGAACCCGCTGATCGTGGGCCTGACCGTGTCGCCGGACCGGCTGGTTCAGATCCGCAAGAACCGGCTGGACGGACTGAATGCCACGCGGGCTTCGTCCTATGTCGACCACGACGCCGTGCGCGACGAGACGGTCAAGGCCCGGCGGGCCTTCGAGCGACGGGGCTGGCCGGTCATCGACGTGACCCGGCGCTCGGTGGAGGAGACAGCGGCGGCGATCATCAACGTCCTGAACGAACGCCGGACCCGGCGGCTGGGAGCTGCGTGGTGAGCCTGTCCGGTACGCGACCGCCCCTCGGGTTGCCTGAGTATGGTGAGCGGCTGATCCTGGCGTCGAAGAGCGTGGCCCGACGAGCCATGCTGAAGAGCGCCAACGTGTCGTTCGCGGTGCAGGTCGCCGACGTGGATGAGGAGGCGGTCAAGACCACGCATGATCCGGCCGATGCCGCGGGGCTGGCGCTCGAGCTGGCCCGGGTCAAGGCGCTGGCGGTGTCGCGGCATGACGCCGAGGCCTGGGTTCTGGGCGCAGACCAGACCCTGTCATTCCAAGGCGGACTGGTGTCGAAAGCGGCCTCGCTGGACGAGGCGCGGGCGCGGCTGGCGGCGATGCGCGGCAAGGACCATCAGCTGTATTCCGCGGCCGCCCTGGCCCGCAACGGTCAGGTCGTCTGGTCCGGCGTCGATACGGCGAGGATGCGGGTGCGGAATTTTTCGGATGCCTTCCTCGAGGCCTATCTGAAGGCCGAGGGAGAGGGGTTGCTGGCCTGCGTCGGATCATATCGGCTGGAAGGGATGGGGTCGCAGCTGTTCGAAGCAGTGGACGGCGACTATTTCACCGTCCTGGGCCTGCCGTTGTGGCCGGTGCTGGCAGAGCTGAGGCGGGCCGGGGTACTTCGGTCGTGACCGTGGTTGCGGGCGTGGCTGGACAGCCCATCACGCACTCGCTGAGCCCCGTCATCCACGGGATATGGATCACGGCGGCGGGTCTGGACGCCGTCTATCGCGCCTTCGGCCCTGCGGATGCGGACGCCTTCGCCGATCTGGTCAATGAGGGAGGCCGAGGTGTCTTGCGTGGCCTGAATGTCACCGCGCCGTTCAAGGAACAGGCGCTGGCGCTGGCGGATGAGGTCAGCGCCACCGCGCGAGCTTGTGGCTCGGCAAATCTGCTGGTGTTTGAGGCCGGCCGGGTCCGGGCCGACAGTACCGACGGCGCGGGCCTGATGGCGGCCCTGGCCGAACAGGCCCCGACGCTGGACGTCAAAGGCCGTCCGGTAATCGTGCTCGGTGCAGGCGGCGCGGCCCGGGCGGCGGCGGCGGCGCTGAAGGCGGCGGGAGCGGAGGTCGGGATATTGAACCGGACGGCGCAGCGGGCGCGGGCGTTGGCGGATGATCTGGGTGTAGACACGAGCGACGCCGGGGCGGTGGGCGAGGCGGCGCTTGTGGTCAATGCCCTGAGCGTGCGCCCGGAGATCGATTTGGGGATGCTGCGGCGCGACGCGGTGCTGATGGATATGACTTACCGGCCGCTGATGACGCCGTTTCTGGTCGAGGGACGGGCCCGTGGCCTGACCACCGTGGATGGGCTGGCCATGTTGATCGGCCAGGCGCGACCGTCTTTCCGGGCCCTGTTCGGTATCGCGCCGCCCGAGGTGGACGTGCGCGCCGCGGCGCTGACGGCAGTGGGAGAGGCGCAATGATCGTTCTCGGTCTGACCGGTTCCATCGGCATGGGCAAGTCGACGACGACGGCGATGTTCGCCGCAGCCGGTGCCCTGGTCTGGAACGCCGACGAGGCCGTGCACCGGCTGTACGCCCAGGGCGGGGCGGCGGTCCGGGCGGTGGGCGAGGCCTTCCCCGGCGTGGTGGTCGACGGCGCAGTGGACCGGGCGCTGTTGGCCGAGGCGCTGGGCCGCGACGATCAGGCCTTTCGGCGGCTGGAGGCCATCGTTCATCCGTTGGTGCTGCGTGGTCGGGCGGAGGATCTGAGTGCGTCGGAGGCGCGCGGCGTCAAACTGGCCGTGCTGGACATTCCGCTGCTGTTCGAGACCGGCGGCGACGCGACCGTCGATGCGGTGGTTGTGGTGACGGCACCGGCCGAGGCGCAGGTCGCGCGGGTCATGGCGCGGCGGGGCATGACTCGCGAACGGCTAGACGCCATCCTGGCGCGGCAGATGCCCGATGCGGAAAAGCGCCGCCGGGCCGACTTCGTTATCGACACCGGCGAGGGGCTGGAGCCGGCCCGGGCCCGGGTCAACGAAATCGTGGGGATGGTTCTGGCCGAAGGATGGTCACCGCCCCGGCGTGGTCTTCCGTAAGCAGACGAACCGCCCCATGAAGGGGCATGTCCCGCGAAATCGTTCTCGACACCGAAACCACCGGCTTTGACCCGAAAACGGGCGACCGGATGATCGAGGTCGGCTGTATCGAGATCGAGGATCTGCTGCCCACGGGGCGGACGTTTCACCGGCTCATCGATCCTGGGCGGTTGATTCCAGCCGACGCCATCCGGGTGCACGGCATCACCGACGACAGGGTCAGGGACGCGCCGAAATTCGCCGAGATCGTCATCGACCTGTGCGACTTCATCGGCGACGCGCCGATCATCGCCCACAACGCCCAGTTCGACCGCAATTTCATCGATCATGAGTTTGGCCGCTGTGGCCGCGCCCTGTTCCATGAAGATCGCTGGATCGACACGCTGAAGCTGGCCCAGACGCGGTTTCCGGGCATGGCGAATTCGCTGGACGCCCTGTGCAAACGCTACAAGATCAGCCTGGTCGAGCGCAGCCTGCACGGCGCTTTGATCGACGCCCGGCTGCTGGCCGAAGTCTATCTGGAGCTGAAGGGCGGCAAGGAGCGGCGGCTGGACCTGTCGGCCTCACGCACGATCACCGCCGCCGCCGCCGCCCATACAGCGTCCGGCTATCCGCCCCGTCCGCGTCCGCTGGAGCCACGCGGTGAGGGCGAACACGCGGCGCATGTGGCCTTCCTGCGGGCGACCCTGAAGGACGGGTCGCTGTGGGAGGGTTATGGGGTGGAGGTCGAGGCGAGGTAAACTCTCCCTCCCCCGAAGTGGGGAGGGATGATCGCGAAGCGATCAGGGTGGGGAAATGCAGCGGCAAGCCGGGACGGTGGCCGGTTCACACCTTACCACCCGGGCCCGGCCTACGCCTCGCCGCCCCCCCCACTTCGGGGGACGGAGAATTCTTCCTACGCTTGGCCGGCGTCCGCAGGTCCACGGGCGATGGACTGCTGGCGGGCGACATAGATGCCGGCGAAATCGATCGGGTCCAGCATGAAGGGCGGGTAGAAGCCGCCGTCCGAGGTGGCGCGGGCGATGATTTCCCGGGCGAACGGGAACAGATAGCGCGGGCATTCAATCAGCAGCAACGGCTCGATGTCCTGTTCGGGAACGCCCTGCAGGGCGAACAGGCCACCGTACAGCAGTTCGACGTTGAACACGGTCATGGCGTCGGTCGTCGCCTTGATGGTCAGCCGCAATTCGACCTCGAACAGGCCGTCCGGCCGGCCCTGCGCGTTCATCTCGACACCCATGTCGATGGCGGGCTTGCCGTCGATGCGCAGGCTGTCGGGGGCCTTGGGGTTCTCGAAGGACAGGTCCTTGACGAACTGGGCGACGATGCGGAAGCCCGGGCCTTGCGGCCCCTGGGGGGCGGCGTCGGTGGCCAGCGGATCTGAAGGAGGAGCGGCGTCGGTCATTGGTCGGGTCTGTCTGAATAGGGTGAATGGCACCCTTTGGGGCACCCCGGAAGGCGCGGCGACTAGCACGAGGCGCCGGGTGCGGCAACGACGCTCGCCCAACCTCATGGGCGGTTCAGGTTGCGCGCCCCTATATCAGCCCCTAATCGTCTGTCGTCGCGTCCGCCGCCTCGCGGACGCCAATCAAGGATTTCCAGTGCCGCCGGTCCAGATCCAGATCGTCATCTTCGCCGTGCTCGCCGCGGTCGTCCTGTTCATGCTCTACAATGTGCTGGGCAAGAAGGTCGGCCGCCAGCCTGAGGAGGATGCGCGTGCCAAGCCCCTCGCCGCCCCTGCGGCCGCAGCGGTCGCCCTGGCGGCCGACCGTCCCGGGGTGCTGGACGCCGTGACTCTCGCCTCAATCGCCAGTCTCAAGGCGCGCGATCCCAATTTCGACCCTGTCCGCTTCCTCGAGGGTGCCCGCCAGGCCCATGAGACCATCGTTCGCGCCTATGCCGCCGGGGATCGCGAAACGCTGAAGCCGTTGCTGACCCCGACCGTGATGGTGTCGTTCGAGGCCGGCATCGCCGCGCGCGAAAGCCGGACCGAGACCGAGGTCGCCGAATTCCTCCATCCGGCTCGCGCCGATCTGGAACAGGCCTCTGCGGAAGACAACCGCGCCACCGCCAAGGTCCGCTTCCTGGCAGAGCTTCGCAACACGGTGACCTCGGCTGACGCCGATGTGCAGCCTCAGATCGAGGAACGGCGCGTCGCCGAACTGTGGACCTTCGAACGGACGCTCGGTGCCAGCGATCCCAACTGGGTCCTGGCCCGCACCGAACCCGCCGCCGCATGATCGGCGGCGGCGCGCGCCACCGGCGATTGCCCCGGGGCGCGGCCCGGGTCGTCGCCCCGATCCTGACGCTGGCGCTGACGGCCTGCGCCACGGTGCCCGCCGTTCCGCTGGCGAACCCGTCCGCCTCAGTTCCCGAGAACGCTCCTTCCCGACCCGACGTGCCGCGTCCGGCTCCGGTCGAGGCGTTGAGCCCGACCGCCCTGCCCGGCTGGGACCGCGAAGATCACCTGGCGGCGTTCGAGGCCTATGCGACGGGCTGCACCGCCGCTCGCGAAGCCGCCGCCCGGGTCCAGTGCGCCCGAGCCATGCAGATCAAACAGACGTCGAAGCCGGTAACATCCTTGGTGGCGCGGGTCTTCTTCGAGAGCGGCTTTACCGTCGTGGCGGCCGAGACGACGGACGGCGGGCACGGCCTGCTGACCTCATATTTTGCGCCGGAATATTCCGCCCGTATGGTCGCGGACGCCGAGTTCGATGCGCCCGTGCTGGCCAAACCGTCCGGCTGGACGAGGGGCCAGACCCTGCCGGTTCGAACCGAGATCGAGGGCGCCCCGGAGGCCGCGTCGGGCGCGCCGCCCTTGGCTTGGATGAGGGCCGAGGAACTGTTCTTCATGCAGATCCAGGGCTCGGGCTATCTGACGCTGGAGGACGGCTCGCGGGTGCGTGCCGGCTATGCCGCCGACAACGGCCGGCCCTTCACCGGCATTGCCCGGCCGATGGCCGAGCGCGGCCTGTTGCCACCGAATGGAACCTCGGGTGACGCGATCCGGGGCTGGCTGGCGGCGCATCGGGGCCCCGAGGCGGCCGAGGTGATGGCGCTGAACGCCCGCTACATCTTCTTCAAGCTGGACCCCGACGACGGCGGCGACCCGGCCGGAGCGGCAGGTATTCCCCTGCCGGCGCGGCGCGCGATCGCAATCGATCCGGCCAGCTGGCGCTATGGCGACGCGGTGTGGATTTCGGCCGACGGCGGCAATCTGTCCGGCGCACGGGGCAGTTATCAGGGACTGGCCATGGCGCTGGACACCGGCTCGGCCATCCGCGGGCCGGTGCGTGCGGATCTCTATATGGGTCGGGGTGAGGCGGCGGGAGCCGAGGCCGGCACCGTAAGGCACCCCCTCAGGATGTGGCGGCTGATTCCAAGGGGCTAGGCGGGGTTGCGGCGTGCGCGTCAAGCGCCTTGTCGAGGATGATTGACCGAACCCGCGACGCCGCCGACGATATGGGCATGAAAGCCCCCGCCATCATTCCCAGCCCCACCGTCTCGCGCAACGCCGTGGTGACCCTGGCCATCGTCGCCTCGGGGGCCGCGATCTATTGGCTCGCCGATATTCTGACCCCTCTGGCCATGGCCATCTTCCTGATGATCATGATCGACGGGGTGAAACGTTTTATCGAACGGCGCACCTCGATTTCCCCGCGCTGGGCCGGGATCGCGGCGCTTCTGGTGGTCATCGCCGCCTTCGGAGCCTCGATCTGGATCATCATCAACGGTGCGGCGGGCTTCTTTCAGGAGGCCAACGGCGTCACCAGCAATATCGGCCCGCGCATCGACCAGATCCTGATCGACGTCGCGCGCATGTTCAACGTCTCCAACCCTCCGAACGCCCAGCAGCTGATCGCCCAACTGGATGTGAGCAGCTACATCGCCGTGGTCGCGCGCCAGGCCCAGGGCGTGGTCACCGGCGCCTTCTTCGTTCTGATCTATCTCGGCTTTCTGCTGGCATCGCAGGGCGGCTTCCGGCGCAAGATGGTCAACATGTTCCCGGACAACAAACTGCGGGACGAGGCGCTGGAGGTATTCCACCGGGTTCGCGGCGGGGTCGAGGGCTATATCTGGGTCCAGACCGTGACCGGGGCGATGATCAGCGCCGCCGCCTGGCTGCTGATGCGCGCCGTCGGGCTTCAGAACGCCGAGTTCTGGACCTTCGTCATCTTCATCGTCGCCTTCATCCCGGTTCTGGGGGGCGCGGTGGCCGGTCTGGCGCCGCCGCTGTTCGCCCTGGTCCAGTTCGACACCTATTGGCAGGCGGCGGTTCTCCTGATCGGTCTTCAGTCGATCCTGTTCATCAGCGGCAACCTGATCCAACCGCGCATGCAGGGCGACAACCAGAACATCGACCCGGTGGTGGTGCTGCTGGCCCTGGCCTTCTGGGGCAAGTTGTGGGGCGTGGTGGGCATGTTCCTGTCCACGCCGCTGGCGGTCATGGCCATGGCCATCCTGGCGGAGTTCCGTGGATCGCGATGGATGGCGATCCTGCTGTCCGGCGACGGCGAACCCTATGCCGACGAGAACCCTTCAAGGCCCCCGCGGACAAAGCGTGGCCGCGTCAACCCGCCGCAGTCTGCCAAGGACTGACGGCCCGCGGCCGCCCTTGATTGGTCACAACCGGCACCTATTTCTCTCGTGTTGCCGCAGCCCCTTCCCCTCCCCCCAAGGCTGCGGTGGACAGATCGGTGCCAACCCTCCCCCTCCCAGGTGCCGATCCTAAGCAGGCCGCTGGAAGCAAGTTCGGCGGCCTTGTCGTATCCGGAGCCCGCTTCGCCCTGAACACCGGCGGAACGGTCGTGATGCGCCGCAATGACGAGACGGAGCCGGATGCGCCCGGCATCGGCATGAACGACCGCTTCGATTTCTCTTCAAGGGCTCCCGGATCGGCGGCGCCGGCTCGGGATACCGGGCCGACCTGGCTGTTTTCGGGGTTCCCGGGACGGGCCGGCCGGCATTGGAGAGACATCGGTCGGACGCGATCGCGCCCGAGCCCGGATTTCGCTCCAGCAACAGGCTGGTGCCTGATTCACGGCATCGGCGGAATCGCGAAGCGATTCCTCCCCAACCGATCAGGCTCTAGCCAGGCGGCCGTCGGACAGTGCTCTTGCCCCTGCGGCGAAGCGGCCTAGTCTGGCGTCCAATCCGGCGGCCGATGACGCGACCGCGCCTGCAAGAGACCTGCCCATGTCCGGCGATTCGGCTGTCAAGCTCCCTCAGTCGATCACCCTGGAGGCGCTGGAGGCCGGTTTCGAAATGGCCGCGGGCGGCCCCCCGGGGCCGGATGCGAAATCCTATCTGGTCCAGGCGTGGGACGACTACGCCGCTGATGAGGCCCCCGAACTGGGCGGGGCCGATCTGGCCTCCCTGCTGGCATCGGTCTGGCGTTCGGCGGACGGAAGGACGGCGGGTGAGGCACCGCGTATCAGCCTGGGGCCGCTGACCGGGGCCGATGGCCGCCCAACCGGCTACGACAGTCTGGCGATTGTCCAGGACGATCGGCCTTTTCTGGTCGACAGTGTCATGGGCGCGCTGGCCGAGGCCGGGGTAACCGTGCGTTCGATGTACCATCCGGTCGTCGAGCGTGACGGCGCTCGCGCCTCCCTGATCGTCGTCGTGGTTGATCCGCTGCCCCAAGAGCGCCGCGACGCCCTGGGCGAGGCCCTGGCCCAGACCCTGGCCGACGTGCGCAGCGCCGTGACGGACCATGCGGCAATGAACGCTTTAATGGCGCTCTCGATCGGCCATCTCGAGACCTCGCCCCCCGGCGTGGACGCCGAGGTGCTGGCCGAAAACCTGGCCTTCCTGAACTGGCTCCAATCCGACCATTTCGTCTTCCTCGGCGCGCGCGACTACGACTATCCGCGCAACAAGGACGGCGGCTACGAGGCCGAGGCACCGCTGTCGCAGTCGGGCGCGGGCCTGGGCGTGCTGGCGGATCCCGAGCGGACCGTGCTGCGGCGCGCCAACGAACCCGCCGTCCTGACCAGGTCGATGAAGAAGCAACTCGACCTGTCGGAGCCGGTCACCGTGGCCAAGGCCAATGTGCGATCCCGCGTCCACCGCCGGGCCTATATGGACTATATCGGCGTCAAGCGGTTCGGTGCCGACGGTCGCCCGTCGGGCGAGACCCGTTTCGTCGGCCTTTTCACCGCCGAGGCCTATGACAAGACCGCCACCCAGGTGCCGCTGGTCCGCCGCAAGGTCGCCAACGCCCTGACCCGAGCGGGCAAGGCACCTGGCAGCCACAGCGAGAAGCGGCTGAAGAACATCCTCGAAAACTATCCCCGGGACGAGCTGTTCCAGATCAGCGAGAACGAACTGCTCGAGATTTCGCGGGGCATCCTGCACCTGCACGACCGCCCACGGATCAAAATCTTCACCCGCAAGGACCCGTTCGACCGCTTCGTCTCGGTGCTGGCCTTCATCCCGCGAGAGCGCTTCGACGCCTCGGTCCGTGAACGGATCGGCGAAATCCTGGCCAAGGCCTGGGGCGGCCGTCTGTCGGCCTGGTATCCGCAGCTGTCGGACCAGCCGCTGGTCCGAATCCATTATATTATAGGCATCACGCCCGGGGATCATCCGTGCCCGGATCATGCCGTGCTGGAAGCCGTCGTGGCCGAGGCCGGCCGCAGCTGGGTTGATCGCTTTGAAACCGCGCTGCGCGCCGCCGGCGTGGACGATGTCGCCGTCGGACCGCTGAGCGCGCGCTGGGCCGAGGCTTTCGGCGCGGGCTATCGCGACCGCTATGACGCCGACGAGGCCGTGCGCGACCTGATGGCGGTCGACGCCCTCAACGACCCGGGTCTGAACGACGCCGGCCCGAACGACACTGGCCCGAGCGACACGGGAACCCACGACTTGGGCCCCTGCGACTCCGGCCTCACCGACGGCGGCGACCCGGTCGTCGTTCGCGCCTTCCGCACCGAGCGCGACGGGCCGCTCAATCTACGCTTCAAGCTCTATCGCCGCGGCACGGCCGTGCCGCTGTCAGATGTGCTGCCGATCCTCGCCGACATGGGACTGAAAACGCTTGAGGAGTGGGGCCACGCCCTAAAACCGGCGGGAGACGCCGACATCCATGTCCACGAATTCCTGATGGAGGACCCGCGCGGCGGCGGCCTGAAATTCGAGGACGTGAAGGGCCCGTTCGAGGCCGCTTTCTCGGCCGTCTGGACGTGCCTGACCGAGAGCGACGGCTTCAACCGGCTGGTGCTGGAACTGGGCGTGGACTGGCGCGAGGCCGCGCTGGTGCGGACCCTGGCGCGCTATCGCCAGCAGACCGGGCTCGACCCCTCGCAGGCGGTGCAGGAAGAAGCCTTGCGCGACTATCCGGCGGTGGCGCGGGCCATCCTCGCGTTGTTCGAGACAAAGTTCGATCTGACGAAGGGCGGCGACGCCGCCAGCCGCGAACCGGCCATTGCCGGATGGATCGAACAGATCGACACCCTGCTGCAGGGCGTCAGGAGCCTGGACCACGACAGGGCGCTGAGGCGTCTGGCCCTGCTGGTCCAGGCGATCAAGCGAACCAACTATTATCAGACGGGTCCCGACGGACGACCCAGGCCGCACATCTCGATCAAGATCGCCTCGCGCGAACTGGCCGATCTGCCGCTGCCCAAGCCGTTCCGCGAGATCTTCGTCTGGGCCCCTCACATCGAGGGCGTGCACCTGCGCTTCGGACCCGTCGCGCGCGGGGGCCTGCGGTGGTCGGACCGTCGCGACGACTTCCGCACCGAGGTGCTGGGTCTGGTCAAGGCACAGCAGGTCAAGAACGCGGTCATCGTGCCAGTCGGCTCCAAGGGCGGCTTCTTCCCGAAATATCTGGCCGGCATCGTCCGTGCCGGGGGCGACCGGGACGCCCAGCAGGCCGAGGCCATCCGCGCTTACAAGACCTTCCTGTCGGGCCTGCTGGACATCACCGACAACATCGACACATCCGGTGCGGTGGTACCGCCGCCGCAGACGATCCGTTTCGAGGGCGATGACCCCTATCTGGTCGTGGCCGCCGACAAGGGCACGGCGACCTTCTCCGACATCGCCAACAGCGTGTCGCGCGACTACGGCTTCTGGCTGGATGACGCCTTCGCGTCCGGCGGGTCAGTCGGCTATGACCACAAGGTCATGGGCATCACTGCCCGCGGTGCCTGGGAGGCGGTCAAGCGCCACTTCCGCGAGATGGGCAAGGACATCCAGACGGAAGCCTTCACCGTCGTCGGCGTCGGCGACATGTCGGGCGACGTGTTCGGCAACGGCATGCTGCTGTCCAAACAGATCGAACTGGTCGCCGCCTTCGACCACCGCGACATCTTCATTGATCCGACCCCGGATCCGGCGCGTTCGTGGATCGAGCGCGACCGGATGTTCAAACTTCCGCGCTCGTCCTGGCAAGACTACGACAGGTCCAAGATCTCGAAGGGCGGTGGAGTCTTCCCGCGCTCGGCCAAATCGATCGAGCTGAGCCCCGAGATCAAGACGGTGCTGGGCATCCAGGACGATGTGGTTGATCCGGCGGCGCTGATGAAAGCCATCCTCAAGGCTCCCGCCGAACTGCTCTATTTCGGCGGCATCGGCACCTATGTGAAGGCACCGACCGAGACCGACGCCCAGGTCGGCGACAAGGCCAATGATGCCATCCGCATCGACGGCGGCGAAGTGCTGGCCAGGGTGATCGGGGAGGGTGCCAATCTGGGCCTGACCCAGGCGGGGCGCATCGCCTTCGCCAGAAGCGGCGGGCGCATCAACACCGACGCCATCGACAATTCGGCGGGCGTGGATTCCTCCGACCACGAGGTCAACATCAAGATCCTGACCGGGGCGGCGATCGCCTCGGGCGCGCTGAAGGCGGACAAGCGCGATGCCCTGCTGGCCTCGATGACCGACGAGGTGGGCCTGAAGGTGCTGGTCCACAATTACGACCAGACCCTTGCGGTGTCGTTGCAGCAGGCGGAGGGGCCAGGCGCACTCGATTCCGAGCAGCGGTTCATGCAGTGGCTGGGCACCAAGGGCAAGCTGGATCGCAAGGTCGAGGGTCTTCCGGACGACCTGAAGATCGCGGAGATGAAGGCTGCAGGTCAGGCGTTGACCCGACCGGAACTGGCCGTGCTGACGGCCTATTCCAAGCTCGAGCTGTTCGACGACATCGTCGGTTCGGCCGCGCCGGACGACGCCTTCTTCAAACAGACCCTGGTCCGCTATTTCCCCGCGCCGCTGGCGAAATACGAGGCCGATATGCAGCGGCACCGGCTGCGCCGCGAAATCGTCTCGACCATATTGTCGAACGAGATCGTCAACATGGCGGGCCTGACCTTCCCCGAACGGCTGCGGCAGTCGGCCCGTTGCGACACCAACGCCCTGGTCATCGCCTTCGAGGCGGCGCGGCAGGTGTTCCGCCTCGACGAGGCGTGGGACGCGGTGTCGGCACTGGACCTGAAAATCCCGGCAGCGGCCCAGACAATCCTGTATCAGGAGATCGCCACCGTCCTGCGCCGCCAGACCTTCTGGCTGGCCCGCCGCGCCATGCGGCCGGGGATCACGGTCGATGGTCTGGCCGCCGCCTATCGCCCGGCGGCCGACGCCCTGCGCGCGGCCGGCGGGGCAGTGCTGTCGCGCTTCGAGCGGGAACGGCTGGAAAGCCGGGTCCAAACCTTTGTGGGTCTGGGTGCGTCGGAGAAGATGGCGCGCGACTTCGCCATGCTGCGCCCGCTGGTGGCCACCGTCGATATCGGCGACCTGACCTGCGAGGCCGGCTGGCCCGAACCGGCCATGGCCATGCTGTACCACCAGGTCGGGGCTGCCTTCGACTTCGACCGGTTGCGCGCCGCGGCGGGCCATGTGCCGTCGGCGGATCACTATGACCGGCTGGCGGTGCGCCGCCTGATCGAGGATCTGATGGCCGAACAGGTGCTGTTGACCCGCGCGGTGGCCAAGGGGTCAAAAGTCTCCGTGGGGGCCAGCGAGGCGACCGCCGAGGCCGCGGTGGACGCCTGGATCGGGCCGCGTCAGGCGATGGTGCAGGGCGTCCGCGCCTCGGTCGATGAGATCGAGGCCTCGGGCTCGGGCTGGACCTTCGCAAAACTGACCATCGCCAACAGCGCCATTCGTGAGATAGCGTCCTCGGCAGGATGATAGTTTCCGGGCGTTGACACTCACGTCCCGGCCTTCGCCGGGATGACTTGCGGTCGCTCGCTGCCTGGGCGCATTTTTTTGGGCGCTGGAGCGAAATCGGCCTTGATGGACGCAGTCCATCAAGGCTCAGATTTCGCTCCAGATTGATTCTGGACCATTTTTTGGATTCAGGTCGATTCGACCTGAAACAAAAATGGTCTAGCGCTCGCGACGCGGTCGTTCGCTGCTTGGGCGGGAGGTCGCGCGTTCTGCCATAAATGGCTGGCTGAGGAGGGGGCTTGGATGCCGCGCAAGTTTCTGGTCGTCGTCGATGACAGCCCCGAATTCGAGGCGGCCCTGCGCTATGCGGCACGGCGGGCCCGTTCGACCGGGGGGCGGGTAGCGCTGTTGCACGTGATCCCGGCCGCGGCGTCCGACGCGCACTGGTCCGGGGTGCGCGAGGAGATCGAGCGCCAGACGCGGCTCGAGGCCGAGGCCGCCTTGAACAAATGGGCTGAGGAGGCGGCGGAACGCTCGGGGGCCACGGCGGTGCTGCTGATCGAGCGCGGCGAGGCTCAGGCGGCGATCCGCAAGGTCGTGGGCGAAGACCCCGAGATCAAGATTCTGGTGCTGGCCGCCGACGGCGGCGGACGCGGTCCCGGGCCTCTGGTCACGGCGGTGCTCAAACACGGCGCGGCCTTTACCGGCCGCAAACTGCCAGTCACCATCGTACCGGGCGAGTTGACCGAGAAGGACATTGAGGACCTGGCCTGATGCCAAGGGGGCTTTGCCTTCACCCTCACCACAAGGGGGGGAGACGAGCTTACGGGACTTGAACCGCCCGCCCGGGCGGCGCACTTAAGCACCATGTTCATCCAGACCGAACCGACGCCCAATCCGAACGTGCTGAAATTCCTGCCGGGGCGGGATGTCGCGGCTTCGCCCACCGACTTCGTCAACGCCGATGAGGCGACGGCCTCGCCTCTGGCCGAGGCCTTGTTTGGCCTCGAGGGGGTGACCGGCGTCTTCTTTGGCTACGACTATGTCTCGGTGACCCGTGCCGTCCACGGGCCGGAGTGGAACACGATGAAGGCCCCGATCCTGGCCGCCATCATGGACCAGTTCGTCTCGGGTGCGCCGCTGCTGCGCAACATGGCCCCGGGTCCGGACGACAATGCGGTCGAAGACACCGAGATCGTGGCCGAGATCAAGCATCTGCTGGACAGCCGTGTCCGGCCGGCCGTGGCCCAGGACGGCGGCGACATCCTGTTCGACGCCTTTGACGAGGAAACCGGTGTCCTGACCCTGCGCATGCGGGGGGCCTGCGCCGGCTGTCCGTCGTCTTCGGCGACGCTGAAGGCCGGGGTCGAGCAGATGATGAAACACTATGTCCCTGAAGTGACCCGCGTCGAACAGGTGCTGTGAACTTTTTGAGGCGCCCACGTTCGACGCGTCCGGGCCTTCGCCTGGTTGACAGGCTCTCTGGTTGAGCGCGGGCAATCTGAAACGAATCCGTCCTCGCTTCGTGGCCGGGTCGGCGCCATCATTCCCCCATGCCCCGGTTTGAAAGCGATGATGACGCCCGGCGTCTCGGCGAGGCCCTGGCGGCCCTGCGCCGCGAGGCCGGTCTGAGCCAGGCCGAGGCGGGCGCGCGCGCCTCCATGACCAGCCAGGGCTGGGGCCTGTATGAGGCCGGCAGGCGCCCCGGCCTGTTCCGCCCCGACGTCCAGCGTCGCCTGACCGGCGCGATCGGATCCACCGTCGAAGCGCTGGCCCTCGCCCTCGCCCTGGCCCTGGGCCCTCGGCCTGCGACGGCGCAAACGCCGTCAGCCGACCAGCGCGGGCTGGCCAGTCAGGGCCGGGCGTTCAGGGCCGCTTCATCGTCA
>Ga0105044_10005681_pt1 | contig 17141 bp, 18 predicted proteins | sample MAT01_FD_78092 | JGI IMG/M metagenome (GOLD analysis project Ga0105044, IMG submission 78092) | Freshwater microbial communities from Lake Fryxell liftoff mats and glacier meltwater in Antarctica - MAT-01 | ecosystem: Environmental > Aquatic > Freshwater > Ice > Liftoff microbial mat | place...
GGTCTGGCCCAGATCCGCACTATGCAGGACAAGCTGCCGGTGGTTGTACTCGCCGACGATCCAAGCGACTGGCCGGCCGGAGATGCGACCGTGGTACTGCCCAAGCCGGCCGGGCTGAGCGATCTCAGCTACGCCCTGCGCCAGGCCACATCCGGGGGCAGGCGGAAAACAGCCCTAGAAGGCCAGCCGGCGCAGCCGCGTTAAGCCCAGGGTGTCAGGGGATCCAAGCGGGCGACCAGTCCGTCACGCGCAGCGGCATTGTCACAACGCACGGTGATATGGCCCAGTTTGCGACGTGGACGTTCTGCTTTGGCGTAGGTGTGGAGCTGCGCCCCCGGGACGGTAAGGATGGCCGCATGCTCGACCTCTCGACCAAGATAGTTGAGCATCGCGACGTGGCCACGCATCGCGGTGGAACCCAGCGGAAGGCCGCACACCGCACGGACATGGTTGGCGAACTGGCTGGTTTCGGCCCCTTCGATGGTCCAGTGCCCGCTGTTGTGCACGCGAGGGGCGAACTCGTTGACCATCAGCTGGCCGTCGATGTCGAAAAACTCAATCGCCAAGGTGCCGACGTAACCGAGAGGCTCCATCAGCCGGCGCATGATCGCTTCGGCCTCGGCCTGCGGTGCGCTCGGCGTCGGTGCGGTGGTGAGTCGCAAGATGCCGTCGCGATGGACATTGACGACTAGCGGAAAAGCGGCGAAGGAACCATCGATCCCGCGAGTGGCGACCAACGACAGCTCACGAGTAAACGGAATGAAGGCCTCAGCGAGGACATCGCGGCCACCAGCCTTGTCGAATCCGGCGACGAGTCCCGCGACATCACGGACTACCGCTTGGCCTTTGCCGTCGTAGCCCCCGCGCCGGCTTTTCAGCACCAGCGGCACACCCAGGCGATCTGCAGCGCCACGCAACTGGACAAGATCATCGACCGCAGCGTAGGGCGACGTACTGATGCCGAGCGACGACAGCAAGTCCTTCTCGCGCAGTCGGTCGTGCTTGGCGGCAAAGGCTGGTTCGGTTGGGCGCAGCGGCACGCCTGCCGCTGCCAACGCCTCGACCACGGCATGCGGAATATGCTCGAACTCGTAAGTACAAGCCGTCAGGCCATCGGCGAATTCAGCGGTATGGACCGCGTCAAGCGGACGTGCGAAAATCTCGGCCGCGCACGAGGCACTGCAGCGCGGATCGGGATCCCACACCCGTACGCGCACGCCTAACGGATGCGCTGCCAGCGCCAGCATGCGACCCAGCTGACCGCCGCCAAGGATGCCAAGGATCGGCGCGCTCATGGCAGACGCTGCGCGAGGACCTCGTCGCGCACGCGGGCTTTGCGATCGACCAACCTGGTGGCCAGTGCAGTATCGTTGAGCGCCAGGATCTGGGCCGCGAGGTAGCCAGCATTGGCCGCACCCGGCTTACCGACCGCGACGGTGGCGACCGGCGTGCCCTTGGGCATCTGCACGATCGACATAAGCGCGTCGAGGCCGAGTAGTCCGGTGGTGGCGCACGGCCCCCCGATGACCGGCAGCCTGGTCTTGGCTGCCACCATGCCGGGCAAATGGGCAGCACCGCCCGCCCCTGCGATGATCACGCGCAAGCCGCGCTCGACCGCGCTGGCGGCGTAGGCGAACATGCGGTCTGGAGTGCGATGGGCCGAGACGACCTCGGCTTCGCAAGGGATGGCCAGTTCGTCGAGAACCTTCTTGGCCTCGACCATGGTCTCCCAGTCGCTGGTCGATCCCATGATGATGCCGACCAGTGGTGCAGAATTGGGCATGGGCGGGACGATAACGGGCTGCGGAAAAATGCAGCCGCCAGCGGCTGGCCGAGCCTCGTGCCTACGGCAGTTCCAGCTCAAGCTCCGCCACCCACGCGAGTAGGAAGCTGTGCCGACGCTGCGCCTCGACCCGCGCGGTGACCGTGTGCATACCGGCGGCCAGCTTCAGCAACTTCGCGAACACGTGATCGGTCGCCCAGATCTTGTCATCCAAAGGTCGGCCACTGGCCGCGAGCGGATCCTCGGGATGATAGAATCCGCCCAGGCTCGGTTTGGCCATGTGCTGGGAGCAGGCGAGGTTCCGCATCAACCCGAGGGCGCCAATCGCATCAAGGCGGTCGGCATCCTGCAGCACCGCACCCAGCGGCCCGCTGGGTGCCAGGCCACGCGACCAGGAACTGGTTCGCACCGCATCGACAATCGCGGCGATCTCGCCACCTATGTAAGCGGCTTCGCCTAAAACGAGCGGTGCGGCTGCTGCGCTGCGTTCCCCCCCTTCGGAGCGCTCGGCGCTGTTCTTGGGCACGAACACCAGGTCGTGGACCAGGGCTGCAGCCCCAGCGAGATCAGGATCAGCACCGGCTTCGGGCGCCAAGCGAACCGCCCAGGCATGCACCCGACGGATATGGAAACGATCATGCGCCAGCTCGGCAGGCGGCAGACGCGGCTCGACCAGGGTCCACAACGGGCCATGCCGGGCGTGCGGCCAGCTCACCGGATCTCGACCCAGCTCGCTCCGGCGTACCGGCGCAGCAACAGCGTGGTGAATTCCGCCCACTGCACTTTGTCGACCCCCTGTGGCGCGAAGATCAGCTGAACACTACCGTTCACACCCTCCTCGACCTCAAACCACGGCTGCCAACCTTTAGCACTGTTACGCCGCATCGCTTCGTTGAGCCCGTCGCGCTCTTTGGCCAGCTTGCTGCGGGCCTCGGGCGTGGCGCGCATCTCGGCCAGCACGATCAGCTTCCATTTCGGCTGGGTTGCCGGAGCAGCTGCCGCGAGCGGCGCACGCGGCGCCTGGTCGGATGAGACGACCGGGTTGGATTTGACCACCTGCTTGGTGATCAGCACGGCTGCACCCAGCGAGGCGATCCAGCACACCAGTAGCAGGCTCGCGAGAGTCCCGGACATGACCACGCTATAACGCTGATGCGCCCCGACTCCCGACGGCAGCATCGGGGGTGGTGGCGGCAGGCCGTCCCGCGGCGGAATCTGCGGACCGGCTCGAATCGCGGGCTGTGGACCCGGAGTCAGGTTGCCGCTGGCCGGCGTCCGACCGGCCGGAGCACTCATGCCGGCAGGCGTTGAAACGGACGTGGGCAAACCGCCCTGCTCACTGATCCGGCGCTGCACCTGCTGCAGGGTCGCGTAGACCTGATCGGTGCGGCGGCGTGGGAACATGCCTGGCATGATGGTCGACGAAGCGGCGCACTCCAGTGGTTTGCGCCGCACGGCGCCGCTAGCGCACCTCCGACCCACTACATGATGCCGCCGTGGACCCGTCCCTCATCCTGCTCGCCCTGACCAACGGACCGCTGCGACTCGATGCGCGCACTGCCTGGTTCAATGGCCCGATGGGTCCGTTGGTCATCCCAGTTGCCGCTGTTCCGGACCGGGCTGCCCGGATCCTGGTGGAGTATCGACTGCCCTTGGGTGAGCGCGTCGCCACTGCACTCCGCTGGGGAGCCGTCAATGAGGCTTTGCGGGCCGCCGCAACCTGGTCTGGGCCGCTGTCCGCTGATCCAACCCTCGATGGATGCCTGCGTCAATGGGGCCAGACCGAGGCGGCCCGTCTCGGCCTGGCATGGGACGCTCCTCTGGTGGCGATCGGGGAGGATGGCCTGCCGCGGAACGCGACCGCCGAGGAACGCGCAGCCCTGAGTGACGTGCAGGACCTCCTGGCCACCCTAGCCTGGCCACGTTGGCGCGGCCCACTGGTGCTGGTGCCCTATGGCGTAGTCCATCATGCGATCGCGCCAGGAGTGGCGCGCATTGTCAGGCCGGTTTTGCCCGTCCTGCGTCCACCACCGGGCGGACGCGCCCCACTGGCGGTAGCGATCGCCGAACTGGCGATGGCCTTGTCAGCGCCCCCACCAGCCGGCTGGCCAGGCTGGCTGAGCACAGGCCTCGCCGGCTGCGCCGAGGCCAGGGCTTTAGGCAGCGGTATTCCCGAGCGGGCGATGGCCGAGCGGCGGGCGGCGGCGGGGCCTGTTGCCATCAGAGCCCAGCTGGACGGCAGTAGCCTGCCCGACATCGGTGTGGCGACGGCGGTGGTCGCTGGGCTGCTGCATCCGACGCGGCGCCGGCGCTTTCCAGATCTACTGGAATTGCTCCGACATGGCAGCGACGCCGTCGGGGCGGTGCAGATAGCCTACGGTCTCAGCCCGGAGGGCTTGGCGACGGCGCCAGGAGACGGCCCACCGCCTCGATAAGCACGGCGCTGCGGAATGGCTTGGGCAACACGACATCCGCACCAAGCATCTTCGCCATCTGGAGGTAGCGCGCTGCATCAATCTGGCCGCCGCCGCTCATCACGATCAATCGCGGTCTTGGCGTTTGGGAACGCACTGCGGCCATGACCTCAGCGCCATCGGCCTCGGGCATGACCACGTCGGTCACGACCAAACTAAACCGGCGCTCACGCAGCAATGTGATGGCGATGCGGCCATCGCTGGCCTGGATCACGTCATGCCCATTTGCCACCAGGACTTCGGCGAGCAGCTCGCGCAACTGGTCATTGTCGTCGACTAGGAGGATGGAGGCCATGATCGGTTTATCGCAGGACGTTGGATTCGGCCTGGCTGGAAACTGCGTCATCACGCAAGGCGTCGGCACCGCCCACATCCGACTCAACGGCGGATGTGGCCGCCTTGGTCAGTTCGGCATCGGGGTAGCGAGCCCGCATGGCGGCCAGACCCTTTTTCGCACCGGGCAGATCGCCGAGCCGGAGATGCGCCAGGATGGCGGCGTGCAGCAGCCGCGGACGGGCGTCCGATCGTGCCTCGACAGCATTGATCATGCCCCGCCAGTCGGCCTGGTTGGCGAAGGTGGCGATCAGTACGACATCGGCGTGTTCGGCCGCCGTGGCCGGGTCATGCAGCGCTTCCCGCAACAGTCGGCGGGCACCTTCGGAGGCAGGCGGTTCGGGCTCGCCATCCTTGCCGACCACTGCGGACATGCGATCGCTGCGGCCACCTGACCACATCTCGATGTCGATGATCTTGTCGTCCCCGAGGGCGCGGCGCTCGACTCGGACGATCACCAAGTGGAGATCTTTCGCCGTAACCAGGATCGGCTTTTCGGAGCGGGAGACCAAGTCAGCATCGCGCAGGCCACGCTCGCCCAGGCGGGTAGCGGCATCAGGCGGCAGGACGACCATGGCCCGAGGATCTTGCTCTCGCAGAGCGGCGGCAACAGCGACCCCGGCAGCGGCCGAGCCAGGATCGCCAGCAGTCAGAACCAGGATGAGAAGTGCTGTTTCCACATTGGCAGCATGATTGCCTCGTCCGGCAATGCCAACGGTGTGCGGCTCGACTAGGACACGTGACCCCTTGCGGTCCGTGGCCCTGCACAAGCCTGGACCCATGCGTCTGTTGCCTCACCCTTTCGTCCTCGCCCCGATGGAGGAGCACACCTCGCTGCCTTTCCGCATGCGGGCGCGAGCGCATGGTGCCGGCCTGGTGTTCGCCGAGCGTCTTGATGCCGAGGACGTCGCCTCCCGGGACAAACGCGCACTAAAGCTGCTCGCCACTGAACCAGGGGAGCGCCCGGCGATGGCTCAGGTCTCGACCCGCGACCCGGCCGCCGCGGCAGCCGCGGCCGTGGTATGCGCCGAGCGTGGCTTCGCCGGGGTCGACCTGAATTGCGAATGCCCGGTCAAACGCGTACTCGGCAAAGGCGCCGGCGGTGCCCTGATGAGCGAGCCCGCCCTGATCGGCCAGATCGTCGCCGCCATGGTGGCCGCCGTGCCGGTGCCGATCTCGGTCAAGCTACGTAGTGGCCCGGATGATGACCACGAGAATGCTGCTGAGTGCGCGCGTGCCGCAGCTGAAAGCGGCGCCGCGCTGGTGATGGTGCACTCACGCTCGGTCGCCAAAGGCTACGCCGGTCCGGCCGACTGGGCGATCTCGACCCGGGTCAAGGCGGCGGTGAACATCCTGGTGGTCGCCAGCGGCGGTATTCGCAGCGCCGAGGACGCGGTCGCCTGCTTGCGCCAGACCGGCTGCGACGGCGTGGCGATGGCCCGCGGTTGCCTTGGTAATCCGTGGATTTTCGCCCGCGCTCGCGCCTTGTACGCCGGCAGCCCGCCACCCGAACCGCCCGACGCCCAGTCCCGTGGCCGCGAACTAATCGCCTTGGCCGAGGCCGAATGGCGCTGGTACGGCCCTGGCCTGGCCCTGCGCCGACTGCCGCGCACAGCCTGCTATTTCGCCAAGGACACCACTTGGTTCACCGAGTTCCGCAGCGCCGTCCAGCAGGTGCGCGACCTTGATGGCCTGAAGCGGCTGGTGCGCGAGCGCTTCCGCTGACCGCACACGTCAATCACGTGTCAGGATCTCGTGGCCGGCGTCCTCTGCCGATGGCCCATCGACCCCCTCTGCGCGAAGCGCGCGCGGGCCAAGGCCGGTGGTCCGACGCAAGGCCTTGCTCAGGTGCTGGAGGTCGACGAAGCCGAGGTTAGCGGCAATGCGCGCGGCCGACTGGGTCGAACAGGACAGCAGATGCTGGGCGCGTTCGAGGCGACGCCGACGGAGCCAGCCCATCGCCGCGCAGCCGCGGGCGTCGCGGAATTGCCGGTTCAGATGTGTGACCGAACAGCCGGCAGCGCGGGCAAGATCGCCAGCGGTCAGCGGATCAGCCAGACGATCCTCGATGTGGGCGATCGCCCGGCGGACCGCCGCTGGCAGGTCACCTGCCGCGGGCTGGTCACGGTCGGCAACCTGCCAGAGCAGGCTCCAGAGCAGCGCCTGGGCCCGCTCTGGTCGCTCGCGCCAGCTGTGTACCGCCTCCTTGGCCTGGCCGAGCAGGCCGAGAAAGGCCGGTCCAGCATCCTGCATCACCGGGACTGCCGTCGGATCGCCGGCATGATCAGGCAAGAAGTGCAACCAGGTCAGAGTCGCCGGTCCGCGGTAGCGGTAGCCATGGTCGGTGTCTGGCGCGGTCAGTGAAATACTGCCAGGGCGGATCGCCAACGTCTGTCCACGCCAGGTCAGTTCACCGTGGCCCTGGTAGAGGTTGAGACACCAGATGCGGTTCAGTCGGTAGGCTTCGTCAGTTCCGCCGTGAGTCGATGCCGCCGAGGCGGCGACCAGTCGCGGCGGGCGAGAGAGCGGCAGAAGTTGGCGTCCATCCATAGTCGAAAGATACCACTAGGATGCCACGTGAGCAACCGCGACGACGGATGACTAGATCTCTCGTTCGACGGCGCAGGCCGAGGCGCAGACGCCCAGACCAAACCAGCACACCACCATGGACGAGCCACCGTAGCTGACGAATGGCAGGGTGACGCCGGTGACCGGCATCATGCCCATGGCGACCGCTAGGTTGATCGCCGCCTGACCGCCAACCAGACAGGCGAAGCCGCTACATAACATGCGGCTGAATGGACCCGGCGCACGCGAGGCGGCCAGCAGACCAGCACCACACCACGCCAGCAGCAACAGGACCAGGATGGCCGAACCGGCGAAGCCGACCTCTTCACCGACCACCGCAAAGACTAGGTCAGTGTGCTTTTCGGGAACCCAGCCCAAGCGGTTCTGCTCGCCTTCCATCCAGCCTTTGCCGATCCATTGGCCACTACCGATCGAACGTTTAGCGCGCTCGGTCTGATAGGCCTCGGCCAGGGCATAGCGGTCTGGATGCAGGAAAGCGTCGATGCGACGCCACTGATAGGCTTTGGGGCCTTCGTGCGGCAGCAGGCCATAGGCGGCAACCGCGGCCAGCATGACGGTTGCGCCTGCGATGGCGAGATGACGCAGCTTCATGCCAGCGACCAGCAGAATGCCCAACACCATCGGCGGAATGGTCAAGGCACTACCAAGATCTTCCTTGGCGATGATGGCCGCCGGGATGCCGGCAGTCAGCAGCAGCCAGCCGCAGTGCGCCAGACGGCGAGCATCGAAGTTGGGGCCAGACGCCAGGGTCGCGCAGGCCAGCATGGTCGCGAACTTGACCAGCTCTACCGGCTGCAGGCGCAGGCTACCCAGCACGATCCAGTTGGCCTGACCCTTGATGCGCGGCACCAGCGAGGTGCCGGCCAGCAGCAGCATGCCGAGCATGACCAGGCAGCCGACGATAACGGCGGGGAAGGCGAAGCGTCGCCAGTTGGCTGGGGCGATGTGGATGGCTGCCGCGCAGCCGATCGCGCCAATCAGCCACCAGACCATCTGGGCATAGGCCTCGCGGGAGATGATGCCTTCACTGGCGGTCTCAGCCGTAGCGCTGATGACGAACAGGATGCCGATCGACGACAGAACGAGACTCAGACCGATCCACCACCACGGGACGCGCGCATATGCCGGGAGGTGGAACACGGTCAGGACAGATTCAGGAGAGGGTCAACTCGTCGATGACCTGACGGTAGAGTTCGGGCAGCGGGCTCTCGAACTGCACTCGCGCGCCGGTCCGCGGATGGTCGATGCCCAGGGTGATGGCATGCAGCATCAGTCGTGGGGCACGGGCGTTGCTGTGGCCCTTGGCATAGACGCGGTCGCCCAGCAGCGGACAGCCGATCGCCGACATGGCGACGCGGACCTGGTGAGTCCGGCCAGTGCCCAGCTCGACCTCCAACTCGGCAGCGTGCCGGAAGCGTCGCAGGACCTTGTAGCGGGTGACCGCCTCGACGCCGGGTTCGTCCTCATCAACCAGGGCACGACGGCCATCGTCGCCTCGGCCCTGCTTGCCGCGGATCTCGTCGGCGTCGTGGCGCGGACCACCGGCAACCACACAACGATAGGTGCGCACCGCGCTGGTCCCGGCGAACTGGGCGGCGATCATGCGCTGGGCCTCGCGGCTGAGGGCAACCGCCAGACAGCCACTGGTGTCGAGGTCAAGCCGGTGGACTACGCCGATGAAGCCGGCCTCGCGGCCCAGCTTGCGCAGCTGACGGCGCAGCACTTCGCCGACGTGATGGACCCGGGGTCCGGCTCGGCCATCGGGTGGTGGCACCGAGGCCAGCCCGGCCGGCTTGTCGACGATGCACATCTGCTCGTCGAGATGGATGATGCCCAGTTCCAGGGCCTTGATGATCGGGACAGCGCCGTGGCGGGCACGGACAAACGGCGTGCGCAGCCCATGGCGCAGGTCCAGTTCGGCGGCGGCGCCGGCCTCGGCCACCACCGCCTTCGGGTCGGACATCTGGACGCCGCCGATCTTGACCAGCCCGGCGACCAGCGCCTTGCGCGACTGGGCCCGGCTGAGGCCCGGGATGGCGTCAACCAGGGCCTCGAACACGGGCTGACCCGCCTTGGCAAGCCGCACGCTGTGGAGGATGAGGAGACCGTCGGGCATGGGCTGAATTCAGCGTGGCGGGCGGGAAAGTCCAATGGCACCGTGCCCCGGCCAGTCGCCAAGGTTACGGCACGTCGCTGACCTTGCCCAACCATTGCACATTACGGGCAACGTTTTCATGGATGATGACGTCCGGACGCTCTTCCTCGACCACCGGGGCCAGATAGTGGCACCAGACGAAGCGAGCACGGCGGAAATGCTGGGCCAGGTAAGGCAGCAGAGCGGGCATGAACGAATCATGGAAGATGACCGCGCTGGGCAGCGTCGGGTCGTCAACCACGGTGATGGCCTCGCGCAGGCCGGATGGACCCCGCCGCCAAGCTGCCTGGGCCGCCGGCAGGTGGAACAGACCCGGCCGGGCGACCGACTGGCCGTCTAGCCAACGGGCGGGCAACGGCCCCACCGCCTGCCACAGCGACACTGGCTCGGTTCGCGGACCAGCCATGCGCAAGGCGAACAGGTCGCCAGGCCAGTCATAGGGAACAGGCGTGAACGCGCCGCGCGACAGGGGCATCCCACGCAGGTGCAGGCGGGCATGGATCGCGATATAGCCCTGATAAGCCCCCTCATCGAGCCAATGCGAGTCACTGCGAACGTAGCCGCTAACGACATGCGGAGCGAGGTCGAGCAATGGCCCATCCGGATCAAGCGCGAGGTTCAGGCGGGACAGCCGAGTCGAGGTAGGCAGAGCGGAGACCGGCGATTCCGCGCGTTCGACGGTCTGCTTGTCGGGCGGAACGATGGCAAGGTAGGTGGCGCCACGGGCCGCCGCCGTCGCCGCCCGGGCAAGGATCGCGCCAGCCCACTCGGCTTCATGCGGGTCGGGAGCGACCCGTCCCTCCACTTCGTCAAAGGTGTGGCCATCAGCGGCGTGCTCGGCGGCATAGAACCACCAGCCGTGATGGCCGCGCACCACCGTCGGCGGGGTCGAACCGGTCAGCTGCCAACGCACCCCATTCCACAGCTGCATGGCTTGGTGACGCATCGGCATCGCCTGCTGTAGACGACGCTCATCGGGGAAAGCCGCTGGCAGGGCGCGCCAGCCGCCGGCCAGCCAGAGCACGGCAACGACCAGAGCGAACGCTGTCAGGGTGGCAATGGCAGCCGGTCGGGAGATGCGAGGTTCGGGCAACATGGTTAGAACCGGAAGTAGATGAATGGGCTGCTGGCGTTGGTTACCAGGGCGCTGATCGACAGAACCAGAACAGCCAGGACGCCGACTGCGCCAAGCCAGCCCCACGCGGAGTCGCCGGTACGTACCCGCAGCGCGCCGGCCCACTGCGGCAGCGGAGCCAGCGCACAGACCGCGCCAACCCCCAGCATCAACCAGGCATGGCCATCGATCAGTCGCCACCACGGGGTGTCGATGCCGCCGGATCCGGCCATAGCTGCCAGCATATGGCCGGCAGCGGGCAGGCTCTCGGAACGGAAGAGGACCCAGCCGATCAGCACCACGACCAGGCAGTAGCAGTGGCCGACGATCGCCGGCAGACGCGGAAAGCGATCAGCGGTGGCATGTTCGACGGCAAGGAAGACGCCGTGGAACAGTCCCCACAAGACGAAGGTCCAGGCGGCCCCGTGCCACAGGCCGCAGAGCAGGAATACCATCACCAGGTTGCCCACCGTGCGCCATGGGCCAGACCGGCTGCCGCCCAGCGGAATGTAGAGATAGTCGCGGAACCAGGTCGACAGCGAGATGTGCCAGCCGCGCCAGAAGCCACGAATGCTGGTGGCGGCATACGGGCGATCGAAGTTCTCTTTGAAGCGGAACCCGAACATCCGCGCCAAACCAATCGCCATGTCGGAATACCCAGCGAAATCGTGGTATATCTGCACCGCATAGGCAGCTGCGCCAAGCCACGCGGCGGTAGTGCTCAGCTGGCCGGCGGGCAGGGCGAAGATCGCGTCGGCGACCTGCGCCGCGCTGTCCGCGATCAGGACTTTGCGGGCCAGGCCCAGCGTGAAGCGGCGCAGGCCGGCGGCCAGATCGTCGATCCCGGGATCGCGACCGTCGAACTGGCCGACGAGGTCCTTGTAGCGCACGATCGGCCCGGCAATGAGCTGCGGGAAGAACGACTTGTAGACCCCAAAGCGCAACACGCTGCGCTCGGCCGGCAGCTCACCGCGACCGACGTCGACGACATAGGAGATGGCCTGGAAGACGAAGAACGAGATGCCGATCGGCAGATGAATCGGATCGAGATGGAACGGCAGGCCGAGCGCCGCGAGATTGGCGACCAGAAAGTTGGCGTACTTGAAGACGACGAGGACGGCGAGCAGGACAACGACCGCAGCTGCCGTGACGACCGTCCGCGCCCGACCAGCCGGACTGCGCTCGACGAGGTGGGCGAGACCCCAGCCGCTGACGATTGCCCCCAGCATCACTGTGGTGTACCAGCCTTCGCCAACCGCGTAAAAGGCTAGGCTGGCGCACAGCAGCACGAGGTCGCGCAGCCTCCTCGGGCAGGCGAAATGCACGACCAGCACCAGCGGCAGAAAGCAGAGGAGGAAAGCGAGGGAGCTAAAAACCATGCAACTTACGCGACTGAGAAGGTGGATCTGGACGAGTCCAGTCGACTCCAATCCCCTGCGAGTTCCAAACTCAGAGTTTCTCCGGCTTCGCGATGTACTCGGCGATGCGGTTGACCAAGCGGGCAGCGTCGCCGCCGTCAGCGATGCGGTGGTCGAAGGTCAGGGTCAGCTCGATCTTGCGAATGCGGTCCCACGACTTGGTCGCCGGGTTCCACTCGGGGTGGTTCTGCGGCGCGCTGAGCCCGAGGATGACGCTGTGCCCGGGTAGCGGGATCGGCGTCGCCCAGGTCAGGCCGAAGACGCCGTAGTTGCTGACCGAGGCGACCGATTCACCGCCGTCGCCCACCTTGCCGGCCCGCGCCTTCTCGATGATCGCCTCGACTGCAATGGTCAGCTCGGGCAGCAGTAGCTCGTCGACCTTGCGGATCACCGGGGTCAGCACGCCATCGCCGACCTCGACCGCAACCGCCAGATCAACCGTCTCGGGGGTGTGCAGCCGATTGCCGTACAGCCGCTTGGCGAATGGACTGCCAGCCTTCAGGCCAAGAGCCAGGGCGCGCAGGGCATAGATCGTCAGACTGGGTCGGCCGGCGACGGTGCGGCGGTGCGCCAGCACGCTGTCGACCTGCACGCTGGTCGCGACGGTGGCGAGCGGGCGGGTCCACGAGCGGGACATCGCCGCGGCCACTGCTTGGCGAATCGGCGGCATCGGCTCGCCATGGGCGAGATAACGATCGATGTCGGCAGCGGTGATGCGCCCGCCAGTGCCGGTACCGGTGATGAAGGACAAATCCGAGGTCTTCAGGCCGCCCTCGATGATCTTGGCGCGCACCCGCGGAGAGAGGAACGAGCGTTCGCCGGATCCAGCCAGCAGGCTGGGCGGAGCGATCTTGCCGCTGTCGTCGCCGGCTTTGCCCGAGGGGCGCAACTGCACTGGTCGGGTGCGCGGCTTGGGCGGGGCGCCGACATCGTGCACGTTGGCCAGCACGGCGGGCATGGCCGCGGCCGGGGTGGCGGTGGCCTGGTCCGAGACGTAGCCAAGCACCTCGCCGACCTTGACCACGTCGCCAGGCTTGCCGTTGATTTCGGACAGGATGCCATCGGCCGGGGCGGCAACCGTCAGCAGCGACTTCTCGGTCTGGACCTCGACCAATTCCTGCTCGGCTTTGACCGGCGAGCCGGGCTGCACCAGCCAGGCGACGACGGTGGCGTCGGCAGCGGCCTCTCCGAGCTGCGGCATCCGTATCGCAACCCGCATATCAGAACTTCGCCAATTCGAGTGCCGCCAGCACAATCGCTTGGTCGTCCGGGTGGTGGGCGGAGAACAATTCGGGATGGTACGGAATCGGCGTGTCGCGGGCGGCTAGGCGCACCGGCGGGGCGTCCAAGTAAGGGAAGCCCTTCTCAGCGACCAGGGCGGCGACCTCGGCAGTCGGGCCGCCGAACGGCCAGCCTTCCGAGGCGATGATGATGCGGCCGGTGCGCGACAGCGAGGCGAGGATGGTCTCCTCGTCGAGCGGACGGATGCAGCGCAGGTCGACAACCTCGGCGCTGATGCCGTGGTGGGCTTCCAGCTCTGCCGCTGCAGCGATGGCGTGATGCACCATGCCGCTCCAGGCGACGATGGTCAGATCCTCGCCAGGGCGGCGAACCACCGCCCGGCCCAGCCCGGGATGCTCGCCCGACTGCGGATCGAACTCGGCTTCGAGGTGGTAATAGAGGTACTTGTGCTCAAGGAAGCAGACCGGATCGCGGCAAGCCACCGCATCCTTGAGCATGAAGTAGGCGTCGGCAACAGTGGCCGGTGCGACCACCACCAGACCAGGGTGGTTCGACAGCCAGGTCTCGGGCATCTGGCAGTGGAACGGACCGCCGCCAGGGGTGCCACCGACCGGGAAGCGCGCGACCAGCGGACACGGCCTGCCGGTGCGGTAATAGGTCGAGCCGGCGTGGTTGACCAGTTGGTTGAAGGCGACCGAGGCGAAGTCGGCGAACTGGTACTCGACGATTGGACGCATGCCGTCCATCGCCGCGCCGATCGCGACGCCGGTCATCGCATCGTCGGAGATCGGGCTGTTGAGTACGCGGCCGGGAAAGCGTTCACTCAGACCCTTGGTCGCCTTGAATGCCCCACCAAACGGGCCGGCGATGTCCTGGCCGTAGATGAAGACGCGCTGGTCGGTGGCAAGCAGGTCGGACAAAGCGAGCCGAATGGCTTCCAAGTACTTCATGCCGACCTCACGTTGACCAAGTCGCGCTCGACCCGGGGCGACCAGTCTTCCTTGGCCGGATCCGGCTGCGGCTCGGTGCTGGCCTGGGCGACGGCTGCCTCGATCTGCTTGCGCGCGTCTTCGCGGATGGCGGTCACGCCGTCTGCGCTCAGCACGCCCTGCTGCACTAGGGTGCGCTCGTAATGCTGGACGCAGTCGCCGAAGCGGCTCTTCACATCCTCGTCGACGTAGCTGGCGTCATCATGGGCGCCGTGGCCTGCTAGGCGCAGCAGATCGGCGACAACCATCTGGGGCCCTTTGCCGGCACGGGCGGCAGCGATTGCCGCTCCGACCGTGGCCAGACAGGCATCGGCATCGGTGCCATCGCAGCGGTGTCCGACCACGCCGTAGCCGATCGCACGATCGACCAAGTGCTTGCAGGCATACGAGCGGTCGCTGGTCGTCGAATAGGCGTACTGGTTGTCGGCCACCAGCAGCACCAATGGAACGCGCTCTACCGCAGCGACATTGAAGGCCTCGTGCAACGAGCCGGTATTCATGCCGCCATCGCCGATCGAGGCCACGCCGACGCTGAGTTCGCCGTCCTTCTGCTTGCCGGACATGCGCCGTGCCATCAGCATACCGACCACCGGCGAGACCATCGCGCCGAGGTGGCTAATCATCGGCAGCAGGCCGGTTGACCAATCGCCACGATGGACGTTGCCCTCGCGGCCGCGCATCAATCCGGTGGTGCGGCCCAGCACCGTGCGGGCTGCTTCCAGCGGCGTCTCCCCGAAGCCGTAGCGTCCGGCCTGGTCGCGGATCAGCGGCGCGAAAACGTCACTGCTGCGCAGACAGATCCCGGCAGCGCCGCTCAGCGCTTCCTGGCCACGTCCGGAAAACGCACTGCCAGCGATCTGTCCACCTTGGGCATACAAGCGGGCGAAACGATCGTCGCTGGTGCGCGCCAGGACCATCACCTTGAACAGGCGGATACGGTCGGCCGGCTCGATCACGCTGGTCATGTCCGTCCCCACGTCAGGTACACCGCCCCCCAGGTCAACCCGCCGCCGAAAGCGACCAGCAGCACCCGCGAACCAGGCACCAGGCGGCCCGCGGCTTCGGCGTCGGCCAGGGCCAATGGGATGGTGGCGCCGGTGGTATTGCCCAGGCGATCGAGGTTGATGACCACCTTGGACATCGGCACACCAATCCGTTCGGCGGTCGGTTCAATGATACGCAGGTTGGCCTGGTGCGGCACCACCAGATCGATGTCGTCGGCGGTCAGGCCATGAGTGTGCATCAAGCTGGTGGCGACCTCGGCCATGCGCCGGATCGCATGCGTAAAGACCATCTTGCCATTCTGCTTGAGCAGGTGGTCGCCACGCGCCAGCGCCTCGGGCGTGAACGCCATGGCCGAGCCGCTGCAGGGCACGCACAGCTCGGCAGCAGGCCCGCCATCGCTGTGCATCTCTAGACCGATGACGCCGCGCCCATCCGCTGGCCCGGCCTCGACCAGCACGGCGGCGCAACCGTCGCCGAATAGCACGCAGGTGTTGCGGTCAGTCCAGTCGACCAACGTGCTCATCACATCGCCACCGACGACCAGGATGCGGCGGGCACGGCCGCTCTCGATCCAGGTGGTGGCATTGGCCAAGGCAGCGACGAAGCCGTTGCAGGCATTGATCACATCAAAAGCCCAGGCCCGGCTGGCCCCCAGTCGGTGCTGCAACAGATTGGCAGTCGCCGGCATGACCATGTCGCCGGTGATGGTTGCGACGATGATTCCGTCGATCTGCTCGGCAGTGACGCCACCGCGTTCGAGGCAGCGGCGGGCGGCGGGTTCGGCCAGGGTCATCAGACTCTGGCCGGGCTCGCAAATGCGGCGTTCGCGGATGCCGGTACGCGAGACGATCCACGCGTCGGTGGTATTGATGCGGGCGGCAAGTTCAGCGTTGGTCAACACCCGCTCGGGCAGAGCGGTTCCGACGGCAACGACTTGGGCGCGAGCAGCTGGCATAGGGGTCCGAGGCGCGGCATGCTAGGGCCACCGGCCATGTCGCAACCAGGGCCCGCAGGTCCCTGGACCAACATGAGTTGTACAGCGGTTGGCGATCCGACCGGCCGCTGGTTGCGGGTTCCGCGGGCGGCGCCATGGTGTCCACATGGACCGTCCACGCCGTCGCCGAGGCTGCCTGATCGCCTTGGCGATTGCCGCGATCCTGACGATCGCGTTCTGGCTGCTGCTACCCCGGGTGATCTGTCTGGTCGCCAATGCGTCGCTGCCGCACGAGCTGGGCCCGCAAGCCACCCTGCTCGCCCTTGAGCCGGCTGCCCATCGTCTGCATTCAGCCCCTATCGTCCTGCAGGTAGACCCAACGCTGATGCGCCGCATCGCATCCGAGGCCAGCGGCCGGTGGATACCCCCGGGCGTGATCCGGCACGGCCTTGGTGCGGTCGGCACTCTTCGTGGCGAGGGCAACATCGCGGTACCCTGGCAGGTTGTTGCGATCAACGAGGTCTCACCGCCGCGCCTGTCAGTCAGCCTTACGCCCGAGCAGGCAGACGCGCTGCTCGCCAGCAACGGCAGCACCGGCAAGCTCGCCGGTATGGATGTGCGGCCTCGGCTGACCTCAGTTGAATTGTCTGCTCTTCCCGACGATGGCCTCACTCGCCACTTCCGCATCGAAGCTTCTGGCGCACTGCGTCTGAGCAGCGGAACCCTGAGCCTCACAATTCCGATCCACCGCCTCAGTTCCGAGGTGACCGTCTCGTTCACCTCGGCTGAATCCGGCTGGGAACCGATCATCCACCTGCACATCGATGTACTGGAAGCCCCTCTGCCGCCGATCCCAGGCGTCGATTCCGGTACCTGGCGGCGCATGCTGGGCGCCTGGGTCGAAGACCGCATCGCTGATCAGCTGGCCAGTCGGACCCTGCCCGCCTGGTTCCCGACCGACCTGCGCCTGTCGATGGTGGTGCGGTAGGCAGACTGGACGTGCGCGAGCGCTCCTACTGCTTCGGGCGCAGGACACCGCTTAGGCCGGAAGCGATCCGGTGTTAGCGCGGCGGCGGACCGAGGCTGACACCTTCTTGCCAGGTGA
>Ga0105044_10005682_pt1 | contig 17141 bp, 14 predicted proteins | sample MAT01_FD_78092 | JGI IMG/M metagenome (GOLD analysis project Ga0105044, IMG submission 78092) | Freshwater microbial communities from Lake Fryxell liftoff mats and glacier meltwater in Antarctica - MAT-01 | ecosystem: Environmental > Aquatic > Freshwater > Ice > Liftoff microbial mat | place...
CCGTCAATACCAGGGGGAATCTCCGCGCCCCATTCGCCAGCCTTTTCCTGAATAATAAAATTATGCACATTCCAGACGTCAACCGGCATTGTATCCGTATAGATTGTTTGGTAACTATCCCAGATTTTTGTGACATATTCTAGACGCAAGGGCGTTGGCTGGATGACACCACCAATCGCCAGCCGGGCAGTTGGGTCCACCGCTTTGATCATCTGGTAGAGATCATGGTAGGCAACTGCATAGGTTTCGGCCAAGATTTCATCTTGGCCACTGTGACCAACGGTTTTGCAAAAGGTGCCTTCCCATTCGAGGCAGTAGCGCCAATCCACGCGATCCATTTCGTTGCCAATCAACCAAAGCGCGCCTGGGTTGGCCTGTGCAGCCGCTTCAATCGTTGCTTGATCGGGCGTATACACATAATCGAGCGGTGTGGCATAGGGGCATTCATTGCGGTCGCCATGGTGCCATGCGTCACAGGACAATTTTTGGTGTACACGCACCATTTGGGCATAGTGCATATCGTTGGGGCGTTCTGGCGCGCTCCGCACCTGCCAATCCAAATACCACCCCGCACCCAGTGTCACAACATCGGTATAGACACCGAGTGCTGGACTAGTCAGGCCAAAACCTATACGGTCGGCAAGCGGCATTGGTTCGGTAGCGACCACGGGCAGATAAACGGCGGGGGGAACGGTACCGCTCTCTTGCGCAAACGCCAGCGCGTTGGGCGCGTGTTGTTGAACAAGCAATAGACCTACCAGGATGGCACTGGCAACCAGCAAAAATCTCAGGAAAGCGTGCGCTATTTTTGTGTAATGATCCATTTGGACTGAACTGTCTCTTTGCTCCGTTGCGGGTGCGTCAGCTCGGCATAGGCAGCTACGATCGTTTCGCTGGCAGCGCGCCAGCTAAACTGTTGTACGGCTCGCCGACGTAGAGGCATCCCTGTTTGGGGAGATTCTAACGCAATCAACAACTGTTCCGCTAAACTTTCGACATTGCCCCGCTCTGCCAAGAACCCCTGTACACCTAGATATTCACGCGCCACAGGCGTGTCAAAGGCGACGGTTGGCAAACCTACGGCCATATAATTCAACAACTTGCCTGCGCTCTCGGTGACGCTGAGTTTGGGCGACACGGCCACATCCCCGACTGCTAGATAGCGTGGCGCTGCTTCGCGATAGGAAACACGCCCTGTAAAGATAACTTTGTCTTGAATACCTAGATCCAGCGCTTTTTGTTGATAGACATCAATACCGGGAAAGCCCATCAATAATAGATAGACGTTTGAGCGCTGCCTAAGGATACGCTGCATTGCCTCCAAAAGCAGACCGGTGCCTTGATATTCGGCCAATAGACCTAGATAAACAATCACCTTGGCCGCTGGTGGAATGCCCAATGCCGTGCGCTGGGCTTGCATAGTGCTGTCGGGATAATAACTGGCCGGTTGAAACACATCGGTGTCAACGCGATCCGAGAGCGTGCGTACACGCTCCGGCGCGCAATTGAATTTTTCCACCAAAATGCGCCGACCTTCGCTAGAGCTAGGAAAGATCACTGGTGAACGGGTGTCGATCCATTCTTCCACGCGCCGCAGTAGTTGATAAGCCATGCTATCGCGCTGTAGAAATTTGTGATCGATCATCTCTTCAGTCAGGCTGCCCTGAAAATCAAAGACAACCGGAATGCGGAAAAGGCGACCAAGCAGTAGGGCAATCATGGCTCCTTCGTGGAGATGGGCATGGATCACATCGTAGCGCCGGCGCAGCAATAGTTGCAATGTTTTCAAGCCCAGGAGCAGATCAAAGGCAATCTTGTGTCGGCTGGAGCCGACTTCATAATGCCGCCGCCAAGGAATGGGCAACGTGCGCCGAATATCCAGCCCGGGCACATCGTTGCCGTTGCGATAAGTCACAATGGTCACTGTATGGCCCAGTTGCTGGAGGATCTTCACCTCTTCATAAATCCGCACATGACAGCCGTAATCGGCGAAAAAACTGGTGGGGGCAACCATCAAGACCCGATAGGGACGCTGCTGGGGTGTATTCGTCATCGGCGCGGCTTCATGTAGGTGTTCTTTGCTGGCATCGTCCATGTGTTGCTCGATAGTTTCTTGAAATTCCCGCTCATTCGCTCAACGTCTGCGGCGCAACCTTGCTTGGCAGAGAAGCCGTTGCCAACGTTCACATTGCACGATGAGTCAACTATTGACACCATGTCCTTTATTGTGCGGGCGAAACAAAATTTTTGGACAAGTATTGCGCGCTACCATCAACGCGCAAAACAGCCATGCATTCTATTGCAATCGGCTGGCTTTACCAAATTAGGTGTTCATCTAACTTGCTTTGTTCAGCACGATCCTGCGCACCAACTGCCAATCATGCTGGGCGATCAAGCCGCTCCACCACGCCACACCCACATAGAGCAGCCCGCCAATCAGCAACCGCCACGGCCAACCGACCGGCAAATAGAGGCTCAGTAGATAGCTGCCAAGCGCCAATCCTGCCATCACATAGGGGCGGGCAACATTGTGGGGCATTTGCTGCCAGTGCAGCAGCCAGAGACTGACAAGTGTACCAATGCCGCCGGCAATCAGCACCGCCCACGCTGCACCCGCCGCGGCCAGCAGCGGCGTGAAGAATGGGACAAGTGTGATCAAAGTGATCAAGTGCAAACCCGTTATGAACAAGCTTTGCAAGGGCCGTTGTTCTACCATCAAGAGGGTTTGCGTATAATTTTCGATCAAATAAAAGGGCGCGCTCCAGATCAGAATTTCTAGTACCAAGGCAGATTCGGCATAGCCTGGGCCGTAGATCGCCACCACATCTTCGATAACCCCGGTGCCAATGGCGGCGGCCAATAGACAGAGCAAACCGTAGCGCAAACTAAAATTGCAGAGGCGCGCATAGTGTTGTGGCGTTTGACGATAGAGCCGACTCAAGGTTGGGTAGAGCGCAGCCCAGAAGTTCTGAACCAACTTGAGCGCCACCCGCACAAGGTTATAGGCCGCGCCATAAATGCCCGTGATCGTCTCGCCACCGACAATGCTCAATAAGACAATATCCGCACGCTGAAGTAACACATCGGCCACGGCCAAGCCATAAAACGGCCCTGCTTGTTGCCACAGCGTGGACCATTGCCAGACCAAGGGCTCCTGCGGCAAAGCGAATAATTGACTGCGCTGCAGGAGCAGCAAACCCAACAAGGCCGAGATCAACTGCGTCACTACCAGAACGATAGCCAGTTGGGGTGTCGTTCCGCCCCAGAAAACTATCACCACACTGAACACAAGAATCAGCGTGTTGATCAGTAGCTCGATTCCCATCACCGCTTCCATGCGCTCGCCGGCTTGAAACAGTGTCTGCGTCACCGATGTAACGGCATAGAAGGGCAGGGAAGCACCGACGATCCACAAAATGGTGCGCGCGGTATCCGAAAAGGGTAAGACCAGCGTCAGCATAACTAGTCCTGCCCAGACCACAAGGCTCGCCACCAGTTGAATACTCAACGCAATGCGAAAATAGCTGCGGCGCAACCAGGGCATCTGCGCCAGGTCGCGGACCAAGAGTGCTGGCAATCCAAGCTCGGTGAGAATTTGGCAGACATTCAGGTAGGCCAGCGCAATTGTGTACTGACCCAGCCCCATCACCCCCATTTGTCGCGCAATCACCAATTGCAGTATAAAACTCGTGACAATCCGCCAAACACTGGACCCTGCCAGCGCGCCGGTATTTACAAGAATGCGCCGTCCAGTCTGCTGCGTTGTGGGGGATGGCGGGGGTGGTTGCGCGATGCCGGAGGTGGTAGATGGTGGGCCCGTTTGCTTCATGGCGCGATTGTATCATGCGGCAAGCCGAAGCGCGAAATAGTGGTCATTGGTAGGACGCAAGTGTTAGAAAGTATCTGATCTCCCTATCTCGTGTCTCCCTGTCTTTAATAAATTCAACGTCCACGTTCTTCACGAACATAGGGAACACCCAACGCCGCTGGCGCACCCACCCGGCGACGCAGTGCCTCGCGCGAACCGATGATCAGCACCAAAATTGTAAAAAGGTAAGGCAACATATTCATAAAGTAGCCGAGATGGGGACTGCGCAGAAAAAACGAGAGACTTTGCAGATCAAGCGGCAAGCGTCGAATCGCACCAAAGAGATAGGAACCGACCGCCGCTTGCAGCGGATTCCAACCGGCGAAAATCACCAAGCCAATCGCAATCCAGCCTTGGCCAGCGGTGATTCCTTCAATCCACAGGGGTGTAATCGCCAATGTCAACGCTGCGCCGCTCATGCCTGTCAATAGACCACCCAGCATGACATACAAATAGCGCAGGCGATAGACGTTAACCCCAAGCACATCTGCAGCGGCGGGCGCTTCGCCAATTGCGCGCAATTCCTGGCCGGGTCGTGTGCGATAGATGTAGAACCAAGCCAGCGGGGCCAGCAAAAATCCCAGATAGACAATCACGTTGTGTTGAAAAAAGATCGGCCCGACAATGGGCAACTCGGCCAAAACAGGGATGTTGAAGGTGGGCAGGCGTGGCGCTTGGCGAATCTCGACCAACGGCGCACCCAGTACTGCACTCATCCCCGTGCCCAAAAAGGTGAGCGCCAGTCCACTCACAACTTGATCAGCGCGTAGGGTAATGGTGACAAACGCGTGCAATAAAGCCAATCCCGCGCCCACCAACGCCCCGGCCAGCAAGCCCAGCCATGGATTGCTAGTTTGATAGGCAACCCCATAGGCCGTCACTGCGCCCATGAGCATCATGCCTTCGACGCCCAAATTCAAGACCCCGGCGCGCTCTGCAAAAATCTCGCCGACGGTAGCAAAAAGAATGGCCGTTCCCGACCGAATGCCGGCAGCCAAAAGATTCACAAGCAGTGCAAGTTCCATAAGCTGTATTACGCAGGTGAAAGAAGGTGGTAGATGAAAGAAAAAGGCCACAGGGAAATCTCTGGGGAAATTCCTGTGGCACGATGGCTAGTACACCTGGAGAGATTTGAACTCCCGACCACCTGATCCGAAGTCAGGCGCTCTATCCGCTGAGCTACAGGTGCATACGTTATACCCCAAAGTTTAGCATAAAGGCCCAGTTTCGTCCAATGTGCCAGCGCTGTTGTATGAATTCTGCGCGCTTAAAATGGTTGTTCCCACCAGTGGTAGAATTGTAAGCATTATGTCAGGCCAAATGGTGTAGCGAGGTGTTACTATTTTCGTGAATGGGCTGCAAGATCAATTTTTGATACAGGTATAGGGCGAAGCTATACGGTGAAATCGATATGCGAATTGCCTTAATGATCTTCCTACTTGTGACAAAACGATATGCGAATAACTATGTTACCGCGCTGGTGTTGGCCCAGATACCTTCCATCGCGGCTGGATCGAGATCGATCTGGATGGAATTATTACACATGTCGAGCTTTCGTTGCGCATCAATGCCGTGCCCCAACGGCAGCTAGGCGACAAGCGCCGATTTCATCTGCCCAAATTTCAGGGAGTAAGACGCTGCTCTTCGCGCGTTCTTTTTATTCGTTGCAAGCCAATGAACTGCTTTTTTCTGTGCAAGAAAAAGATTTTCCTGTGCTCTATGTGGGTGATGTAGCCGGGCAAGCGCTTACGCCATTGGGCATCAGCGGCCAATCGGCGGTCGGCAGCAAAGCCAGTCAACGGATAGTGAGGCGCTTGTCCTGATACGGGTAACCGCCACGACGGCGATTCCGCTATTGCGCGCCGGTCAGCTCGATTTGATCGTCGCGGCTTTGCCTAGCGAAGCCGCCGAGCTGGGCCAGATCGAATTCAGTGCTCCCTATTTTGTCGATGGCAAAAGTACCCTGACGCGCGCCGAGCGCACGGTGCAAAGTTGGGCGGATCTCAACCAGAAAGCAGTCGCCATTACGGGTGGTGCGACGGAGATGACGGCGTTGATTGGTGACACAACCATTGCGCCAATTTGGTTGCCCTTTCAGGAATCGCGCAGCGCGCAACAGGCGCTCTTGGCGGGCCAAGTTGACGCCGTGATCGGCAGCAGTATTGGGTTTTCGCAGACTGTTCAAGCCAATCGCACACAGGACTTACGCAATTACGCCTGGGAACGCCAGCATCCTGCTGGCTGCCGCCAGGATGGCGGTGCTCCCGGCTGCGTAAGTCCTGGCACCGTTAAAATTGTCATTGATCGCTTTGTGCGCTAATCCTATGTGGTTGGCATTCCGCGTGCGGACGCTGCATTGCGCGAACGGGTGAATGCTATACTACAAGCTATGCAGAACGATGGTGTGTACGCTGCGCTCTATCAACGTTGGTTGAACACGACACCCGCGGCGCTGGCCCTGTGGGCTACGCTTGCCGCTACGCCGCTTGTGACCAATAGCGAAGCACTGGCTTCCATCCTCGTCCCTACCGTCACGTCCCCGCCGACGACGTGTCGAGGCGCGCCACGCTCCTCTGGCAACTGCGCCAATCCTGGTGGTGCTGGCTGGCGATACTCATTGGTCTGTGCTCCAACTGTTAGTAGATCGCCAATGGGTGCAATTACAACTGGCCGGCGCTTTACGTGCCTGGGTTCCCATTGAGTTTGTCGTTGAAGCGGAGATATCACTACCTGCGCCCAATCGCTAAGCCAACTTCAATAGGCGGCCCGAAAACGCGTGCTATAACTGCGTAGGGCATCTTCGGCATTGAGGTCTGCCCTGTGTGCCAGCGCGACAATGCGCCAGAGTAGTTCCCCTAGCGCTTCTTCGGTGATCGGTTCCTGCTGCCACTGGGCCAAGGCTGGATCCGCTTGTGCCAACTGCGCGCGATCTAGCAAGCCTGCCTTGGCGGCTTTGGATTGAAGTTCGCGGGCCTTTTCCAAGGCGGGCAGCGCAGCCGGTACGCCATCTAGGGGATGACGCTCTATTTGTCCCTTGTCTGCCTTTTCCTGGGCTTTAATCGCGTCCCAATTAGTCACTACCGTTTCCACACCATCGACCACCACATTGCCAAAGACATGGGGATGCCGGCGTATGAGCTTGGTGACAATGCCCTGCATCGCGTCGGCCATGTGAAAGCGCCCCCCATCTGTCGCGATCTGCACCATCAAGACGCCTGCCATCAATAGATCGCCCAGTTCTTCGGCAATATGCGCGCTATTATCTTGTGTGCTGTCGAGATCAATGGCCTCCAACACCTCGGCACATTCACCCAATAAGTCGTGGCGCATGCTCATCAGCGTCTGTTTGCGATCCCATGGGCAACCTTCTGGCGCACGTAGATGGGCAATAATAGCTTGGAGAGCCGAGAAACTGCTGCCCGCCGGCATGGGTGGCATACAGAGGATGACCTGGGGATCGAGCAGCATATCTATGGTAAGCGCTTGCACTGTCGTATGCAGAATTGTGTTTGGCGTGTCTGCGCCAGCCGTCTGGCTGACCAGGGTAACGGGGTGTGCGTCAGGGTAGGCATTCTGCAAAATGGCCTGTAACCGTGCTACGTCCTGGGCGGCTTCCAGCGTGGCAAATCCATACAGTAGCAAAGGCAGTTCGATTTCTACGATTGGGTGATAGTTTTGTATTAAGGAAGCAACGGGGACACATTGGTATCCATGTTGCGGCGTCAGCCCCGCTGCGGTCAAGGCCGCGCTGACCAGCGGATGTAACAACCCGGGCTCACCGTTGGGTTGGTCGTTGGTTGATTGTACCATGCTGCTCTTCTGCTCTTTCTATTCAGCGACGCTATTGCCATCCAGACTGGTATCAGCATCGCCATTTCTGTATAAAGGCTATCAAGAAAAATCAGCCATTTGGCGAATATTTCCCTTAGCACTAACCTATGTTATAATCGTAAGAAAGCACTGCGCGTGACCGTTGTGCTGTTATGCACGCATATGCCCACGATTTGGGTCAAGAACTCCATCAAAGAACTGTATCAAAGACCTGTGTAGAGAAGTTTAGTGAAAAGGATATTCGTTGTGAATCGCAAAAAATATACACGCAGTCAAATCGTCTTTTATTCACTCAGTCTGCTCATCATTTTTAGCATGATTTTGGGCATGGTTGCTGTGGCGATTACACCCTATTAATCTGCTTGCCCGAGTTGCTACTGCCTATGAGCCACCAGTGCTAAGCCATTGGGCGCAGCCGATGATCAAAGCCAACCAGCAAAACTTGTAGCATTGTGTGAAAAATCAACCTGAGCGTCTGGGCATTCTCTACGTTGCGATCGCCGTTGTCTTTTTTAGCACCAGTCCTGTATTGGTGCGCTGGGCAGCCGCAACGCTTTCTTCGTACGAAATTACGGCTGGCCGTCTTTTGACGGCTGGCGTTGTTATTGTTGCCCTGACGTTCTACTATCGCCAACCGCTGCCCAAGGGGCGCGCCTGGTGGCGCTTTCTGCTCTTTGGCCTGATCACCGCCCTGCACTTTGGATTTTACATTGTATCGCTCGAATTTACCACGATTGCGCATAGCCTCGCGCTAATTTATACGGCTCCGATCTTTGTTGCCTTCTTCTCGTGGCTCTTTCTCAACGAAGGGTTGGATCGGCGTAAATGGTTTGGCACGCTGGTCGCGGTGGCTGGCGTGGCGGTGCTTGCCGGGTTTGAACCCCAATTTGATCGACGTATGTTGATCGGCGATTTGTTTGCCGTGGGCAGCGCCATCTGCTTTGGCCTGTATAGTGTAATGGGGCGTAGCCAGCGCAACACGTACGCGCTCTTTGCCTACGCGGGCACGGTCTATCTGCTGGGGGGCCTCTGGCTACTGCCGGCGGCGTTGGTAACTTTCAGCCCCACTGGCTATACCTGGCAAGCCGTTGCCAGTGTCTTAGCGCTGGGTTTGTTGCCGCTGGCGTTGGGCCATACACTCTACAACGCGGCGCTGCGGCTGACCAATGCTACACTTGTCAATTTGGTCGCCACCCAAGAGGTGACTGGTGGGATCATTCTGGGGATTTTGCTGCTCAACGAATGGCCCAGCGTACAAAGTTTGATCGGTGTTTTGATCACGCTGGTTGGCATTGTCCTTGTCGTCTTGTGAAGCTGCTATCATTCCCTGGTGGCAAGGCCTGACATTCTACTCATTTAACCATACCCCTCATCTATAGCCGCTATCCAAAGGAGCTTTCGATCCCGTGGGCAATGAAAACCGACTTGCGCTTTTTCCGCTATCCACCGCGATTACAGGTGACGGGCCAGCGGCTAGCCTGACGATTGCCGGCTGCAATCTCAAGAATCTGGCGGACAGCTATGGCACGCCACTCTATCTCTATGACCAGCAGACGATGGATATGGCTGCGGTGGCCTATCGCCAAGCCCTGGCTGCGCACTATCCCGGTGCGGGTGGAGTTACCTATGCCGGCAAAGCATTTTTGTGTATAGCGGCGGCACAATGGGTGCAACGCCAAGGGCTGCTGCTCGATTGCACGGGCGCAGGCGAAATTCATGTGGCGGTTGCGGCGGGTGTTCCGCGCGCGCAGATTTTGGTACATGGCGTCAACAAAAGTCCCGTCGATTTGGCTGCCGCCGTGCGCCACGCCAGCATCATTGTGGTGGACAATCTGACCGAACTTGGGCGTCTGATTCCGCTGTTGCAGCAAGCGACGGCTCGCCCGGATCTCTGGCTGCGGGTGCGGCCGGGCGTTGCGGTAGATACCCATGCCTATCGCCAGACGGGCCAAGCGGATAGTAAATTTGGAATGGGCTTGGCCGAAGCTTCACAAGCCGTCGCACTTTGTCAACAAGCCGAGCTAGCTGTAACGGGTATCCATTTTCATCAAGGATCGCACTTTCATGATCCAGAACCAATTGCGCCTGCTCTGGAAACCGTATTGGATCTGCTCGTTGCGCTGCGCGTGCGCCATGGCTGGACGCCCCAAGTCCTCTCGCCGGGTGGTGGTTGGGGCGTGGCCTATCACGAAGACGATTTGCCCCATCCTGCGATTGCGGCCTATGTTGCCTTTATCGCGCATCATCTGACCGAAGGCTGCAAAGCGCGCGATCTGCCTCTGCCGCGCCTGCAACTTGAGCCGGGACGCAGTCTGGTTGCCCAAGCGGGGGTGGCGCTCTATCGAGTGGGTGCCGTGAAAACCACGGCCGCGCGCCGCTGGCTGATGATCGATGGCGGTCTGGCCGATAATCCGCGCCCGGCACTGTATGAAGCACGCTACTCGGCGCTGCCAATCCAGGAACCGTTGCGACCCAATGCGGGGCCGACATGGTTTGCCGGGCCCTTTTGTGAGAGTGGCGATGTGTTGATCGAAGCGCTACCCATGCCAACAATCGCGGCGGGCGAGTTGGTCGCCGTACCGATCAGCGGTGCCTATCAATTGGCTATGGGCAGCAATTACAATGGGGCGTGCAAACCGGCAGTGCTTTGGCTGCATGGGGGGAAAGCCCAATTGATCCAGCGGCGTGAAACGGTAGAAGATTTGGTGGCGCGCGATCTGCCTTTGGCAGCAAGGTAGCGTAAAACCATCAAAGTATGCTGTGGGGCTTTACGCTACCCCGCTTCGCCCTGTTTTAGCGGCTTACGCTTTGGCTCGCCCGAAGATCTCCCAGTGATATTTGTCTGGGCCATATTGCTCGCGATCTTCGCAGATCAATAGCTCAAAATTACCGAGTAAGCTGCGGGCGGCGGCCTCATCCCCATAGTGATGTGGGTGGCTGGCTTCCCCTTGGTCCGGAATCACAAAGGTGTTCGGCTCGATTTGATTGCCTTGGCCATACCGCCTGTGACGCGTGGAAAGCAAGGTGCAGATCAGATAGCCCTGCGGTTTGAGCACCCGTTCCAGCTCGTCAATCGTCTGTTGGATGACCGCAACCGTGCCATGATAGATCACGTTCCAGGTGACAATTGCATCGAAAAAATCATCTGCGTAGGGCAGCGTTGTCATATCACCGTTGGTGAGATGAATGGTCAAGCCTTCGCGGGCTGCCCAGCCTTGGGCATAGGCAAGACCATGCTCGCTCATGTCAACGCCGTATACCTCGAAGCCCGCTTGTGCAAAGCGTATGGCATGGCGACCCACACCAAAGCCTAAATCAAGCACACGCTGTACCCCATTTGCCTGCAATTGCGGCAGGCATGCCACCACAAACGGATCGGGCGTGAGCCAATCCTGACGTCCTTCCGCACTATTCCACGCTTGGTTCCATACTTCCATTGGGTTTCCTTCCGGGCGGCTGGCTTGTGCTGGACGAGCCGTAACAAACCAGCCGCTGCAATCGCACACGAAAAGCTTACGGGCACTCTTCACTGTCGGCTGGGTAGAGCGTAACGGGGAAGCGTGTCTGATCTACTGCTCCTGCGCCACTGGCTGCTTCCTCGTAGGCACCGACCAAAAGCGGCTGGGCTGTGGTGGCATCGGCATCCAAGGTTGCCAAAAATTCCGCGTAAATTCCCAGGTTGCCACCCATGGCTACGGTCTGGCTGATGGCATCGCCGTTACGTTCCCGGAGATCCACAGTTAGCGTTGCTTCAAAGGTATTCGAATATCCAGCAATGACAACGGGTGAACAGACTGTCCCGCCTGGCGTTGGATGGGTGATGTCAAGCACTCGTTGCCCAGGCAACAGTGTCATGGGAACGGCGATTGTGTTGATCTCGCTGCCATCTTGTGCGCTGATGTCGAACACTTCCAGCACCCCGGTAATCGGCTCGGTGACGCTGAAGCGGAGATAGCTATGGAAGAAGGCAAAGCCATCGACCGAACCGCCAATTGTATTGCGTTCGGCCAAAATGTTGCCCTCACTATCACTCAGGCGGAGATTGACATTGCCCTCAAAGGTTTGCGAAAACCCAACCACTTCAATCGGGCTATGATAGAGGCCACTGGTCACAGGGGAGAAGAGCTCGATTGGTGCTGCGGGATCCGTCCACACGAGGGTTGTGCTCGGAGTTGTTGTGGCAACTGCGGTGGCTGTGACTGTGGCTGTCGCGGCGGGCGTGGCAGTGGCGGTGGCGCTCACCGTTGGGGTTTTCGTCAGTGTCGCTGTTGCTTCGGGCACAGTCGAGCCGGGGGTGGCGGTGGCCTCTGCTGCACGGATGACCAGGGTTTGGCCGCTATAGATCAGATGGGGGCTGGCAAGATTGTTTAGCTCCAGCAACGCGGCCACGGTAGTATCAAAGCGCATGGCAATCGCGGTCAACGTGTCGCCAGGTTTTACTACGTAGGTCGTGGCTGCGCCAGGGGTTGTTTGATAACGGTCCGCGGCGATGGCTGGCTGCTGGATAAACCAGGTGAGCAGACAGGTGGCAAACAGCAGAATGAATATAGAGGAGCGCACTGGGATAAACTTGATATTACTCTTGGTGTTGCTTTGGGGCATAGAGGATCTCCTTCTGTGTACAATCGAGCGCTGAATTATGCGAAAAAGCTTCAATCGTTTGCGCACTGCATTTTGTAAAGAGGCACCTGTTGGCGTGCGCGCAATTTATAAAAGCGAATGCAATAATTTGGATTTGAATGGGTTAGGGTAGGGCACGTAAGGTATTGATCTGGCATCGGTTGGACGGCTGTTGTTCAAGTGTATCATCCAGTTTATCAACCAAGAACCCGTTTGTAACAACCACCGATATAGTATAACATGTGCGTATTCTGGAACAAGACTCAGGGTATCTAAAGTTATATTGACTTTTTAGACTCAGGACTTACGCAATTATTCCTGGGAACGCCAGCATCCTGCTGGCTGCCGCCAGGATGGCGGTGCTCCCGGCTGGGTAAGTCCTGAGACTGTTGAACGACAGTCTCTACTCTCTGTTTGCATAAATCTAACAAGCTTACCATCCTGTCCAAGAACGGAGTTGTTGCATGAGTTCACCTATCTATGATGTCGCGGTGATTGGCGGCGGCATTGTCGGTTTAGCAACCGCCATGGCGCTGACAGCGCGCCATGCGGGGCTCAGCTTGATTGTGTTAGAAGCCGAAGATAAACTGGCCAAGCACCAGACCGGCAACAACAGTGGCGTGATCCATTCGGGGCTGTACTACAAGCCAGGCTCATTAAAGGCGCGTAACTGTGTGGAAGGGCGTGATGCGCTTTATGCTTTTTGCGCAGAGCACAATATTGCCCATGATCGTTGTGGCAAACTGGTTGTGGCAACATTGCCCGAAGAATTGCCCCGCTTAGAAAAGTTGGAAGAACGCGGTCATGCCAATGGATTGCAAGGGTTGCGCCGCTTGCGGGCCGAGGAATTGCAGGAATATGAACCGCATGTGGCTGGCCTGGCTGGCCTGCATGTGCCTGATACCGGAATTGTGGACTATATTCAAGTCTCCAATACCTATGCCAAGTTGATCGAAAAGGCTGGTGGCGTGATCCAAACCAACGCCCGCCTCTTGGCCTGCCACAAAGAACCCAATGAACTGCGCTTGTCCACGGCCCAAGGTGAAGTGCGCTGTCGCAATTTGATCAATTGTGGTGGATTACAATCGGATCGCGTGGCGCGGCTGTGTGGCGTGGATCCGAAGCTGAAAATTGTACCGTTTCGGGGCGAATACTATGAACTCGTGCCCGAGAAGCATGGCCTGGTTAAAAACCTGATCTATCCTGTGCCCGATCCTGCCTTTCCTTTTCTGGGTGTTCACTTCACGCGCATGATTCATGGGGGTGTGGAGGCGGGGCCGAATGCTGTGCTGGCATTCAAGCGTGAGGGCTATACACGATCCAGTTTCCGATTGGGAGACGTGATGGAAATGGCCGCCTATCCTGGTTTCTGGCAGATGGCGCGCAAACAGTGGCGCATGGGCATGGGCGAATTTCATCGCTCCTATAGCAAATCGGCCTTTGTGAAAGCGTTGCAACGGCTGATGCCCGAACTGCAAGAAGCCGATGTGCATCCCGCGGGTGCGGGGGTGCGCGCCCAGGCAGTGGAGCCCAACGGCGCTTTGGTCGATGACTTCCGTATTGCAGAAAGTGAGCACATGGTACACGTGCTGAATGCGCCTTCGCCCGCGGCCACAGCGTCGATCAGCATTGGCCGTGAAATTGCCGGCATGGCCGAAAAGAGTTTTCGCTTTCAGAAGTGAGTGCTCGCCACCGAAGCTGGTTCCATTCTTAACAAAATCGTGGACGCTTTATTAACAATCGCCAGGTAGACTAGCCCTAGCTACAACGTTTGCAGGAGCCAAACGCTTGTAGCACGGATTATCTTCCTCAAGATTTCCTCTTGCCAATGTAGTACATGCAGTCCTCGCAAATGGCTACGTCGCACAGCGTAGCCATTTTGCTATGGTTGGCGCTTGCCGCTAGCCCCGTGGAATCACGCCCATTAGTTGACGAATGGCGCAAGATGGCGGCGGAAGTGGGTGACGAGTACGTCTGTATAGGCCTGTTCATTGGCCGCCACAGCTGCTTTTAATTGAGTGCCATATTCATCTAGCGCAGAGCCAAAGGTGACATGCAGCAGTTGGCGCGCGTCAAATTGTTCTAAGAGTGCTGGTAGCTCGGCATCCTGCAACTCTTCGCTCTGGGGCACCTTGGCTTGCTCACAATCCAAAAAGTAACTTTTGCGATCCGTGGCAAATCGGGCGTGACCGAGGGTGAGAATGCGCCGGAAAAGTGCCGGATTGACCTGCGTCATGACACGTAACGCTTCCAAATAGCTGGTGCCCGCTGTTTTCACATGTACCCAGCCGTTGGCTTGGCGATTGACAATGCCGTAAATGCTGAATTTGTCCGAACCCGTATGCACGCTGAGTTTGTACTGATTAAAGTGGCGCATAATGTCCACATGTTTTGCCAGCTCCGCCTCGAATTGGGCCAGATCGCCAATATAATCGACACCTTTTTGGAACTTGCCGACAAAGCGTGGGGCCAAACTCACCACCGGCACATTTCTGCGCAACAACTCGTTTGCAATCAAAAAGTGTTCGTGTGCCGAGGTTGGCGTATCGGTTTCGTCAACGGACATTTCCAGATCAAAGAGTCGATTGCCCAGGTGGCGTTGGATTTCGCGCGTAATGAGCAGCGTCTGCGCAATGGCTTTGCCATATTTGCCCAGCGCCCGCAGCAGCGTCTCTTCATCAAAGATGCGCGCCTGGCTTGCCAGCGCAAAGGAGCGCGTGCAATACCGTTCGCGCAGGGTGGCATAATCGGTTTCCAAGAGTGACCAGGGCACTTGTGTCATTTTTTGGCGCAACACATCGAGTGTATCGGTTTGCGCCTCGTTGTCCACATGATCGCTGGGATCAATGGTGTAGAAAGTATAGCCAGCCGCCGCAAAAGGCGCGACATGCGCCACTTCTTTGACATGGTCGGCATCGGCACCCCAGGGTTCATGCCAGCCCGCCTGAAAGACCCCCCAAGCGGCATCATCCATCACTTGTTGGGGTGTGCGCCCGATCCGACTATTTTCGCGCACCGACTGTTGGGCATAGATCGGCGCAATTCTGCCGCCAACGGCGCGCATGGCTGCAATATGGCCCGGTGTGGCCAGCCCAATTCGATCGCCAAAGCCAAAGGAAGTTTGTTGGCCCAGCGCTTGCGGTGTCAGCCAGGGTAGTTGTTGGCGGAGCGCAGCCATGTTTTCGGGCGTCTGTTCGCAGATCAACGCATCGCCCTCTTTACTGCCCGTAAATCCCTTCGGCTGACCGTGGATGACCATGCGTTTTTCGTGATTGGGCAACTTGAACAGCGCATAGGTGGTGTTGGCTTGCGTCACGACTGATCTGCTATAGCGTTCACTAGTTGACATTTTTTCTGGAGCCATGTTTAATTTCCATAACCTTCGTCGCAACGGGTAGGTAAAAAGAGTGCTGACCGCGCGCCTTGCTGTAGATCGGATTCATGAATGAAAACGTGGCTTAAAAATCTGTTTGTTGCCAAGTCGTCGAGTGCGTTGCCCAATGGGTCATCTGGCGCGCCCATCACCATCGTTTCGGGATTGCCACGTTCGGGTACTTCCATGATGATGCGCATGTTGGAGGCCGGTGGTCTCCCACCCTTAACTGACCATCTGCGCACGGCAGATTCTGACAATCCCCAGGGATATTATGAATTTGAACGGGTGAAACAACTGGATCGCGGCGACAGTGCCTGGTTGGCGACAGCAGAGGGAAAAGCTGTTAAGGTAATTTCGGCCTTATTGCGCCATCTACCAGCCACCTACAACTACAAGGTAATTTTTGTTGAACGCCACATGTCCGAAGTGCTGGCCTCGCAGCGCCAAATGTTGGTGCGTCGTCAGCAGGTTCAACCCCAGGGCCAGCCACAGCAAGCGAACGAAGTAGTGGATGATCTAGATGATGCTACGCTGACGCGTCTCTTTTCACAACATCTGCAAGAAACGCGTCAGTGGTTGGCACAACAGCCCAATTTTGCTGTGTGCTACGTGCATTACACTGACTTGCTCCGTGAACCAGCTGCCCACGCGGCGCAAATCAACCAATTTTTGGGCGATGGACTCGATGTCGCCCAGATGGCAACCGTAATTGATCCCGCCCTCTATCGGAATCGGGTTTTGTAGAGACGCAAAATTTTGCGTCTCTACGCCTGTGTCGTCTCTGGGTGGTAATTGCGATGGCGCAACACAAGTGCAAGCGCGGCGGCGATGATCACAACCGCCGAGATCACATGCACCATGTTAAACGGCGTGCCAGCAAAGAACCACGAATCGGTGCGAATGAATTCGATAAAAAATCGACCCAGTGGATACCAGATCAGGTAGCATAAAAAGAGATCGCCGGGGCGTAATTTGTCGGCAAAGCGCCGCGAAAGCCAGAAGATCAGGCCAAACCCGATCAAGTTCCAGAGCGATTCATAGAGAAAGAGGGGATGAAAGCGTACGTCTTCAGAAAAGTTGATTAAATCATTATAGGGTGCAATGCGATGAAATTCATCAATGCGCAAGCCCCAGGGCAAGGTCGTGGGTGGGCCATAAAGTTCTTGATTGATAAAGTTGGCCCACCGCCCAATCGCCTGCCCCAGCGGAATCCCTAGCCCCAACCCATCCAAATAGACGGGCAAATTAAGCTTGTTCCAGCGCGCAAAGAGAATCAGCGCCAGTCCACCCAAAATGAAGGCCCCATAAATATGGATGCCCCCTGTCCAGATCTGTAGGATCGAGATCGGGTTCTCTAAAAAGTGATTGAACCCGTCTTCCCCGCGCGGTGACTGAATAAAAACATAGTAGAGCCGCGCCCCAATCAGGCCAGGGATCAACACCCAG
>Ga0105044_10005686_pt1 | contig 17132 bp, 12 predicted proteins | sample MAT01_FD_78092 | JGI IMG/M metagenome (GOLD analysis project Ga0105044, IMG submission 78092) | Freshwater microbial communities from Lake Fryxell liftoff mats and glacier meltwater in Antarctica - MAT-01 | ecosystem: Environmental > Aquatic > Freshwater > Ice > Liftoff microbial mat | place...
CGTTTGTTGCCGTCACCGGCGTCAGCGGTTCGGGCAAAAGTTCGCTGATCAACGAAGTCCTGTTCAACACGCTGTCGCGCAAGCTGCATCGGGCACGCACGGCCGGCGCTGCTCATGACGAAATTCGCGGTCTGGATGCGATCGACAAGATCATCTCCGTCGATCAGGACCCGATCGGCAATTCGCCCAGTTCCAATCCCGCGACTTACACGGGTGTCTTCGATCTCATCCGTCAGCTTTACTCGCAACTGCCCGAGGCCAAGGTACGCGGTTACCCGCCCAAGCGATTCAGTTTCAATCAACCGGGCGGCCGATGCGAAACCTGCGAGGGGAACGGGCAGAAAAAGATCGAGATGCACTTTCTGCCCGATGTCTGGGTGGAGTGCGACGTCTGCCATGGGGCACGCTACAACCCCGAGACGCTGGCCGTGCAGTACCACAGCAAGTCGATTGCGGATGTGCTGACCATGCGCGTCAGTGAGGCACTCGAATTGTTCGGGAACATCCCGAAGATCCGCAACGTGATGCAGACGCTCAGCGATGTCGGCCTCGACTACCTGGCGCTCGGCCAAGCGGCCCCGACGCTCTCCGGCGGCGAGGCGCAACGCGTCAAACTCGCCGCCGAGCTATCGCGGCCCAGCACCGGAAAGACACTCTACCTCCTTGATGAACCGACGACGGGTTTGCACTTCGACGACATCCGCAAGCTGCTTGAGGTATTGCAGCGCCTCGTCGATCTGGGCAACACCGTCATCACGGTCGAACACAATCTCGACGTGATCAAAACAGCGGACTGGGTCGTCGATCTCGGCCCCGAGGCCGGTAGCGGCGGCGGTCAGGTCGTGGCGTTCGGCACCCCCGAAGATGTGGCTGCTTGCGGCAACGTATCCCACACAGGCAAGATCCTCGCTCAAGTCCTCGCGGCCGGCCCCTACGTCGAACGCGTGAAGTACGACCCCGACGCCGCCTTGCGGGCGCGCGAAGGCGACGTCTCGCTGGAATCAGTAGGCAAGGATGCGCAACTCCCATGGCAGATCGACGGCCGGCGCTGGCACACGGTTGATCGCCTGACGACCACGGGCAAGCCGGCCCGCTGGGAAGGCGACCTGCTCAACTGGCTCGATGACGAGATCCACGCGCTGGGTGAATTCTCCGAGACCGACTGGAGCCAGCGCACCACAGTCGAGATCAGCGGCAAGGTGAAGTCGCGCGGCTGGTTCTTCCATGGCCATACCGGGATGGAGTGGCTGGTTCGCCTGGTGTTCCGCGTGAAGCGGAACACGTTCAAGCAGGCGGTCGTGGAAGAGATGCTGGGCCTGAAGCCGTTGCACGAGACGGCCGAACTGCAGGTCTACAACCGTGAGTCGCGCATCAACGTCGCCAACCGCAAGGGGCCCTGGCAGGAAGTCTGGATGCTGGTTCACAACAAGGCGGAGATACAGACGCCCGGCTTCCGGAAGTTCCTCAAACAGGCCGCGGCCGCGTTCGAGAAGAGCGTCGGCACCATGGAGACGAAGATTGAAGATGTGATGCCGTGGAAGCTCAACGGCGAGAAGTGGCACCTCGGCGACAAAGGCTTCCCGCCGGGCCGCAAGCTGCGTTGGGACCGCGATCTGCTGCCGCGGCTGCTGAAGATCGTTCGCGAGATCGATCCGGAAATCGAGATCAAGTGGGACACGCGCGATGCGATCCTGTTGAAGATCGCCGGCATCGGCAAGGCATGGGGCCGGGTGCGCACGAAGGACAGCGATGCCCTCGACTGCAAGTTCCTCGGGGTGCCCGGCCAGTTCAACCTGAGCCACCTGGACGGAATTGCCGACCACCCCTCGCTGGAGGCCGACCGGGCCGACGGCGGCGAAGTGATGCAGTTGAACTTCGTGCGCGACAACGAGATGCCCGCCGCCAAGGTCAAGAAACTATTGAGCGAACACCGCGCGGGATTCATCAAGCGGTTTCAGGGTTAGCGCTGAAAGTCACGTTTAGCGTGCATACCAACGGGATGCACGTTCAAGCAATGCAACTGAACGACCACGAAACACTCGGAACACACGAAAGAAGAACAGGATTTATTTCGTGTGCTTCGAGTGTTTCGTGGTTGAAACCTCTTAGCATCGGGATGAAGTAATCGAAGTTGTCTGTCCGCTTACGGCAGCGTGATTTCGACCTTCGCCTTCTTGCGAAGCTGGTTCAGGAGTGCCGTCCGCAAATCTTCCGCGTAGCAGTCGCGAATGTCTTCCAGCGACTTCTCCAACTCGGCCGGCTTGCCTTCCTGGCGTTCGGTGACCTTGATCAGGTGGACACCGAATTCTGTCTCGACCGGCAGGCTCAGTTCGTTCACCTTCAGTGCGAATGCCGCCTTGGCGAACGCTTCATCCACGTTCTGGAACTTGCGATGGACGATGCCGATGTCGCCCCCCTGCGGAGCGCTCGGGCATTGCGAACGCTCCTTCGCGCGTTCGGCAAACGTGGCCGAGCCGACCAGCAGTTCCGCACGAATGGCCGCCAGCTTCTGCTTCGCCTTCTCGCGCTCGGCGGGCACCGCGTCGGGGCTGAGGCGGATGACGATGTGACTGACGCGCACCGTCGTCTTGTCGAAGTAAGCGCGGTTGGCTTCAAAGTAGTTCTTCATGTCCGCTTCGGTCGTATGGTCCTTCACGTACTGGTCGAGTTGCAGCAGCATCAGCATGTTTTCGCGCAATTGCTTTTCGCTGAGGTTCAGGCCTTTGCAATAGTCTTCCAATGTGCGGTTCTGCGGCTTCAGGCCGTCGGTCAATGCTATGACCTGCTTGTCAATGATCGTGGCGTCGACCTTGGGGCCCTGCTCGCGCATGAACTGGCGCAGCAGCATGTCGTCGACCATCGTGGTCACAATGTCGAGGCGGGCCTGCCGTACCTGGACGGCAGTAGGCACCGTCAACGACGTGGGCCGGCTGCGCAATACGTCATCGACTTCACCCAGGGTGATCGTCGCCCCGTTGACCTGCGCGATCTTCGTGCCGCGATCGGGCCGGGATGGCTGAGCAAGGGCGGCAGTCGCGAAGACGGACAAGGCCAGGATGCTGAGAATGATCGCGCGCATAGTCGCACTCCGTGCGGATTGATCGGCACTGCCGTATAGCCCGTCGGAACGGAACGTGCAAGATGACTGTGTTTTCAACCGTCCGCCAGTGTATAGTTGCATGCGGAGGGCACTGATGAGCAAGCGGCCGACACCGCTGAAGATTGTCTCGACCGAAGAGCCCGTTCGCGAACGGGGCTGGCGGCATCTGCGCGCCCGGCACGTGGCGCTGGGCGTGGGGCTGGTGCTTTTCATCGGCCTCGGGATCGTCTTTTCGCTGCGTGACAAGCCGCGACCGGCCGGGCCGATCGTCGACTCCACTTCACCAGTTGTCGCACCGAAACCGGCAACCGTCGCGCCGGTGCTGCCAACGCGTGAGCCCGCGCCAAACGAACTGATCGCCGCGCCGCCGCGAGAGGTGCCATCGGTCGAGTACCTGGCGATGCTGCCGCGGGAATGGAAGCAGGCACAGAGCGTACCAGAGTTCGAACCCAAGAAGGCGGATTCGACGAAGCTGCTTGACACGAAACCGCCAAGTAAGCGAACAGATCTCGAGTCGTTCCGAACGCCGATCGGTTTCCACCGCGATGTTGATCCGGCGCTGGCTCAGGCGCGGGCCGAAGGGAAACTGGTACTGGTCGCCTGGTATGCGGGGACATTTCGAGATGGGGCGTTCACTTGCCCCGCGGCCGAGGAGATTCGCGAGAAGTGCTGGACGGACCGACGCGTTGATGACATCATCGCCCGCGACTATGTTTGCGCCGCGGCGTCGATCAGCGGGCAGTTGACGCCTAACCTTAAGTTGATCGGCGGAAGCATTGCGACCTATCTGTTACTGGAAGACGGGACGCCGATCCACGTGATCCCCGGGCCGGTCAGCGGGGCCGACTATGCGAAAGAACTGGAGTGGGCCATCAAGCTGGCCCGTTCGCTGCCGAAGGACGATACTCGGCTGGGGAAAGTACGTCAGGCTCATGCTCTGCGTTACTCGGCGGCCGGCGGCCCGGACCTGGCACTGATGAACTGGATGCTGGGCATCCGTTCGTTCATCTCGAAGGACGGCGCGACGTTCATGCTGCTGAGGGAAGGTGAGGGTTCTCCCGAGCCGATCCTGCCTCGCAATTGGCCGCTGCACGTGCCGCGGCAGGTGGAAGTTCATTGGCTGTTCGCGGCACGCAAGGGGCCGCTCGAAAAACTGGATCAGCTTCATCATCACATCTACCTTGAAGTGCTCGATGAATTAATCCACCCGCCGAACTGACACGCATGCCGCTGCGTAAAAAACCCGTGGATTTCTGTTTACCCACTCCACGTATCGCCTGCTAAGATAGCCGCATTCCAGTTCCCCTTCCAAGGCAAGGACCACTCATCATGTTGCAACGAGGAACGCTGTCGCGTCGCGGATTTCTGTCGACGTCGCTGGCCGGGCTGACCGCCACGGGCCTGCCGCTGTGGTACGCACAGCAGATTGTCGCCGCGCAGGACACGACGGCGAAGCGCGCCGTGGCCGCCAACGACAAGATGATCATGGGCGCGATCGGCATCGGCAGCCCGCAGAGCCGCGGCCGGCACATCTACAACGAAGCGAAGAAGGTCGGCGGCACCTACGTGGCCGCTTGCGATGTCGATGCACGGCACCTGACTACCGCCCTCGACATGATGAAGAAGGACGGCTTCGCGGATGCCAAAGGCTACAGCGATTATCGGCAACTGCTCGATGACAAGAACATCAACGCCGTGACGATCGCCACGCCCGACCACTGGCATGCGCTGGTCGCCATCGAAGCGCTGAAGCGCGGCAAGGACGTCTACTGCGAAAAGCCGCTGACACTGACCATTGCCGAAGCCCAGGCGCTGCAGAAGGTCGCCAAGGCGACCGGGCGCACGTTCCAGACCGGCAACCAGCAGCGCACCGAAATGGGTGGCATGTTCCGTCTGGCGGTCGAGCTGGTTCGCAGCGGCCGGATCGGCAATGTGAAGTCGATCGAATGCCGGATCGGCAGTAATCCGGTCAGCGGGCCCATCCCCAAGGCGCCGGTACCCGAAGGCCTGAACTGGGACTTTTGGCTGGGGCCGACCGCGAAAGTCGACTACTTGTACAAAGACGCGCAGAACACCAACTGCCACTATCAGTTCCGCTGGTTCTACGAGTACAGCGGCGGCAAGATGACCGACTGGGGCGCACACCACCTGGACATCGCCCAGTGGGCGCTGAACATGGACGGTAACGGCCCGACGCAGATCGAAACACTGAAGGCCGAGGCTCCGGCCAAGGACCCGACCGCGTACAACACGCACCCTACGTTCCAGGTGCAGTTCACCTACGCGAACGGTGTGAAAGTGATCGCCATGAGCGGCGGCGGCACAAATGCCGGGGCGCTCATGAACAAGGACGGCAAGGTTCCCCTCGTCGGCAAGGACGCGAAGCCCCGCAACGTCGGCCCGGATGAGAACGGCGTGCTGTTCATCGGCGACGCGGGCAAGCTCTTCGTCAGCCGCGGGATGATCGTCGCCAGCGACGCCAAGATCATCTCGGAACCGCTGAAGGAAGACCCGATGCTGTACGAAGGACGGCCGGCCAGCCAGATGGCCAACTTCTTCGACTGCATCAAGTCGGGCAAGAAGCCGATCTGCAACGTCGAAGTCGGTGCCAGTTCGGTGAAGGTCTGCCATCTGGGCGTCATCGCCCTGCGCTCCGGCAAGAAGCTGACCTGGGATCCGAAGACCGAAAAGTTCACGGATGAAGAAGCCAACAAGATGATCGGTCGCGAGTACCGGGCACCCTGGAAGCTGGAAGTCTGATCCAATGCGGAGTTGGGAATTCGGAATGCGGAATTCAGAATGAAAACCGGAGATTCTGTGTCTTTCATTCCGAATTCCGAATTCCGAATTCCGCATCCACGGAGCGGGTGGACTGATCTGACTGAGCAGCAACTGCTGAGCCAGTGCGAAGTCGATACCTACCGGGCCAGTGGGCCCGGAGGTCAGAAACGCAACAAGACCAGCTCGGCCGTGCGACTGCGGCATTTGCCGAGCGGGTTGATCGTGATCGCCGAGGAAAGCCGCTCGCAGCATGAGAATAAGGCGAAGGCGCTGCGGCGCTTGCACAAGGCATTGTTCCTCGAACTGCGCGAAGCGGTTCCGTTGGAATTGCTGACCGTTGAACATGTCGCGACGATGCCGGAAATCCAAGCCGTCGTCAGTGATGGCAAGCTGAAACTCGGGGCCCGTGACCCGCGGTTTTTACCCGCGGTCGGCGTTGTCCTCGATCTGCTCGTCGCTGCGGAAGCGAAAGTCAGCGACGTGGCCGGGCTGCTGGGCATCTCAACGGGTAACCTGATCGGCTTCCTGGAAACTGACGGCAAAGTCTGGCAGACGGCGAACCAGCTTCGGGCGAAGTTTGGCCAGAAGCCGCTGAAGAGTTCGTGAACGCACCCCCGGTAATTGAGACTGATTCGTTGCCGTCGTTCCCATAGAATGCGTCGATGGCCCCTTTTGCCTTTTCCTGGATTTCGAAGCCCCTTCTCGCCGCGTCCGCCATGCCGGATGCGGCCGAGGAACTGCGCTGGCTTCGCGGCGAGGGGATCGACATTCTCCTGACGCTGAGCGAAGACCCGCCGCCGCGCCGTTCAATTGATGAAGCCGGGTTGATGCTGGTGCATGTGCCGATTCTCGATTTCGATGCCCCCCGTCCCGATCAGTACGAAAGGTGTCTCGCCACGATCACGCAGGCGAAGAAGAACGGCATGGGCGTCAACATCCACTGCCTGGCCGGGCGCGGTCGAACCGGGACCGTGCTGGCGGGGTACTTTGTCGGCGAAGGAATGACGGCCGAGGAAGCGATCCATCACGTGCGATCGCTGCGGCCCGGATCGATCGAAACGCCCGAGCAGGAACAATCGGTCCGCGAGTTGGCCCGGCGCTTGCGAAACGCGAAAACGACTACCTGAAACTTCCCGGCCGGTTTCCTCTGCTCTCCAATGCGGTCGTTCCCTACACTTATCCCATCCACCCCGAATTGACAGATGGCTGGAACCGCGCGCATGTCCACCGAGTTGATGTCTCGCTTCCTCGAAGGATTGAGCAGCAGTCGGCTGCTTGCGAACGAACGGATCGAGGAAGTGATTCGCCGCCCGGAAGCACCGCAGGGTGACGTCGACGGAATTGCGCGCTTTCTTGAAGCCAGCAATTGGCTGACCCGATTTCAGATCGATGAAATCCGCGAGGGTCGCGGGCACAACCTCCAGTTTGCGGGGTACCGCCTGCTCGATCGCTTTCCGGATCAGCTCAGCGGCACTTCGTTCAAGGCATTCCATCCTGCCCTGAATCAACCGGTGGTCGTCCGCTGGCTCAACGAAAGCTGGTTGGCCCCCGCAGATGACATTCCCGCATACATCGCACGTGCCCGTGCCGCCAGCGCCATTTCGCATCCCGGCCTCGTCAACTTGCTCGATGCCAGCATGGCCGGCGACATGCCGTTTCTGGTGAACGAATTTATCGAAGGTGCAGACTTGGGCACGCTGGTGGGCGACATGGGTGCCCTGCCCGTCCCGCTGGCGTGCGACTACGTTCGGCAGGCGGCGATCGCCCTGCAGGCAGCGCATGATCGCGGCGTCGTGCACGGCGAGATCACGCCGTACCGGCTGATCCTTTCGCCGATCGTCCGCAAGCCGGCCAGTAACGGCACCGGTCAGACTGTCGTCCGCCCGGCCCCTGGCGCAACCGTGCGTCTGGAAGGCCTTGGCACCGTGCCGTTACGGCCGGCGCTCGGCGATGTCGCGATGCGTGAAGGGCACCTTCTCGAGAAGATGCACTTCCATCCGCCCGAACGGGCCGACAACGGCACGCCCACGATGGCAGGCGACTGGTACAGCCTGGGGGCGACGCTGTATTTCCTGCTGACCGCTCGCCCACCCTTCCCGGGTGCCACCGCCGCCGAGGTTCTCGAGCAGTTCAAACAAGGCCGACCCGCGAAGGCAGACGTGCTTCGCAAGGACATCACCCCGTCCGTGGCCGACCTGCTGAACCGACTGTTGGCCAAAGATCCTTCGAGCCGACCGCACAACGGCGCCGCGATCATCCCGGCACTGCAACCGGGCGGCATGAATGTACCGCCCCCGGCAGCCAAACCGGCGGATGTCGCGTACGCGGTGCCGGTTGCATCGGCCACCGACACCCGGCCGAACACGCTTCCGGGCGTGATGGCCTCGGCTGCCGCGCCGATGGCGGATGAAGTACACTCCCCGCTGGTCGAGTCGTTGCCGGCCGGCACGCGGGATTCCCAGGTGTACAGTCCGGTCACCGGTCGCGAAGGCGGTTTCGACGACCATCACGCCGACATGTTCAACGACCATCATGACGACGAACAGCCGAAGCCTCTTCGCAAGAAGGAAGAAGTCAAAGGCGGCTATTTGTGGTTGGTGCTCGGGCTGTGTTTGCACGTGACTGCCGTTGCGCTGGTGGTCATGTACGCCTTCGACTTGGGTCCGTTCGCGAAAAGCGTCGACACCCAGGAGGAGAGCAAGCAGGAACAGCCGAAGGAAACCGGCAAGAAGAAAAAAGGCAGGTGACGCCGCGATGCAGCCATGCCTAAGCGAAGTCACGACTCTGTCGGCCACGTTCGAGGAAGACGTCGCCGCGTACACGGGTGCCGGCTGGCCTGCCATGGAAGTCTGGCTGACCAAGCTCGAAACCCATCTGCAGACGCATTCTCCCGTGGATACACGCGAGTTGTTGGCCGAGAAGCAGATCAAGCTTGCGGCCGCATCGTACCAGGGCGGGCTGTTGCTGTCGCAGGGTGACGCCCGCAAGGCGCACTTCGATCACTTCAAGAAGCGGCTGCAACTGTGCCAGGAGTTCCAGATTCCAGTGATGCTGCTGGCGGCCGACTTCGCCCAGCGCGTCGAGCCGACCTCCATCGAACGGGCAATCGTGTCGCTGAAGCAGGCCGCGCAGTGGGCGGCCGGGTTCGATGTGCGTCTCGCACTCGAATTCCGCGGCGGCGATACGTTCTGTTCCACACTCGACACGGCAATTTCAATGGTCGAACAATGCGGCGAGATCAACGTCGGGGTGAATCTCGACTGGTTCCACTACTACAAGGGAGCCAGCAAACCGGAAGACCTGGAACGACTGACAACCGGCAATCTCGCGTTTGTGCAGATCTGCGATGTGGCCGGCATCCCGCGTGAACTGATGACCGACGCTGACCGGGTATTGCCGGGCGACGGAGATTTTCGGATCGATGCGTTGCTCGCAGCGCTCCGAAAGATAGGCTATGCTGGTAATATCTCGGTTGAAGTGATGAACCCCACCCTGTGGCAGGCGAAGCCGACGCAGGTGGCCGAGTTGGCGCTGACCGCCCTGCAGCGCGTCCTCCCGTATTGATGAGCGGCGGAGCCGCTTAAACTCCGATGGACCTGACGGAGCCTTGCGTGGCCTACTGGATGAGGCCAGCCGCATCGGCCCGTTCCGCGAGCGCGACCGCATTGATTGACGAACCTCCTTCCGCGATTTTCTCTTTACGTGCCGGCCGAACTTCGCTAGAAGCGCCCGCCATGGGGATTCTGCGGACTTCAACCATCATCCCGGCCCCGGCCCGGCTCGATGTATCCCGGCGAAGCGACTTCGTCGGCCAGATTCAGTCATGGAGCGCGCGGCTGCGCGACCATCAGCGTTGCATCCGCGTGCTGGATGCTGTGCGCTGGAACGGAATCATTGAAGAGCATTTCTTCGCGGCCGGAGCGCGTGAACTGCCGGCCGTCACGGTGGACCACTATCGGCAGGCCGTCCCGCTCGAGCGGGTGCGTGCCCGCCTGGTTGACCTGCGGCAGATCGAGCGCGAAATTGCCTCTCACCTGGGGCGCGGCCATGCCGCGGGCCGGTTGCTGCTGCGGCGCTGCCGCAGCGCTCAGGAAGCGCTGAAGCTGATTGCCGCGCGCGGTACGCGCGAGTTCGTCTGGCTGTCGCGTGAGATTTTCGGCAGCACGCTCGGCAACCGCGTAACTCACGAACGGCTGACGCGGCTGGTGCAATGGTTGGAGTGCGCCCCGCTGAGCAATCACGTCAAGCCGACGATGGATGCAGCAGCAGCAGCATTTGAACTGCACCGACGATTGAATGAGCACTTCGCGCCGGCGACCATCCGCGTGGATATCAGCGATGCACTGAGTGCGGACGCCTGTGCCGGGGCCGGTTACCTGAAGGTCCGCCGCGACGCCCGCTTCACCTGGACCGACATCGACCTGCTGGAGGCCCATGAAGGCTGGGCTCATGTGGGGACGATGCTCAGCGGGTTGGGCCAGCCGATCTTCAATGTGCTGGCGGGCAGTGTTCCGTGCGTGACGGGGACGCAGGAAGGCATTGCAGTCTTCACCGAAATCCTCGCGGATGCCTGTACGCCGGAACGACGGCATCGGCTGGCCAACCGGCTTCAGGCCGTGATGATGGCCGAGCGCGGGGCGGATTTTCTCGACGTGTATCAGCACTTCCTCGACCGCGGCCACGATGAACGCAACGCCTACCGCAACAGCGTTCGCGTCTATCGCGGCAGCCTGCCCGGCGCATACGGGCCATTCACCAAGGATTACAGTTACGGCCTCGGCCTGATCGACTTGACCAACTGCCTGCGCACCCAACGCGACGACGAGGGCCAACTGATCCCCCTGTTGTTCAGCGGCAAAACCTGCCTCGAAGATCTGCCCGACCTGGCCGAACTGCACGCCGACGGCCTGCTCATCGCCGGCGAATACGTGCCGCCGGTCTTCGACCGCGATAACCTGCGGAGAGCGCTGCGGGAGATGCCGGGGTGGTAAACGGGCGTGCCCGACAGGTTGTCCCTACTGCGGATGACGATTCGCGATGAGAAGATAACGTCGACCGTTCCGCAGTCTACATTGGCGGGCCAACATATGAACAAGACTGTCTCGATTGAAGTACCAAAAGATTCTGCACAGTTTCGCATGCCCCCGGCCTTGCATGTGCGTCTGCACGATTTGCTCGATCAGCAGGACCGAACGGGCAAGCTGACGGCAAAGGAACGTCGGGAAGCCGAGGCGCTGGTCGCCCTTGTTGATACACTTTCACTGCTGAAGGCTCGGGTCGAAGCGGCCTCCCGGCGACAAGGGCCGTGAGCGAGCGCCCGGCCGTACGAATGATGCGCGACGTTCGAACGCGTGCCCGCGATCACTGCGAGTACTGTCGGTTGCCCCAGTGGTCGCAGGAAGCGACGTTTCACATCGACCATATCCTTCCGCTTGTCCACGGTGGCGGGACAACTCTCGACAATCTTGCACTGGCCTGCGTCACCTGTTCGCTGAAGAAAGGCGCACGGACTTCTGCCAGGGATCATCGAACATTGAAATGGGTTCCGTTCTTCCACCCCCGACGTGACATACGGGATGATCACTTCCGTTGGACCCGTCAATGGCGCGTCGCGGGGTTGACTCCAACCGGCCGCGCTACCATCACGGCATTGGCTTTCAATCGGCGGTCGTTGGTGATGATGCGGATTCTGCGGGTCTCTCCGGGGCGATTTCCCGAGTGATCCTACCTCACCTGCCCGATCGGGTATTCCGAACTGATCGTCGGGAAACTGTGATTTCGTCGCCTAATCCGTCCGAGCGCCGCCTACACTTCTGCCTGCCGGGAGTGCGCTGATGCTGAATATCGTCTCGCGAACGTCGAATCGGATGTGTGACGGCTTTTCACGCCGGGATTTCCTGCGTATCGGTACGCTGGGGCTGGGGGCGGGGTATTCGCTTGCGAATCTGTTTCAAACATCGGCCTCGGCGAAAGACTCACGCGCCTACCTGAAGGACAAGTCGGTCGTTCTGCTGTTTCTCGCGGGCGGGCCGAGCCAGTACGAAACTTTCGACCCGAAACCGGGCGGGCTCGAAGGGTTCACCAGTATCAACGGCCACGTGCAAACCTCGGTGCCGGGCGTTCACTTTTCCGCGTACCTGCCGAAGCTGGCGAAACTGGCAGATCGCCTGTCGGTCGTCCGCTCGTTCAAGACCAACCATGCCGAGCACAGTGGGGCGGCGAAGCAGTTCCTGACGGCTGATCTGACGGTTCAGGACGGCAAACCGATCGTCGAACCGGGTCTGGGTGCGATGTACGCGCGCATCGCGGGGCCGATCAATTCGAAGACCGGCATGATCCAGCACGTGGCGATCCCCCCTACCCTGCGTTATCTGCCGCAGCGTGCGGGTTTCGCCGGTTCGTTTGAAGCCGTGACCGAAGGCCTGCAGGGGGCATGGTTGGGAGCTTCGACGTCGCCGCTGCAGTTGCTGGTGAAGATGGCCGAAGGGGAAGCAAAGGTCGAAACGAAGAAGGGCCAGCCGGAAGCCGTCAATCCGCTGCTCGACAACCTTCAGGCGCATTTGCCGATGAACGATCTGACCGATCGGCTTGATCTGCTCAAGCAACTCGATGGCTTCAACCGCGTGGCCGACACGACCGGCGGGATGGACGCGATCGATGCCTACAACCGCATGGCGATCGACGTACTCCGCAGCGACCGCGTCCGAAAAGCCCTCGACTTGTCGCTTGAAAGCAACCGCACACTGCAGGCGTACGACACCGAGCATTTCCGCAACTGGAACGCGGATGAGAACTCGAAGTTCCTGCGCAACGGTCCGTCCATCGGCTTTTCGCTGGGCCGGCAGATGCTGCTCGCCCGCCGGCTCGCGGAATCGGGGTGCGGGTTCGTCACGGTGGTCAGCAGCAACTGGGACTTCCACGCCCGCAAGAACATCCCGAACATGCCCGAAGGGATGAGCGCGTTCGGCCCGCCGGTCGATCACGCGGTCTCGGCATTCCTCGAAGACATCGAACAGCGCGGCCTCAGCGACAAGATCCTGCTGGTCGTCACCGGCGAGTTCGGGCGCTCCGGGCTCGACAAGAACGCGGGCCGGCATCATCACCCGAAGATCTGCCCGCTGGTGTTCGCCGGCGGCGGCCTGAAGCATGGTCAGGTGATCGGTCGTTCAAATGCGCGCGGCAGCGAGCCGGACAGCGACCCTTATGTCATCGACGACCTGCACGCGACGATTCTGAACACGATGATGGACGTCAGCCAACTGCGCCTGGACGATTCGATCCCGCCGAAACTTGTCGACCGCGCCCAGCGCGGCCGGGTGATCTCGGAACTGTTTTGAACTGATTGGTGATTCTCAACTCGCGTGGCTGCCGTACAACATCTGTCGGCCCGTCCCCTCCACACGAGAACGCTCATGAGCGATCAATTCTATATCGGCGTCGACCTCGGCGGGACCAAGATCCTCGCCGGGATCTTCGATGCCGGCTTCAAACTGCTGACCAAGTGCAAGCTGCCGACGCTGTCGTCCGAAGGCGGTGAAGCGGTGTTCGGCCGCATCGTGCAGGCGGTCGATCAGATTATCAACGACTCGAAAGTTCCCCGCGAAAAGATCGTCGGCATGGGCTTGGCGATCCCCGGGCAGATCGTGCCGGGGCAGCGGGTCGTCCGCTACGCGCCGAATCTCGCCTGGCGGGACTTCGATCTCACCACACTGATCCCGAAAGCGTGGACCTGGCAGGTGTTCATCGAAAACGATGTTCGCATGGGCACCTACGGCGAGTGGTCGCTGGGGGCCGCCAAGGGGGCGAAACATGTCTTCGGCGTCTTCTGCGGCACGGGGGTCGGCGGCGGGCTGATCCTCGACAACAAGCTGTACAACGGCTTCAACGGCCATGCCGGTGAAATTGGTCACATCGTCATTCAATGGCGGCGCGGCACGTCGCTGGAAGACATTGCCGGTCGGCGTTCGATGATGGGGCGGGTCAAGGAACTGCTTGACGATTCGCCCAAACGTACCCGCAAAGAGTGGAAAGGCATCGACCTGGCGGCCGTGAAGAGTTCACACCTGGCAGAGTATTACCAGAAAGACGAACCGATTGCCGTGCAGGTGATCGACGAGGCGGCACGCGCGATGGGGGCCGGCATCGGTAGCGTGGTGAACCTGCTGAGCCCGGAAGTCGTTGTCATCGGCGGCGGCGTGGCCGGAGCGCTGGGCGAGAGTTTCCGCGAACGCATCTGGGAGATCGCGCTGCGGTACACACTGCCGCGCGCGGCAGAGAACGTCCGCTGCGTGGCCGCGGCTCTCGAAGACAACTCGGGAATCTTCGGCGCGGCGGCGTTCGCCCACGATCGAATCAACGACAAGAAGTGACCCATGAATCCCGACTGGCAATTCCGTTACGACGAAGCGCTGCTGGCCGTGCGCGAGGCCGGGAAGGTCGCCCTGCGCTACTTCGACACCGATCTCGTCATTGAGACCAAGGCCGACGCCAGCCCCGTGACGGTCGCCGACCGGGAAACCGAGCAATCGCTGCGCTCCCGGTTGCTGCAGAGCTTTCCCGATGACGGCTTTCTCGGCGAGGAGTTCGGCAAAGCTGCCGGCGCATCCGGTTATCGCTGGATCATCGACCCGATCGACGGTACGCGCAGCTTCATCCGCGGCATCCCGATGTGGGCAACGCTGGTCGGTCTGGAGTTTCAGGGCGAACTGATTGCCGGGTTCGCGTACAACCCTGCCCTCGAGCAGATGCACCATGCGCTGCGCGGCCAGGGGGCGTACCGCAACGATCGGCCCATCGCCGTCACGCGCACGTCGACACTCGACCGGGCGATGATCGCCTATTCCAGCCTCGACTACTTCAAGGACGAACGTCGGCCGCCCCTCGACCATCTGCTGAAGGCCAGCGACCGCTCGCGCGGCTACTGCGACTACTACGGCTTCATGCTGGTCGCCCAGGGCTCGGTCGATCTGATGATCGACCACGGTGTCCACATCTGGGACATTGCCGGGCTGAAGGTCATCGTCGAAGAAGCCGGCGGGAGTTTCAGCGACTGGTCGGGCGGCAGCGATCTGGAACGGCCGGATGTGCTCGCCAGCAATGGAACACTCCACGATGCCGCTTTGGCGATTCTCCGGCGATGAGAGCGAATCGGAGTTGAATTCGGACATTTGGGCATCGACAATACTATCACTTGGCGCTCGCGCCCCCGCCTTCCATCCTTTTCCTGGAGGTTCCTGCAAATGTTTCGAATTGGACTGTGCCTGCCTGTCCTGATGCTGGCTGTGGTTGGCAACGCGGCCGACCCGAAGTGGGCAACGCTCAAAGGCCAGGTGATCTGGGATGCGCCGGCCCCGGATCAGCCGAAGATTGTGGCAGGCGTCAACAAGGACGTGTGCGCGAAGGACCCCGCGCCGCTGGAAGAAGATTACATCATCAACAAAGGCAACAAGGGCCTGAAGAACGTCTTCGTCTGGATTCAACCGACCGGTGCTGAAAAAGGCGCGAAGTTCCCTGTAGCGAACATTCACCCGAACCTGTTGAAGCCGGCCAAGGATACCGCCGAGATCGATCAGCCATGCTGCCGGTTTATTCCGCACGTGCTGGCCGCGCGCGAAGGGCAGAAGATGCTGATCAAAAACAGCGCCCCGATCGCGCACAATGCGAAGTGGTCGTCGAAGGACAACGGCGAGATCAACCCGCTGCTCCCGGCCGGCGGCAAGTTTGAACTGCAGAAGCCCCTGGTGGCCGAGTCTGGCGAGATCTCGCTGAATTGCAGCCTTCACAGCTGGATGAAGGCCCACGTTCGCGTCTTCGATCATCCCTACTTCGCGATCACCGACGATGACGGCAACTTCGAGATCCCCGATGCCCCGGTCGGTGCCTACAGCATTTTTGTCCATCACCCGGCGACGGGCTGGCTCAACGGCAAGGCAGGCCGCACCGGCATCGCGCTGACGACCAAAGCCGGCGAGAACAAGCTTGAGACGTTCAAGATGAAGCAGCCGCCGGCCAACTGATTTTGAATTGAACCACGACGACGGCGAAAGGCACGAATGAGGACGGAGCGTTACTGCTCCGCCTTATTCGTGCCTTTCGCTGTTTTGACCGTTCAAACCGCCGCGGCGATCATCGGCGTGGCTACACGCGGCTGAATACGGGCGTCGCCCTTACGTTCCAGTCGATGCGCCAGGCCCGCCTTCACGAAGTCGCGGAACAGGGGATGTGCTTTCGTCGGCTTCGACTTGAACTCGGGGTGGCACTGCACCGCCAGGAACCACGGATGGTCGGGCAGTTCGATCACTTCCACCAGGCCACCGTCGGGACTTGTCCCGGAGACAATCATCCCGTGCTCGCGGAACACCTCGCGATAGGCGTTGTTGAACTCGTAGCGATGCCGGTGCCGTTCGGCAATCACGTCGGCCGCGTACGCGATGTGCGCTTTGCTGCCTGGCAGCAGTTTACAGTCGTAGCTGCCCAACCGCATGGTACCGCCCAGCTGCGTCACCTGGCGCTGTTCGTCGAGCAGACAGACGACCGGGTCGGGCGACTGCTTGTTGAACTCGGTGGAGTTGGCATCGGGCAGATTGAGCACGTGCCGGGCAAACTCGATCGTCGCACACTGCAGGCCCAGGCAGATGCCGAAGAAAGGCAGCTTGTGTTCACGCGCGAAGCGGATCGCTTCGATCTTGCCGTTGATGCCGCGCTTGTCGAACCCGCCGGGGACAAGCACGGCGTCCGCACCGCCCAGCGACTTGTCGGGCCCTTCCTGTTCGATCTTTTCCGCTTCAATCTTCTTGATGTGCACGCGCGACTTGTTGGCGATGCCGGCGTGAATCAACGACTCGTAGACCGACTTGTAGGCATCGTGGTGCTTCACGTATTTGCCGACGACGGCAACCGTCACTTCATACGTGGGTGCCTTGCAGACTTCCACCATCGCGCGCCAGTCAGCCATGTCGAGCGGCTTGGCGTTCGTCAGGTTGAACTTTTCGACGATCAGGTCATCGAGCTTGTTGTTCATCAGGCTCAACGGCACTTCGTAGACGGTTTGTTCCTTGTCCCGTTCTTCGATGACCGCCCGGCGTTCGACGTTGCAGAACAGTGCGATCTTTTCCGCTTCGTCCTTCGGCAGTTCCCGTTCAGTGCGGCAGATCAGCACATCGGGCTGGATGCCGATCTTGCGAAGTTCCATGACGCTGTGCTGCGTCGGCTTCGATTTCGATTCGCCCGCTGCTTTCAGGTACGGCACCAG
>Ga0105044_10005687_pt1 | contig 17131 bp, 17 predicted proteins | sample MAT01_FD_78092 | JGI IMG/M metagenome (GOLD analysis project Ga0105044, IMG submission 78092) | Freshwater microbial communities from Lake Fryxell liftoff mats and glacier meltwater in Antarctica - MAT-01 | ecosystem: Environmental > Aquatic > Freshwater > Ice > Liftoff microbial mat | place...
AATCTATGAGAACATTACTTATTCTATTTTTACTTTCAACTTCAATAAAGATGCATGCACAATCACCCACGCCGGAAGGAATTTATTATTTAGAAGGCGTTATGGAAACAGCATCCGGATTTAAACTGGATAAAGATTCAACCTTCGAATTTTTCTTCTCACAAGGTGCTCTTGATCGTACCGGAAAAGGCAGCTGGAAGCAAAACGGAGAACTTCTCACCTTTCAATCTCCGGGAATTCTGGGACCGGGTTTTATATTACAAAAAAGCTCTAAAGAAAAACATTCCAAAATAGTGGTGATAATAAATGAACCCAACTCTATGTTACTTTCATTTATTTACGTGAGACTGTATGAGGATGACAAATCTGAATTTTTGAAAATGGGTACCGATGGACGGATGGAAATTGAATCAGATAAATTTACCAAAATAGAATTTCTGTTTGAATTATGCCCCGAAAGAACATACTCATTTGAGAAAACAAAAGAACAAGGAAATTACTTTGAGTTCACAATTGATCCCGGCATTATGGATGTATATTTCGATAACCTCGTATATAAAATTGAGGGCGATTATTTGAAAGGAAAACATCCGCTTTTACGAGGCGAAGAGTTTTTGTTCCTTAAAGAAAAACGGTGAGAAAAGACCATATTGGATGAAAAGTGATTCGTATAAAATAATTCAGTAATAAAAATTATTGAAGCACCGGTGTTTGACGGGACTTTTTTTGGTGGTGCTTGGTCCTGTAAGTCATGTTTCTTTGCTCGCATCTATCTCCTTTTTAAAGCTAAAGCCCCAACAACACAGGCATCCATATCCGTCCTAAAGGATGGAGTAATGAAGTTTTCTTAAGCATGATTTTTTTGAAAAATTGTCATTTTTATCACTTCATTAGAAAAGCCGAAAATGCGTAGATTTCCATAGTAATACCGGAAGGAGCCTTTCAACTTTTCGCATAATTTTTCTTAAAAGAAATTGGTTTTTTTCATATGGTTCAGTGAGGGCCAAGACAGGATTGAATTTTTTAAGAGGTATTGATTTATATCATAGTCGGTATTTTATATCTTAATTACCTTTGTCGGATGTTGGTTTCCAAAAGAATACACCTATATTTGAGATCAAGAATTGAGTTTGTATGAATGGAAACGGATGGAAGGCATTTCTTGAAGAAGTTGGAGGCATTGGCTCCTTTGCCGGCCGCTTTTTCAAAGAAGGGTTAAGGCCCCGATATGAGTGGCAAGAATTCTTCAGGCAGTGCTATATAATTGGTTATAAGTCACTTCCACTAGTCGGTATCACAGCTGCAATTATGGGAATGGTTCTTACCATTCAATCCCGTCCCACACTGGAAGAATTTGGTGCTGAATCGTGGCTGCCGGGAATGGTGGCCGTTTCGGTGATCAGAGAGATAGGCCCTGTGATTACCGCACTTATCTTCGCCGGCAAAATTGGTTCGAGCATTGGTGCTGAATTGGGATCGATGAAAGTAACGGAACAAATTGACGCGATGGAGGTATCGGGAACAAATCCATTCAAATTTTTGGTAGTCACGCGTATAATGGCCGCAACTGTGATGTTGCCGGTTTTGGTAGTATTTGCCGATGTACTTGCACTTTACGCTTCATATTTAGCTATAAATTTGAAAGATGTGGTGAGTTTTAAATTATATACCAATCAGGTAATTGAATATCTTGAATATTCCGATGTATTACCTGCATTCATTAAAACATATTTTTTCGGATTTGCTATCGGGTTAATTGGTTGTTACAAAGGATACCATTCTAAAAAAGGTACTGAGGGAGTCGGACAATCGGCGAACTCTGCTGTTGTAGTTTCATCGTTACTCATATTCGTCATTGACTTAATTGCAGTTCAAATAACCGATCTTCTAGGCTTCAACTGAAATGAGCGAACAAATTATAAAAACGGAAGAGTGGCAAGGGCCTCAGATAGAAATCTCTCGTGTACATAAATCATTCGGGGCCAATAAAGTTTTAATTGACTTCAGTTTAAATGTTAATAAAGGAGAAAACGTTGTTGTACTAGGCAAATCGGGATCAGGTAAATCTGTTTTGATTAAATGTGTGGTGGGTTTGCTTCGACAGGATCAAGGGTCGATTAAGGTGTTGGGAAAAGAAATTACTGAACTAGGACAAGAAGAACTGGATATAATGAGGGTGAAGATTGGATTTCTTTTTCAGAACAGTGCCTTATATGATTCGATGACCGTTAAAGAGAATCTTGAATTTCCTATGAGGCGACACTGGATCAAAAAAGGAAAAGAAGAAATTGATCAACTTGTTAAAGAAGCTCTTGATAATGTAGGATTATTGAATTCCATTAATATGATGCCTTCAGATCTTTCGGGCGGGATGCGAAAAAGAATAGGATTAGCACGAACACTAATTCTTCGTCCGGAAATTGTGTTATATGATGAACCCACCACCGGACTGGATCCAATAACAGGAAGAGAAATTGTACAGTTAATGATGGCCTTACAAAAAAAATACAATACTTCTTCAATTATCATCAGCCACGATATGGCGGTTGCAAAAAAAACTGCCAACAAAGTGGTAATACTTTACGAAGGCAGAAACTATGCTGAAGGTACATTTGATGAATTAAAAAAATCGGAAGATCCTAATGTAAAACAATTCTTTGAAAGCGTGCTATGAACAAAAACACACCAAACAACATACGGCTGGGCATCTTTATTACCATTGGTACTATTGTGCTTGTAATTGCATTATACTTTATTGGGAGTAAGAGAAATATTTTCAGCAAAACCATTAAAATCAGCTCTCAATTTTATAATGTAAACGGCTTGAGGCAAGGCAACAATGTAAGATATGCCGGTATCGATATTGGAACCGTTCATAAAATTGTTATCGAAAATGATTCTAGTGTTTCGGTATACTTGGATATTGAAAAAAGTAATAGTGAATTTATCAAAAAAAATTCAATTGCTTCAGTAGGAACAGATGGACTGATGGGAAACAAACTGGTGAATATAAATCCCGGACAGGGTGAATCGCAACGTGTTGAAGATGGCGACATTATTCCATCGTTGCGGCCTGTTGAAAGTGATGAAATGATAAGAACTCTGAACACGACAAATGACAATCTGGAGGGTATCACCCGTGACTTAAAAAAATTTACCTCTAAAATTAATAAAGACAAGGGAATTCTTAAACTCATTGAAGATTCGGTATCAGCAGAAAATATCCGACTTGCGCTCGAAGCTTTCAGGGATGCCGCTATAAATGCGAATAGGATCACGATTGAACTCAATAAAATTTCGGCAGGGTTAAACAGCGGCGAAGGATTAGCAGGAGTATTACTGAAAGATACAATGGTGGCTAATGAGCTACGCGCTACCATGAGCAACCTGGCACAAGTTTCCGACAGTCTCAATCTTATTACCACCGAACTTCATAATTTTTCGACCAGTCTTAACAATCCCGATGGTTTAATTTATACTGTTAGTAAAGATACCGTGTTAGCAGAAAATGTAAAAACCGGAATGCAAAATCTTAAAGTTAGCACAGAGCTTCTTAATGAAAATTTAAAAGCTATGCGAAGGAGTTTCCTTTTCAAAAAATATTTTAAGGAGCAGGAAAAAGAAGCTAAGAAATCGGATAAATAATTGTTCCGTAAAGGAGAGCAACTAATTTTCATTCAATGAATTTCCGCATTTCTTGCAGAAAACTGCATCATCATCATGATTGGAGTAACCGCAATTTCTACACACTTGAGAATTTAATTTTACTTGTGGTTTCATAAACTCGGCAGAAATAATTCCTGTAGGAACAGCAATAATCGCATAGCCAAGAATCATCACCACAGTTGATAAAAATTTCCCTATGTTCGTTATCGGTGTGATATCACCAAACCCTACGGTGGTAAGGGTAGTGACGGCCCAATAAATTCCCTGAGGGATACTTGAAAAGTCTGGGTTGGATTCAGATTCCACTACAAACATAATTGCTCCCACAATAGTTACTATTATGATAATGCTGAGAAGAAAAACCAGAATTTTATATCTGCTGGCTTTAAGAGCTTTCAAAATCACCTCTTGTCCGCTTAAAAAATGAGTGAGTTTCAGAATTCTGAAAATCCTTAAAAACCTCAACATTCTAATTACTAACAGATATTGTGAACCAACAAAAATGAGACTCAAATATGTTGGCAACAAGGCGAGCAAATCAATAATTCCAAAAAAGGAAAACACGTAGGCCGCAGGTTTTTTCACACAGTATATTCTCAAAATGTATTCAAATGTAAACACAATAGTAAAAGTCCACTCCAACATCATAAATTGCCGGAGATAGTTCTCATGTATGGCGGGAATTGTTTCAATAACCACTACCACCACACTCGAAAGGATCATGATTAAAAGCGTCACATCAAACCCTTTGCCGGCAAGAGTATCCGATTCAAAAATCACTTGATGAATCCGGAACTTCAAATTTGAATTCCCGGCACCCATTGAGGAGGTTTCAGGGTTTCGGGGATGGTCCTTATTCATTATAAATCAACTATATAGCGATATTATTGAGGATAATTGGCTTTTCAAGGATAATAACCGAGCAGTAACAAACAAAACTACTTAAATAAAAAGAACCTATGAAATATTATTCGTGGGCATTTACTTCATTAAAATATTATTTGTAATTTTGAATCACTTTAATTTAATCCTCCACACCTTCCATGAAAAAATCATTTCTTATACTAAGTTGTCTTGCTTTTTCGATACTAACATCCTGCAATAACACAACTTCTGAGACTGAAGAGCCAACAACCGATTCTATAACCTCAGCAACACCTGACACGGTAGCTTTTCAGGAACAAATGCCCGGAGAAATTACCACAACTACTTCTGATGCCGCAACTGCCGGTGGGGCTGCACCTGCAGATGGACTCAATCCTGCTCACGGAATGCCTGGTCACCGTTGCGATATTAGTGTTGGAGAACCATTATCTTCAGCACCAAAAAATGCTCCACAATCAATAACAACATCTCCATCTACGGATAATTCAGGGATTCAGGGAGCTACAACTATTCAGGTTCCTCCTCCTTCATCTACACCTGCTGCTTCTCAACCCATTCCTAGTGCTGAGAAATCACTCGGTACTCCAATGGTAGGAGGGCCATCAACCAATACCACCACAACTGCACCCGGCATGAACCCACCACATGGTCAGCCCGGTCACGATTGCGCAGTTGCTGTTGGCGCTCCATTGAAAAAATAAAATAACTTCAATTATTAATCCTTGCAATGTTGCTTCCGTCCAAAAACGCCGGATGAGGCCGGATTTATAGAATTGATTTATCTACTTTTCTTTGTTTTAATATGAAATATCTCCTGGTATGAAAATATAATTCCGTATTTAACAATGATTTACATTTTATTATCTATATTTTTCTTTCATGTTGGAGAGATCTAAAACTTCAATTTTTGAAGTCCCTTTTGCAAATTCAACTGGATCACTATTTGACTTTCGGAATAAAATTATGGAAATTTCGATTTCTATATTGGGCAAATCTTAAAAATCAATATTCTAATTTAATTAGTTAGATTAGAGCTTCCCTTTATAAGATCAGAAACGTGTCGGAATTAAAAGACTTTATTATAGAATAAGCAGCAGGTCGGAACACCGATTTGATGAACTGAAATTACAGTTCAGAGAAAAAATGGGATGGGTAACAATAGTGCATATATGCCCGTACATTTCTTTCGGCAACTCCGAATTTCTTTATGTAAAGGGCCGGGTTCTTCACGATCGTGGAATAGAAATCAGCAGCCACGATGAATTTTGGGACAACCTTGTGAACATGTACAAACGCTTCAATAGTCACGAAATAAAAGGAGCCACCTTAAAAGCGACATTTCAGGGTATCATCACCGAATTTGTTACTGATGAGGATGGTTACTTTGGTGTTTCGTTACCGGTAAATCCTGAGCTAACAATCGAAGGGCTTTGGGCTCTTCCGGAGCTAGAACTGGTCTCATCTCCCGTTCCATTTAATGTACCGGTAAAGGCTGTTGCCAGAGTATTGGTGCCATCAAAAAGTACGCGCTTTGGAGTGATCAGCGATATTGATGATACAATTTTAAAGACTAATGCGCTGAGTCTGACAAAATCGATTTATCATACTTTTACTCACAATGCTCATACCCGAATGGCGTTCCCGGGAGTAGGTGCTTTTTATCGCGCCCTGCAAACAGGCATCACGGGAACCGACAACAATCCTCTCTTTTATGTTTCGAGCAGTCCATGGAATTTGTATGATTTTATTGTTGATTTTATGGAAATCAATGGCATTCCTGTAGGTCCAATATTTTTAAAAGATTACGGATTTTCGCATAATAAATTTTTTACAGAGGGACACAATCAGCACAAGCCTAAAAAAATTAAGAAAATTTTAGATGCCTACCCCGAATTGAATTTCATTCTCATTGGCGACAGTGGCCAAGAGGATCCGGAGATATATTCGGAAATAGTAAAGAATTATCCAGGAAGAATATTGGCTGTTTATATTCGTGATGTAACTCTTGATGAAAGAGATCATGCTGTGAGAACTGTTTTTGAAAATCACGAACCCGAGTTTGTCTATTCCGAAAACTCCTACCCTGCAGCGCAACATGCGGCATCAAGGGGATTTATTCAATCGCAATTTTTATCTGAAATTCTAAGAGGCAAAGAAAAAGATGAGGGCATTGAGGAATGAATAAGTTAGACAATTCCACAAGTCCCATCCGTGGCAGCCTGGTAACGGAGAAAATAATTCGACTAATTATTTCACAAAAGAGTTATGTAAAACACAATAAAATTTAATTGGCATTACGCATTTACTGCATACATTTCTTCTCTTAGTGCCTTTACTTTTTCGTCTTCGATATACTCATCAAATGTCATGCGCTTGTCGATCACTCCTCCCGGGGTGATTTCAATAACACGGTTAGCCACAGTTTGCATGAACTGATGATCGTGCGATGTAAAGATGGCAACGTGTTTCCAGTCTTTAAGAGCATCGTTAAAAGCAGTGATGGATTCCAGATCGAGGTGATTGGTAGGCTCATCAAGTAACAGACAATTCGCATTGGTAAGCATCATTCGGGAAATCATGCAACGCACTTTCTCGCCTCCTGATAATACATTTGATTTCTTGAGAGTTTCATCTCCTGAGAACAACATTTTTCCGAGGAAACCACGTATATACGTTTCGTTTTTATCTGCAGAGAATTGACGCAACCAGTCGATCAGATTTTCATCGTTATTAAAAAACTCAGAGTTATCATTGGGAAGATACGACGTGGTGATTGTACTTCCCCAACCATATGTTCCTGTAGTAGCGGTATCGTGTCCGGTGATAATCTGGAAGAAAGTAGTAAGTGCAATATGCTCATTAGATAGCAGTGCTACTTTATCGCCTTTGTTCAAAGTGAAGGTAATATCCGAAAACATGGCAGTACCATCAGGGAATGATTTTGAAAGATGTTCTACAGCAAGAATCTGATCTCCGCAATCGCGCTCAGCTTTAAAAATGATGCCGGGATATTTACGATTGCTGGGTTGAATATCATCAATCACTAATTTCTCCAACAATTTTTTACGACTGGTAGCTTGTTTTGATTTTGATGCATTTGCACTAAATCGCTCAATAAATTCCTGCAACTCTTTACGTTTATCCTCTACTTTTTTATTCTGATCGGAGCGTTGACGCAACGCAAGCTGACTGGATTCATACCAGAAAGAATAGTTACCTGTATAAGTATTAATTTTTCCAAAGTCGATGTCGGAAACATGTGTACAAACAGCATCCAAGAAGTGACGATCGTGAGATACTACGATTACAATATTCTGAAAATCGGCCAGAAAATTTTCCAGCCAAGAAATAGTTTCCACATCCAAATCGTTGGTAGGCTCATCGAGTAAAAGAATATCAGGATTTCCAAACAATGCTTGCGCAAGAAGCACTCTCACTTTTTCCTTACCATTCAACTCCTTCATAAATTTGTTATGAAGGGATTCAGGAACATGCAAGCCACTCAACAATTCAGCGGCATTGCTTTCGGCATTCCATCCATCCATTTCAGCAAAATGTGTTTCTAATTCACCTACCCTATCACCATCGGCTTCGCTAAAATCGGGTTTGGCATACAAGGTTTCCTTTTCGGAGATAACATCCCACAACTTTTTATTTCCTCTCAACACTGTTTGCAATACCTGCATCTCATCAAAAGCAAAGTGATCCTGCGACAGCACGCTCATCCGTTCACCGGGAGTCATATGCACCTGTCCGGTGGAAGGATCAATTTGACCGGATAAAATTTTAAGAAAAGTAGATTTACCGGCACCATTGGCACCGATGATTCCATAGCAATTTCCTGCCGTAAATTTGATGTTAACATCCTCAAATAAAACGCGTTTGCCGTAGCGCAAGGAGAGGTTTGAAGTAGATATCATGTTGATTGAACTGTATTTGGGGCTGCAAAGGTAGTGAAAATAAGGGTTTCACCGACTTCTGAAGTCAAAATATGCGACAACACACACATTCTCAGGGAAACAGCGGCTAATTAAGGTGATGAGCAACTAAGCAACCAAACTCCTTCTATTTCTTACCCGCATTCACATCATACCAGTTAATCTTACGCGAAAGATACATAACAATTGCCAGCACTATAAACAGCCCAACGCTTCCCATCAAAAGAGCATAATCCTCCATCTGAATAATGGAATAAATAAAAATGTAAAGGATGGTTAGTATCAAACAAACAAGCAGAGTAAGCCGTTTGTTTTTGATAATTGTTTTTGCATAAAGTGTAATCAATCCAATGATGGCCACACTTGAAATGATGTAACTTAGTTGAAACGAAATGTGTTCCGATAAGGCAATCAGTAAAGTATAGAAAACACACAATCCCAATCCAACAAAAATATACTGAATAGGATGAATTCGCACACCATTCATTATTTGCACAAAAAAGAAAATTAAAAATGTGAGGGTTATAAATAGTGCCGCATACTTTGCCGATCGCATACTTTTCTGGTATTCATCAACAGGCACAATGAGATTAACACCGAAGGCGGACTCCTGCACGCCTTGCAACGCACCGGTAAATTTTTGCGGATAGGGCCGATTTAAATGCAACACTTTCCAATCGGCGCTGAATCCATCTGCATTAACGGTTCTGTTATCAGGCAAAAATGCCCCGTCAAACTTTGGATTCTTCCAATCGGAATTAATTTTTACTTCGGTAACTTTCCCTAACGGAATAAAATTAATACCCGAACTACCGTTAATATTCAGGTCAACATCAAATTGATATTTTTCTGCAAAAGCAATTGAATCATTCATCAACAACCTCGCACTAATTCCATTTTCAATAACATCTTTTGATTCAGTTCCGGGGTTAAAATTTATTGTTTGGTTATCCCATTTCAAAACAATATTTTCTTGTATGCTTCGGAGATCCGATAATCCCATTGACACAGTAGCATCGTTCCACAATATATTTTCTTCATCAATATTCCACTCAGAAAAATCGGGTTTTAAAAAATTTCCACTAACTTTTATTTTTGAATTATACACAATCACTTCATAAATTCCACGGTATCTTTTTTCCGGAAATACTGTTCCGTTGATGAGTAATTGATCGGGTAAAAAATGAGCGAACTCCACCGATTCAATCAACTTAAATTTATCTGATTGCTCTCCGTCAAACACTTTTGTATACGTCTTGAATGGAATTGTTAAAACCAACCCTGTGAAAGTTTGGTGTTCTCCCCACTTGGAACTCACCTCACGAATGGCTTCTTCCTGTCGCGCTTCACGTTCATATATCAAACTCTCAATCATTGAAACAGGAATTAACAACAGAAGGATGAGAATGCCGATAGTGATTAATCGGATAGATACAGATTGACGAATCCAGTTATTGGCTTTTTCAAAAAAGGTGGGGCCGGAGGTGCTCATGAAAGGATGGAGTAAAATTAAAATGATGAATTATTTAAGCAGTAACTTAAAATCTCTTTTAGGAAACAACAAAATTATAATTTAATTGTGTTTCCGCAAAGATTTTACAGCCAGCACTAAACTAATTAATGTGAGTGCAGCTCCTAAAAGAAACGGTGCTCCGGCAAATTGGAATGGCGCTTTTGCGGAAGTGAAAAAAGCAAACAATCCGGTCATCACCGGAGGTCCAATAATTGAGGTGATGCTCACCATGCTGGCAAAGCCTCCTTGCAATTCACCCTGCTCGATATCGGGAACCTGGTTTGACATAATTCCCTGTATTGCTGGCCCCGTTATCCCGCCAAGGCAGTAAGGAACCAGAAAGGCGAACATCATCCAACCTTGCCAGGCGAAGGCAAAAAGAGTGAGCCCGATAAAATACAATACCATGCCAGTATAAACAGATTTATTGGGACCTAATCGCGGATTGATAACACGAATGAGCAATCCTTGGACTATTCCTACCAGTAATCCGGCGGTGCCAAGTGAATAGCCAATCATGGATTCGCTCCATTTAAAACGTTCAATAGTAAAAAACGACCAGGTACTTTGTACGGCATGTGAAGCGATGTAAACAAAGAAGAGCGAAAATAGCAATCCTGCAAGCAAAGGATATCTGCGCAGTTGTTTAATGGCTCCAAAAGGATTGGCACGTTTCCATTCGAATTTTCTGCGTTTATCTGCAGGCAACGACTCAGGCAAAATAAAATAACCGTACAACCAGTTCATCATCGTTATGGCCGCCGCTGCATAAAACGGTATTCGCGGACCGTATTCTCCGAGCAACCCACCAATTACAGGTCCCACAATAAATCCAATGCCAAAGGCGGCACCTACCATTCCAAAATTTGCAGATCTTTTTTCAGGTGTGCTGATATCGGCTATATAGGCCATACCGGTAGTGATGCTTGCCCCGCAGATGCCGGCAATAATTCTTCCGGCAAAAAGCCAACCGATAGTGGGCGCCATTGCCATTAAAAGGTAATCCAATCCAAAACCAAATAGTGCTGTAAGAAGAACCGGTCGGCGCCCAAAACGATCACTTAGGTTTCCCAGAATGGGTGAAAAAATGAATTGCATGATAGCGAAAGCAAACAACATCCAGCCGGCGTACTTGGCCGCTTCGCCGATGGTTTCTCCCGTGAGTTGCTGAATTAATGCAGGCATTACCGGTATGATGATCCCCAGACCGGTGATGTCGATGATTAAAGTTAAGAAAATAAATCCGATTGCCGGAGTTTGTTTGATTGACAAGGGTAGTGGCGAGTGGTGGTTAGTGGGGGAGTGTGCGCTTCACTTTATCAACGAATTACTTCTTCCGCAAATATAATATTTTATCGGGACGAAATACTGATGCGATTTTTCTAAAATTCCTTTGGTGAAAAGTATGAAAAAAGTACTAATTGCATTTTTACTATTGACAATTGCTTAAATTAATTCGTATACTTGTAGTATAAACTTTTAGTAAAATTCTATTGTGAAAATTACATCTCAATAATTAAGGTTTATGAAACCCTTTCCATTTGTACCACGACAATATTGGTTCAGGATTTTAAGAGTCATCCTGGGGTTGAGCATGGCGGCAAATGGATTTTACAGAATTTTTGAAATAGGTATTGGCAATTTTGGAGAATTTCTCGACATTCAAGGATTTCCGCAAAGTTTTCTACTAGCCTGGCTCATCACCATTTTTGAAATTGCAGGAGGTTTAACACTGGTATTTTCCTACTTCAGAAGAGTGCTTTGCGCCGCTTTTATCTTTGAACTTTTAATTGGTATAGTGCTAGTAAACGCATCAGGTGGATGGATTGCTGAGGAACTTTCAACCGGCGGTGCCGAGTATAATACGCTCCTTATTGTTTGCTTTTCTTTGATCGCTTCCGACGACTAATTTTATTTTAGACTTAAGCATTAATCATCATTTCATCACAAAATTTCATCTCATACTTTTGACTGATATTGGTAAGAAGGCACACCTTATATAACGATTTTGAAGTAGCACATTTCTCAGAACTTATTTTTACAATATTAAGAAAACGATCTCGTTTACGAATTTGAACTCAAGATATGCATCCATGAGAACAATCAAAAATTTACAGCTTGTGCTGTTCAGTTATGTCTTTGATGAAAGTTATAATACTGCAAGCAATCCGAATGATACTGTTTGCAGAATCGAGAGAAAAATTACTGAACAAGATTTGGTTGTTTCCACGCCGTATGGAATATTCGAGACTTCAAATTGTCAATCAAAATATTTTATGTATCCCAACTGGACTTTTGCAGGCACACAACGGTATATGAATACACGTTTTGCCAAAGATGTTGGGATCGTTACTGAAACACTTCCATTTTTTACTTCCGATCCCGATTATGTCGAACGGCGATTGGTGAGATATCATCTCAATTAACTTTTCTATAGAGTGCTCTTCAAACAGATTGTTTTCAACGTGGTGTCTTGAAAACAATCTGTTTATTTACTTGTTAAAGAACCACATGAAAAGTTATAAATTCGCACTTTGCAGTTTCTTTATAGTACTTGCCGGACTCACAGCGTCCTGTCAAAGTCCTAAAAACAATGTAACCACTAACAATACTATGGAACAACCATCTTCAACTAAAAATCCTTATTATTCACGAACCGATACCACCAAATTAGATGTCTCAGATGCTGAATGGGAAAAAGTTCTTCCCGATAGCATTTATGAGATCGCCCGAAACAAAGGTACAGAGCGTGCTTTTACCGGCAAATATTGGGATTATGAAGGATTAGGAATGTATTATTGTGCTGCTTGCGGCAACGCTCTTTTTAAGTCCGATTCAAAATTCGGCAGTTCTTGCGGATGGCCTAGTTTTTATGAGGCTCTTCGTCCCAATAGCGTCATTTATCATACCGATAACTCATTTGGCATGAGCAGAGTAGAAGTTCTTTGCGGCCGTTGTGACGGACATTTAGGACATATTTTTGATGATGGCCCTCCACCCACCGGAAAGAGATTTTGTATGAATTCGTTAATGCTTGATTTTGAACCGAATAAATGACAAGCTCCGTTATGTTTGTCGATGAAGCCGCTTGATGAAAGTTAACCAGTTTAAAGTGACCTTGACCGGTAACCCCTGCTCGCATTGAGTGAAGTCGAAGGGAGCTTGTTGATGAGTGACCTGAGATTGCCATAGGAACACGAGTGACCTTGGCAATCAATAGTATTATGAGATTTTGGTGAGAGATTTTAAAAATTAACAATTAATTTTGTGTTTGGTCGGTTGGCCGACAAATTGATTTTGAGGACTAGGTAATTTTACAACGGAAATTTATTTAATGATATGAGATATATACTTCCAACTTTAATCTTTCTATTAGCTTCTTCCAAAATTTATGCTCAAGGGTGCAGTGATGCAGGCTTTTGCAGTATTGGAGATCTTAAATCGACAAGCTCGTCTGCACCCAACCAGTTTAAGAACAGCATAACTTTAGGCGTAAGTTATGGCATGGGGTTGGAAGCCATACAAATTATCACTCCCTATTTCGAATATCAGCGTAAAATATCCGACAAATTTTTGTTGCAGGGTAAAATTACAGCGGGTTATGCAACCGGCGATCTTGGTGATAATTTTGGCGCAGGCGATATTTTTCTTTCGGGAAGCTACACGCTCTTTCAAAGAGAAAATTTTAAACTTTCTGCTTTGGCAGGAGGTAAAATCCCGTTGAATAATTCGAATAATAAAAATGAGGTTGATTTACCATTGCCTCTAGATTACCAGTCGAGTATAGCAACTTACGATGCAATTGCAGGGGCGCGAATTGGAATTAATAAATTTGAATTTAATATTGGTTTGCAAATGCCTTTTGTACAACAAAACGAAAATACATTTTTTCCTTCGTTGTATGATGATTCATTAGCCTATAAATATTCACCCACTAATGAGTTTGAAAGAAAAGGTGATGTTCTTTTCAGGGCAGGATATCAATTTAATTTGAAGGAAAGTAATTTTTCATTTAAACCTAATCTTCTTGCAATTTATCATTTGGGAAATGACACTTATGTAGATGAAGCAGGCAAAAGAAACGCCATTGAAGATTCACAAGGACTAACTTTAAACGCAGGTTTTGTTGCTGCAAAACTTTTTAATAATCAACATGAACTCGAAGCATTGGTTGCCGTCCCGCTAGTAGTTCGCGAAGTTCGCCCTGATGGATTAACACGCTCTTTAGTGATAAATGTCCAGTATAAAATTCCGTTTTAAATGAAATAAATTTTATTGATTATATGCTTACTCAATATCAGTACTCATTCGCTGTCGCAAGATGCAAATGCTGAAAAACGTAAAAAGCAAATTAACATTTCTGATGGAGTGGCGATTGATGGATACGATCCCGTGAGTTATTTTACAGAAGGGAAAGCGGTGAAAGAGAATAAGCAATACTCGGCAAAGGCGGCAGGTATTTTGTATTATTTATCTTCTGAGAAAAATAAATCGGCATTTATAAAAGACTATAAAAAATACGAACCTCAGTATGGCGGTTGGTGCGCATATGCCATGGGGAGCTCAGGCGAAAAAGTTGAAATCGATCCTGAAACATTTAAAATTATTGATGGCAAATTATTCTTGTTCTATAACGCCTATTTAAACAACACCTTAAAAAGCTGGAACAAGGACGAAGTAAATCTAAAGAAAAAAGCAGATACTAATTGGAACACAATAGTGACCGGTAATTAGTGACCGGTGACCGTTGTTTAGATCCGGTGTTGAGGCAATAATAAATAGTAAACAATGACACACTGCTCCTTATGATCGCAACGAACATAGTTGAGAGGAGCTTAGAATAAATGACCTCAGTGATTTCCGAATTCAATAATTTAATTCATCATTTCCGTTCACAACAGCCTGCCTGCAGCTGTAAGCAAATTAGCATATCATTCACATGAATAAAATTCTCCTTTGGATCTTAAGAATCCTTCCCGCCTTGATCTTCCTTCAAACCCTCTTTTTTAAATTTTCGGCAAGTGAGGAGTCGGTATATATATTTAGTGCTTTGGGAGTGGAACCTTTCGGACGGATAGCATCTGGTGTGATGGAGTTGGTAGCGGGTATCCTGTTACTTATCCCTCGCACCTCTATATAGGGAGCACTTCTTGGATTTGGAATTATGGCCGGAGCTATCCTTTCACATTTGCTGGTTTTAGGCATTGAAATTATGGGGATGGGGGCCAACTCTTTATATATGCACTTATAGCATTGATTTGTTGCGGAATACTAGTAATAAATGAAAATAAACGCTTACTTTTGCTTATCAAGCACCCGAATACATGATGTTATTGCGAAATATCGAAATTACGCTGGATGAACTGGCAAACGTAATTTCCCGAATCCATACAGATGATTATACCCGTTCCTGCAGTAGCCTGAGTAATTCCACTATTGGCCAGCATACACGGCACATTATTGAACTCTTTCAATGTTTGCAGAATCAATACGAAACAGGAACCATTAACTATGACCTTCGGGAGCGGAATAAAATTATTGAAAATGATGCCACTTTTGCATGTTTGTGTATTGATGGAATCAAAAGCAGACTGGATATGCCCGATAAAATATTGATCCTTGACGGTGAGCAGGGCGGTTTCAACACAAATTATTTTCGTGAACTGTTGTATAACCTCGAGCACTGCATCCATCACCAGGCATTGTTAAAAGTTGCGCTCAATGAATTTAGTTGTGTTGAGGTGTCTGAAGAATTTGGAGTAGCTCCATCTACGATCAAATACCGCCAACAAAGCGCCTAAAATTTTTCGAAATTATGTGTACCGTTACATTTGTCAGAAGCGGCGATAAGTACATTATCACCTCCAACCGTGACGAGAGGTCTACACGTCCCGCATCATTTAAACCGGAGCTTTATTCCGTTCAGCAAAAAAAAATATATTTCCCTAAAGACCCACTCGCCGGTGGTACCTGGTTTGCTGTGGATGAAAAATCCAATGTGTTGGTTTTGTTGAATGGTGCTTTTACTAAACATTTAATTGCACCTCCATTTGAAAAAAGCCGAGGACTGGTAGTTCTAGATATCATTGGTGCCAATTCTCCTTTGACAGGATGGGAATCGGCAAAGCTTTCAGGGATCGAACCATTTACTTTAGTCATTCTAGAAAATAGTCGTCTCTTTCATCTGGTTTGGGATTTTTCAACCAAACATTCTTTTGAACTCGATCCTTCCCATAATTATATATGGTCGTCGGTGACGCTTTACAGTAAGGCGATTATTGAAGCCCGCAAAGAGTGGTTTCAGCAATTTCAAGAGGAACATCCTCTGCCGGATGAAACAGATATGATTAATTTTCATATGAATACTGCCGGTCACGACAAACAAAACGGTCTCATCATGAACCGAGAGAACATAGTTAAGACTCAAAGTGTCACACAAGCGGTAGTTGAAAAAAATAAAGCCGATATTTTTTATCACGACATCGCTACCAACCAAAATTTTTCGAACACTTTTTTCATAGTTTAAATATTATCCATTGATCAATTTCAAACTGGCCTTTCACAAACTCCTGCATTGGGAATACTGGCCATTTGATGTAGTATATTTTCCTGTTTACTTTTACTGGATGTATCTTGCGATAAAAGCAAAATCCATATTCTTTGGAACAGCCGCGAACCCACTTATTGAAAATGGTGGATTTTTGATGGAGTCAAAGAAATTAATTTATGACTCACTTCCGGAAGGAACTTATCCGGTTACTCTAAAGTTTTCACCGAAGGATTCAACAGCTGAAATACTAAAGCAATTTCAAAAAATAAATCTCTGTTATCCGATTATTGCCAAGCCTGATATTGGTATGCGAGGAATGGCAATACAAAAGATTAAATCGGATAAAGAACTCATTAGTTATGTATCTAAAGTAGATTTTGATTTTTTGCTTCAGGAATACATTGATTTTCCTGAAGAAGCAGGCATATTTTATGTAAGGATGCCGGGCGAAGCTTTCGGAAAAATTACGGGTATTGTCTGGAAAGAATTTGTAATTGTTGAGGGCGATGGACATTCAACCATAAGGCAATTGATTGAAAGTAATCCCAGGTTTTCTTTACAGATGAAGGTGCTGGAGCA
>Ga0105044_10005700_pt1 | contig 17122 bp, 9 predicted proteins | sample MAT01_FD_78092 | JGI IMG/M metagenome (GOLD analysis project Ga0105044, IMG submission 78092) | Freshwater microbial communities from Lake Fryxell liftoff mats and glacier meltwater in Antarctica - MAT-01 | ecosystem: Environmental > Aquatic > Freshwater > Ice > Liftoff microbial mat | place...
CGCCCTCGACCTCGTCAACTTGCGAGACCGCATGAATCATCGACCATCGATGCTCTCCGGCGGCCAGCAACAACGAGTGGGAATTGCCCGGGCCATGGTCACCGATCCCGCCTTAATAGTTGCCGACGAACCCACGGGGGATCTCGACACCAAGTCGGCGGACGAAGTCCTGAACATCATGCAGATTCTGTGCAAGCAGTTGAACAAGACTGTCATCATGGTGACACACGATCCACACGCGGCCGAACGAGCGGGTCGAGTGTTGCATCTCGAAAAAGGCAAGTTGGTATTGGACGACGATCGAACGACGGAGTTGGGCAAGCGACAAGTGGCAACAGTCTAACGCGAGCGTCGAGGCGTAAGTCCGACGTGCGGTGCACTGTGTCCCACGTCGGGCTTACGCCTCGACGCTCGCCCTGAATGAGGAGTACCGCCGATGCCCGGAATGGGCCTAGAAACTTCACTGGTCGAGGCGACTTATCAGCTCCTTCTGGTGCTGATGATCCTCGTTGCCGTTGCGGTGATTGCCGGCATCCTCACGCTGCCGATCTTCTACGGCGCACTCGGTTACAAGGTTGTCTGGTTCTGGGCGATGGACTCTTCAGGCAATCGCGGGTTCTCGAAAGTTCTTTCATCATTCTGCCGGGTGTTTCCGCCGGCATTCAGTATCTTCGCCACGATCTTGAGCCTCGGCTATTTCGGAGCCTTCGACTGGCCGGGCAGAATGCTCGGGACAGTCAAGGGCTACAAACCCGGTCCGGCCCAGTCGGCCGTGAAGGGGCTTTTCGACGACTTCACCCGGCAGATTGGCGAGAAGGCCGCTCCGCCTCTGCCGCAAGATGTGCAGATCAATTGGGCTCGCTGTCCCGACAAGGCACAAGAGTTAGTGGACTTGTGGGACAAGGAACAGGCCCCGCCTCCCGATCCGTTCGCGGCCATTTTTCCCGAGTATCAGAATCCCCCCCCTGAGCCGTTAGGCCCGCCGCCAGTTCCGAAAGCGGTGGCTTCCAGGATCAACCAATACATCGCCGCGGCTCGGGACGGCTCTCTCTATGAGGGCACCAGCACGCGTGAGATTGACAAGAGCGTTCTTCGCTCCGCCGACTACTATTTCGAACGTGCCGTCAAGGAGAGCAAGGCGGATCAGGAGAAACAGATCTCCCGCATCCGGGCCATTATTCTTTATGCCTTGTTAATTCTTGGCCCGATTCCTTTGATCGTGTTTATCACCGCCTTTGTGCTGGGCCGGCGTGGCGTCGTTCTCGGCATGAGGAACATTATTCGCGCCTTGTTGCGGACGTCGCTCACGTATCTTGCCGTGTTCGTGCTGGTTTTCGTGTTGTGCTGCATCTGGTCGATTTTGTCTTTCATCGGAGCCATCACCAAACAGAACGATTCGAACCTGAAGGGGATCGTGACCGAAAAACACCAGATTCCCAGCCAGATGAAGCCGAGCCATTTGAGTACGGTGAAGGCCCTAATCGCCGAGCTCCCGCCAGGCGAACGCCCCGAGAACATCGAAGACAACATCATGACCTGGGCATTCGTGGGTGGTTCGCTCGATCCGAAAAAACGCACGCCTCAAAACTCGATTTTCTTCTTCGCCACCGAGCCTGAAAAACTCACGAAGATGATGCCAGGCCTCGAAGACCTGAGTGGCGAGGAACGATCTCAAATCGATCGAGCAGTCGAAGTCATGGCCAAGAACAAGACGGCCGTCGTCATCGGCGCGGAAAGATTGCGGCAGATGGGCAAGCGCGTCGGTGATCGGATGAAGATGACGAGCATGAATTACAAGGACGTGGAGTTTGATTTCGTGATTGTTGCGGAGTTTCCGCTTGGGTCACGCTGGGACACCAGTGCCGTCATGAATCGCAAGTACCTCGAAGACGAACTGGATGCTTATGCCGGTCGGACCGGCTCGCAGCATCCGTTGGCCGAGAAATGCATGAACCTGATTTGGATCCGCTTACCGAATCCGAAGGCATTTCAATCGCTTCAAGTGAAAATTAACGATCCGGGCAAGTTTTCGCCGGCCGTTAAGATGGAGATTGAATCCTCGGCGTATGCCAACTTTCTTTCGCCTTACAAAACGCTGTTTTGGTTTATGAAGTGGCCACTGAGCATTGGCCTTCTGGCAATTACCACGCTGGTCGCATCGCTGGTCATTGGCATCGGTGTGCGCGAGCGGAAGACAGAAATTGCGGTGCTGAAAGTTTTAGGCTTTCGCCCGTGGATGGTGCTCGGACTCGTGCTTGGCGAAGCATTGCTAGTGGGCATGTTGAGCGGATTCATGGCCACGGCCACGGCTTATTCCGCCGTGAATGCGCTGGGCGGCATCTCGATGGGCATTGCCTTTTTCAATCGCTTTTATGTGCCGGAAGATGCTCTTTGGTGGGGCCCGCTCATCGGCGGAATATCCGCGTTGATTGGCTCGGTCTTGCCGTCGATCAGTGCCTATGGCATCAAGGCTTCGCAGGTGTTTAGCCGGGTGACGTAAGGCTCTTGTAGGGTGGGTGAAGGCTTTGCGCAACCCACCTTTTTTTGCAAAGAGGTGGGTTGCGCAAAGCCTCCACCACCCTACAGTCATTGTGTCGATTGCCCAACGTTCTGGATTCTGCGAGTCCTTCATGCCCACCGAGATGCAACCCAAGACGACGCCCCCAGAAAATGAATTATCGTTCGCGTTCGACGCGGACGTCGTCCTCGAAATACTTGCCGCCGTTCCGCAGGTTCTCGTCGGGCTGTTGCCGAGAACTTGCCACCGGCTGATGTTCCGCGTCATCGGCAAACAGACGAATGATGCACGCGGTGTCGAGGTTCTCGTTCGTTCGGCGATCGCTTTGGCCCTGGGATTTGCCATTTTCTTCAGCCTGTTTCTCGGCATGATCCTGATTCTGGCGGCGTGGGCTCATGCTTTCCCGGCCCTCGTTCGAGGTCTCGCCTCCATCGGCATCATCGGTTCGGACTCGGGTTGGTTGAATCTGATTCCCGCAGCTCCCATGTCGCAGGCAATGTATGCATCAATGCTCGTTTATGTGACCGGCCTGTTTGTGAAGGCACCTTACCAACAGATTGGCAGGCCCTTTCGAGCATTACGAGGGATGCTTTGGCTGCGTGAAGTGATTGCACGCATCACGGGGCTTTTGTGCTTGCTCGGCTTCGGCTTGCTGCCACTTTCGACTTTGTTGATGCTCTTGCCGATCGTCATGCCCGAGGAAGCGGTGTTGACCGATACGGTCACGCCTGCGCGCACAGCCTGGCAGCGATTCTTGCGCCGGCTTTATGCGCTCTTGGTTGGCGTGACGACGTTCATCGCCCTTCTCACATTTGCAACTCAGATAGTCGCGTGGATGGGGCTGAAGAGTTCGATCTACAGCGGCATGACTCGAACGATTCTTGGCGAATCGATTTCGAATCGGCTCCCGCAAGCTCTCGTCGATGGCTGGCCGTTCGTGATGCTCTTGATGTACGGCATGGATTTTTTACTCTTGTTCGGCATCGGCAAAGTACCCCTCTCTTACAACTTCCGAAACTTGCGAGTTCGCTGGATCACCACGCTGATGACCTGCATCGCCTTCACCGTCGTGGTGTTTTTACTGATCCTGATGTCGTCGTTCGTCGATAGCGTCAATCGTCTCACGTCTAACTCGGGCATACCCGGCAACGTGTTTGTCCTTTCGGAAGGTTCGACCGACGAATTGTTCAGCACCTTGGGCTATGGCGACACGGGCAAGCTGGAACTTGAGGTTGCGACGACCGACCAGGAAGGCCGGTCGTTGAAGCAGACAGTTGCCGTGAAATCCACGCCGGGCAAAGGTGGGCAGCCGCCGACACGCTGGGTCTCGAAGGAAACTTATTTCGTCATCAATCAGGAAATCGCCAAGCCGACCGGCGACGGCCCGGCTCGTCGTTTTGTGCAACTTCGCGGTTTGGACGATGGCGAAATTGGCGGCAAAGTCCACGACATTACTCTGGCCAAGGGCGAGTGGTTTGGACGAGAAGGGGCCATTAGCATTGCCGGTGGTGCGACTGCCGTGCCGTGTGTGCTCGGCGAAGGGGCAGCCTCCGCGTTCGGGGCCGACTATGGCCGCAAGCAACTCGATATCGGCGATGTGTTCAAGATTGGCGACCTCGACATGGTCGTCGTCGGCATTATGAAGTCGGCCGGCCGCACGTTCGACTCGGAAACCTGGGCCACCAACGCCAGAGTTTCCAAGGCCTTCGGCAAACAAGCTTTTACGACGATCGTGCTCCGAGTGGCGGATGAAAACCCAGAGACGATGCAGCGATCCGCGGACATCATGGCTTTTCATCTCACCAAGAACTTCACCAATCCGCGCGTGCGTGCCGTGCCTGAAACGCGTTACTACGAGGATCTGGCAAAATCGAATTCGCAACTCATGTTCATGGTGACCATCGTTGCCATCATCATGGCGTTAGGGGGCACGATCGGCGTGATGCTGGTGATGTTCGCTGCCATCGCCCAGCGCATCAAGGACATCGGGGTCATGCGCGTGGTCGGCTACAAACGCTGGCAGATTCTGGTCTCGTTTATGCTCGAATCGCTGGCGATTTCGATAATCGGTGGGCTGTTGGGCGTGTTCCTGATTCTGCTGGTCGATGGCGTGGCCACCGCGTTTCAAGGCGGATTGACAATTACGAGCAACGTCAGTTCGGGGCAGGGTGGCGGCAAAACTGTCGTGACGAAACTGTCGTTCGGCCTGGACGGATTTGCAGGAGGAATGCTGTTCACGCTCGTGATGGGTCGTCTGGGAGGATTATTGCCCAGCGTCGGCGCGATGCGGTTGGGGATTTTGGAATCGTTGCGATAAAAATCTTCCCCGTTTAGCGTTCGAGCCAACGGCTCGAACGAATGCTGCTCGTTCGAGCCGTTGGCTCGAACGCTAACAAAGTGCGCCGTTTTCACTTCGCCGCAAGGCTCACTCCATCTGCGAAAATCAAATGCTTGCCATTCGTCCGCACCGGAATTCTCAGTCCGTCCAGCGTGCCGGCAAGTGCTTCCGCGGCCGGGGCACTCATCAGCACACCGACCACATCGCCACGTTTCAGGATTTTTTCAGCTTGCTCCAATTGAATCGAGTCGATGGTCTTCGGTTCAAAGATTGTCACATGTCGATCGACGGCGGCGCGAATCGCGGGCAACGCATCAGGTTGATTGGAGTCAATCAGCAGAATCACGGGGCCATCACCAGGGACGTGCGATAGCCCCTCCAAGATGTAGCGTGGGCCAACCAAACCTCGGATGAGCGTGAGCGAACGCCCAGGCAAGTCCCTCACCCGCCGCCAAAGAACTATCAAGACGCCGAGCGTCATCAGGGCGGCCCCCAGGAACAAAAATCTCGGCAGCGATCGAGAATCGTAATGGGCCTCGATCGGTTTCCCCTCGGGCCGAATGACATAGTGATCGACCCCTTCAAGCTTGTAGTGGCTGACCTTCACGGCGTCGCCGACGGAAACGTCTGGGGCAATGTGCAACTCCGGTGGTACGACTGCGGGCCGATCGCCGAACAGGTGCTCGGGCAAGTTCAATCGCGATTCATCCTCGGCCGGCTTTCGCCCAACGGAGACATCGCCGATCGTGGCGTAAACCGTGCGGCCACGCATGAACTCACGCGATTTCAGTCGGCCCGTCGCTACATCATCGGTTTGTTGAACCTTCTCGACGAGGCCAGTGCTCTTGGCCGAGGCGATGAGTGCCCAGAACAAAAGCGACGCGGAAATCGCACCAGCCACGTTGATGAAGTTGCTCGAGGCAATCATGTCCCCCTTGCTCGATTTGGGGGCGCGGTACTGAAGTAACGTGAAGAGAGGCACGAGATAAAAGCCCGTGCAGATGCCAATCAGGATCGTGCAACAGATCAGCCCCGGAATGTAGCCGAGAGTGAATCCCGCAAGGACGCAGCCCAAAATCATCCCGGCGGCCCCGATGGGGATCAGGCCCAATTCGACCTTGCGACCCGAAAGCCAACCGGCCAACGGACTGCCCAGCCCAACGCCGAGTGCGACGGTTCCGACGATTGCACTGGTTTTCAACTCGTCCCACCGTGGGTTTTGGCTTTCACCGAACATGTAAACGGTCGCGCGCATGAAGGCAACGATGAACGTGAAGAAGGAGATACCGATCACGGCAAAGGCCAGTGTGCGGGACCACACGAGGGTCTGCAGGTTTCGAATCAGCGGTCCAAACAGATACGGCGGGAATCGCAGGGTCGGGTTGGCGGCAGGCATTCGTCGAATGAACAGCGAGGCGAGCACTCCCAGGATCGCCAGTCCCAAAAGAACAAGCCCGATGTTGACTTCTCGCCGCAGGAAGATGAACGACATGACCCCGCCGCAAACCGTGCCTAGAATCACGGCCAGGAACGACAGCGATTCCAACATGCCGTTCCCACGTGAGAGCAGATGCGGCTGCATGATCTCCGGCATCACGCCATACTTGGCGGGCACGAAGAAGGCGGAGTGGGTGCCCATGAGGAAAACGGTCGAAAGCACGATCCAGGCACCGGTGGCCGGATGTTCCCCTTCGGTCCCTATCCAGAAGCCCAAGCAGGCGAGAGCACAAATCGCGACCTCGGCGACCTTCCAGAAGACCAGAGTGTTGCGTTTGCTGAAACGATCGGAGAGATAACCCGCGAGCGTGCAGAAGATCGCCCAAGGAGCATAAAAGAGAATCGGCATCAACGTGATTGCGTTCGCCTCGCTGAGGGTGCGCGTGTTGATGGCGAAGAACATCGCCGAGGCGTGAATGGCTTGGTCGTTGAATGCCGCCAAGAATTGGGCGGCAAGCAGGCCGAGGTAAGTGCGAGTAAACAGTCTGCCGGATGGTGCGAGCGAATTCCTTTCGTCGGTCGGCATGGAACCTGGCTCGCGCATACGGGCTTGGGAACTTTCCTAGTGTAGGAAGTTCTCCACTCGCGCGAACAGCCCGGTACATCCCCCAATCGGCTTCCTACCCACCGATTCCAATCTTACTCGTAATCTAACTCGTCTGCTGCTTCCAACGTTCTTCGGGTGAATGAGTAAGATTGAGAGTAAGAGTAGGAACAAAGAGGCATGGACGAACTCTCCCTCTGGGCCTTGCTATCCGGCACGGTGCAGGGTACTATGCTGGTGACCCCTGCAGTGTACGTGCTTGAGCCGCGTTATTTGCGGCGAACCAATGAAAACCCGTTGGGGGCCTACTAGCCGATTGGTGCTGCATGCCCACCGCCCTTCTTCGCGAAGGGGCCGCTGTGGTGATCCAAATATCCAGCCGGCAGGCTCCCACTTTAGTCACGGGTTCCCCAAAGTCGTCTCACACGGCACAGGTGGGGGTCATTTGTTCACATCTTTTGCGCTTTCACACGCGTGTCTTGCGATAACATTTCGCCAATTCAACATATGACGTTTTGTCGATATGATTTTTCCCAAGTCCGAACATACGGACTCTTCTGGATTTACGGCTTGTGAGGATGATTTCGAGAAGATATTTGTTGACAGCTGGATTCAGCTGGGTATCATTCCGCGAACATGAGTCGCCCCGACCCGTCAGAAGGTATCATAATGGCTCCTTGCAAGATCACCAACAGGCTCGCCCGGCCCGGAACTACTTGCCAGAACGCTTTTTCACCAGCACGGTACTCCACCTATCTCGAACTGCCCATGTTGGCCCGCACCCCGATGGTGTGGAACATTCTGTAATCCTGCCGAATTGTTTGGAATCCTACGCCGATCCCAGTGATCGGCATCCACTGCCCGCCCGTGCGGCCGACATGGATTGTCGTTCGCGGTGGAAGGAACACGGACCAAAGGAAACTGGTGGCCGGGTCATCCGAGGAAAGGATGCCTCAGGCAGTCGCCATTACGCGCGTGGGTCGGGGAGGGCGTAAGCCGCCCCCTGCGATCCGGTTCACCGGACCTATGGGGTCTCAAGAGTCAGGGAAGCCTTGAGCCACCGTGGAGGCCCACACCGCCGAAATAGGATGTCGGCGGTGTGGGCCAATTTTCAAGTTTCTAGTTAAAAACCTCAGCGGGGTCCGCCTTTTCAACTTGAAACTTAAAACTTAAACCCTGTAACTTCAAACTTCGGCCGAATTTGCCACCTGAAACTTGAAACTCGTAACTTGAAACTCGATGCATGTCCCTGGTATGTGAACCACTCGGCTCTTATCCTCATCTGAATAGGTAATGCCCGTTCGGAGATGGTTCCCTCATGCCTGCGGATTTCCTTGGCCTGTTGAACGAACGCGTCCTCATCCTCGATGGCGCGATGGGCACCAGCATCCATCGTTACTCTCCCACCGATGTCGACTGGGGCGGAGCTGCCCAAGTCAACAATTGCGACTACCTGGCCGTCAGCCGTCCCGAGTGGATATACGAGATCCACAAAGGCTTTCTCGAAGTCGGCTGCGACGCGATCGAGACAAACACCTTCAACGGCTCGAAGATCGTGCTCGGCGAATTCGGCATTGCCGACCGCGTGGACGAGATCAATCGACTCAACATTCGTATTGCCCGCGACGCGGTTAAACAGTTCAGCACACCCAAGCGGCCACGATTCGTGATCGGTTCAATCGGGCCAGGCACCAAAATGCCTTCGGTGGAAAGTCCGTCGATCTATGCCCACTTCGACACCCTTGCGGATTCCTATCGGCCGCAACTCGTCGCACTCGTCGAGGAAGCCGTCGATGCCATCTTGATCGAGACCTGCTTCGACCCCCTCCAGGCCAAGTGTGTTGCCATCACGGCCATTGAGGTTATGAAGGCGAAGGGTGTCCGAATTCCGTTGATGGTTCAGATCACTGTCGATCAGAATGCACAAGGCGAACGCTTGCTCACGGGAACGGAAATTCCATCGGCCGTCACAACGTTGCTTGCGATTCCGGAGATCGATGTTATTGGATTGAACTGCTCGGTTGGACCGGATCTGCTTTTGTCCGCCGTCAAGACGTTGAGCGAGTCGAGCCATCGTTTTATCAGCGTGCTTCCCAATGCCGGTCTGCCGCTGAAGAGGGGCGACGAAACTTACTTCCCGCTGCAACCCAAGGAACTCGCGGACTGGCTGGAACGCTTCGTCGACGAGTTCGGCGTGAATATCATCGGTGGTTGTTGCGGGACTTCGTTCGAGCATCTAAAAATGGTGGTCGATCGACTGGGCGGCAAGAAACCCGGCAAGCGTTCGCCCAAGTATGTGCCCGCCGTTTCCAGTTTGTTCGCGTCGATGGAACTGAACCAGATTCCGAGGCCCCTGATTATCGGCGAACGCACCAACACCAACGGCTCGCGGAAGTTTAAGCAGCTTCTCGAAAAGGAAGATTGGCACGGACTGGTCGAGATGGGCCAGGAACAGGAGCGTGAAGGGGCTCACGTCATCGATGTGTGTACCGCCTATGTCGGCCGCGACGAAGTCCGCGACATGAAGGAGGTCATGAGGCGATTCAACGCCGTCATCACCAAGCCGCTCATGATCGACTCGACCGAAGTGAAGGTCATCGAAGAATCGCTCAAGCTCGTCAGCGGTAAACCGATCATCAACTCCGTCAACCTGGAGGATGGCCGGGAGAAGTTCGACAAAATCGTCGGCCTGGCCCGGAAGTACGGGGCTGCCCTCGTGTGTGGCTGCATCGACGAACGCGGCATGGCCCGCACATCGCAGACCAAGTTTGAAGTGGCTCAACGGATTTACGAAATCTGCACGAAGGAATTCGGGCTGCCTCCTTCGGACCTGTTGTTCGACCCGCTGGTGCTGCCCGTCAGTACCGGTCAGGAAGAAGAACGACGCAACGGCCTGGAAACACTCGAAGGCATTCGCCGGATCAAGGAATTGCCGGAGGCCCTGACGACGGTCGGCTTATCGAACGTGAGCTTCGGCCTGAGCCCGTATTGCCGGCAGGTTGTGAATAGCGTGTTCCTGCATTACGCCATCGAATACGGGCTGGACTCGGCCATTCTTCACGCGGCGAAGATTATTCCTCTCGCTCAAATCGACGAAACGGGGCTGGAACTCGCACGCCGATTGTTGTTATGCGAGTACGATCAGGGCGATCCCTTGCAAATGCTCATCGAACATTACGGCGACAAGAAAGTCGCTTCGAAAAAGGGGCAGAGCCTGGGCGAAACCGTCGAAGAACGGCTCAAGCAGGCTATTATCCAGGGTCGCCGCGAGAGTCTGATTGCCGACCTCGACCTGGCCCGGCAGCAGTATTCACCGCTCGACATCATCAACAAGATTCTTCTGGACGGCATGAAGGTTGTCGGCGTGTTGTTCGGGAGCGGGCAGATGCAGCTTCCGTTCGTGCTGCAATCGGCTGAGGTCATGAAGGCCTCCGTGGCTTATCTCGAACAATTCATGGAGAAGGTGGCCGGTTCCGAGAAGGGGAAGATCATTTTGGCCACGGTGAAAGGCGACGTTCACGATATCGGAAAAAACCTCGTGGACATTATTCTCTCGAACAATGGCTACAAGGTTTTTAACCTCGGCATCAAGCAGCCGATCGACGCGATGATCCGTGCTTTCGAGGAGCACAACGCGGACGCGATTGGCATGAGCGGTTTACTGGTGAAATCGACGGTGGTGATGAAGGAGGATCTTCTCACGCTGAACGAACGCGGCATGAATCCCCCAGTGATCCTTGGTGGAGCCGCGCTCACTCGGCGCTACGTGGAGCAGGATTTGACTGCCCTCTATCGAGGGTCGCTGTTCTACGGTGAAGATGCATTCGGTGGCTTGCACATCATGGATCGGCTGATGTTGGACAAGAAGCTGCGTTCATCGGGCAGTCGGGGCATGGCCGGGCTGGCAAGCGCACCTGTACGTAAGATCTTGGAACCAGTGGCCGAGGCTGAGGTCTGCTGCCCCATTCACGCGCCGGCAAAGAGAATGTTGCCGACCCGCTCGCCGACATTGAAGCCTTCGTCGAATATACCCACGCCTCCCTTCTGGGGCAGCCGGGTTGCGACTGACTTTCGCGTCGAGGAACTCTTCAGCTACCTGAATGAAAGAACCTTGTTCAGCACCCAGTGGCAATTCCGCAAGAACAATGTGGCCCTGCCCGAGTACGAACGGCAGATGAGCGAGGTCGCTTACCCGGCCCTCGAACGACTCAAGGAGTTGTGCCTGAAAGAAAACGTCTTGCGGCCGGCGGTGGTTTATGGATTTTTCCCGTGTGCCAGCGATGGCGACGATCTTGTCATCTTCCAGGAAGATCGCGTAACGGAGCGACTGCGTTTCACCTTCCCGCGTCAGGACCACGGCGATTTTTTGTGCCTGAGCGATTATTTCGAACCGGGCTCCGGACGGGCAACCGATGTGGTCGCCTTCAGTGCGGTGACCATGGGCCACGAAGTCAGCCGTCTGGCGAAAGAGTGGTTCGAGAAAGATCGGTATCAAGACTATCTCTATCTGCATGGCCTGGGCGTTGAGTCGGCCGAGGCTCTTGCCGAGTTGTTCCACAAGCGAATGCGGGCGGAATGGGGCATAGGCGGGGATGATTCGCCTGTGATCCAAAAACTGTTCAAGAAACATTATCGCGGTTGCCGTTACGCGTTCGGCTATCCCGCGTGCCCGAGTTTGGAGGATCAGGTGAAACTTTTCGAGTTGCTGGAACCGGAACGAATCGGTCTGGCGCTGAGTGAGCAATTCCAACTCGAACCGGAACAATCGACAACGGCCCTGGTGGTTCATCACCCCGACGCGCGATATTTCAACGTGACCCGCACCGCCGGCTGCGATGCCGCTTAGTGGACAGCGAAACAGCGAAGACCCAATCACAAAGCGACACGAAGTCACAAAGGACACGAAGAAGTCAATTAGGAAACATAAATAGTTCTAGCCCGAAGGTGTTCCCAATTTTGCTTGTCGGCTTGGTGCTCTTTGTGCCTTTGTGGTGAATGCCTTTAATTCTTTGAGTTGAATTCGTGATCCCTGTCGCCCCGCCGATGATTCGGATTTCGCAACTGGTGGTCCAGTATGGATCGTACCGGGCGGTGGATGGTCTGGACCTCGATCTGAATCGGGGAGAACTCTTCGGGTTGCTCGGCCCGAATGGTGCCGGGAAGAGCACGACGGTTCGCGTGCTGATCGGCCAATTGCGGGCCACCAGCGGCACCGCCACGGTGGGTGGGTTCGACGTGGGTCGCCAATGGCAAAAGGTGAAGCCATTGTTTGGCTACGTCCCCGATCGCGACAATCACTTCGACGAATTCACGGGCCGGCGCAATTTGCAAATCTTCGCGGACCTTTATGGAACCAGCCGCGATCGCGTGGACGCCTGTTTGAAACTGGTCGAACTGCAAGAAGCCGCCAGCTTGCCGGTGAAGACTTATTCGATGGGCATGAAGAAAAAGCTTCTGCTCGCCCGGGCACTGCTTCACGATCCACCCGTCATGTACCTAGACGAACCCACGGCGAATCTCGACGTTCATTCGTGTGCGATTGTTCATCGATTGCTGCGTGATCGCGTGAAAGCCGGGCACACGGTGTTGTTGACAACACATAACATGAATGAAGTAGAAGCGATTTGCGATCGCGTTGGGATCATGGCCCGTGGCAAGTTGATCGCCCTCGATTCGCCACTGACTTTGCGTCAACGGCACACCGAGCGGAAAGTAGACGTGATCTTGAGCGACGGCGAAAGGCTGGTCTTCGACCTCGATCGCGAGGAAGAGCGAGCCAGACTTGCGGAACACACGCGTTCAGGCCGCATCGGCAGCGTTCACACACGCGAATTCGATTTTCATTCAACGTTTCTAAAATTGACCGGTACCGTGTTCGATTAGCCGCCAGCAGTTCCGTCCTTTGTTTTCTGTCTTTTGGCCTCTGTCTTTTGGCCTCTGTCCTCTGTCCTCTGTCCTCTGTCCTCTGTCCTCTGTCTTCTGCTCTATGAGATGGCGTATTCTCAAAACGCTCCTCCACAAAGAGGCGCTTCGACATGCGACGAACCGAGGCGGCCTGGCGCTAGCCGGGTTGCTCGTCACGGCTTCGTTGTTGCTCGCCGCCTTGAATCCGGCCGGGGGGGATCAGGATCGGCCGGCCGCGCTTGTCGGAGGAATTCATCATTGCGTCATCTGGTACGACGACGATAGCGACTGGGTTTATTTTCTGCGGACGAACCTGCCGCCGTCGATGAAGTCGAATATCCTGTTCTACCCTCTAAAGCAGCCGATCGCATTCAACGAGTACATCAAGAATTATGAAACGGGTACGGGTGGATTTGAGATCCGCACTTCGAGTGCCGGAGACGGTCCGCCACGGCATCGCGTGTATGTGCGCTACCCCTCTGGCGACCGATCCGGGATGGCGGTCTACGAGAACTGGTTCTGGAAAGAGACGCAGCGGTACTTCCATGCACGAGCCTCAATCGACCTGCGTAAGAACGGCATGGAGGTCGAGCGCGATTTCCCAGCACCGACGATGGACGATGATTTATGGGCGCAGCGACAAGCCTATCAGTCGATGCTTGAACGCTACTCAGCACTGGCGAAAGACTCGCCGACGCTTCCTCGACTTCCCGTTATCGAGATGAAGGAACGTGCAGTCGAAGGAAACGCACTGGATCTGCGAGCGGCAATCGCGACGGCTCTTGTGCTCTTTTCACTTTGCTTCACTTGCGTTTATCTCATGCCTTCGCTGACGTGCGAGGAACGCGAGAGGGGGCTGTTGCTTGCTCAAGCCTTGAGCCCTGCCAGCGCGGCCGAAATCCTGGCAGCAAAATTTCTCTTCTATCCGGCTTTCGGAATACTGTTGGCGACTTTGCTCGCGGGCATTCACAACCCTTCCGTGCTGGCCAGGCCGTTCTTCTGGATGTCGCTCGCAACGTTGGCAGTCGGCACATTGGGCATCGGCATGACGATCGCGTGCCTGGCGAAAACGCAACGCGCCGCGAGTCTGGGGGCCTTGTGCTACATGCTGGCCGTGGCGCTCATCCTGTTGGTATGCCAACAGAACAACTTCACCTGGATACCGCGACTGGCCCTGGAATATCATGCACCGCATTTGTTACATGCGACGTTGACCAATCAATTGAATCCTCAGCACTGGGGAAACCTGGCCGCGAGTGCGGGGCTTGCTTGTGGATGGGCCTTCCTGGCTGTGTTTCTGTTTCGCAAGCGTGGCTGGCAGTGAAGTTGTTGAATACCAGAGCCGCGCACGGAGGCTTTGCGGAGTAAGCGGTTTTTGACAGCGCACACACTGTTCACCGCTTACTCCGCTCGCAAAGCCTCGCTGCGTGCGCGGCTCTGAAAAATGCAACTCGCTGCCTATTTCGCCTTATTCCCGTTTGTCTCGTGATTGACCGGCATTTCCTCCATCACCATCGTCGCATCGGTTTGCTCCACTTTGGCTACCAGGTTGGCGAGTCGTTCTTCGAGTTCCGCGTCGCGCAAGCTTCGTTCGGTTCCCATCAAGTGGGCCCAGCCTTGGAAGCCCGGTGTGTGCAGGCAAATCGCTCGAATGCCGGCCATGATCGGCATCGCCAGAAAGAGTCCTGGAAAGCCCCAGACGAGATCGAAGAACAGGCAGGAGATCATCACGGTGGTCGCATTCAGGTCCATGCTGCGACCCATCACGAGCGGCACAATCAGATACCCTTCGACCGTGACGACAACGGTGTAAAGCACCACGATCAGTGCCGCATGGCCTGGAGAGACGTGAATCAGGGCGTCCAGCACCGGCGGAATGCCGGCGATAATGGTGCCAATGTAAGGCACGTAACACAACACGGCCGTGAACAACGCCCACGTCCAGGGCTGATGCAGCCCCATTAGGGAATAGACCAGGCCCAGGAACAGCCCGAGACCGATATTTACGAGCGTTCGCCAAACCAGATAAGATCGAATCGCGATCGACATACCGGCGAGGGCTCGGGCAACCTGTCGTTGCGTGTCCGTGTTCCTGCCGAAAATATCTTTGATTCGGCTTGCGAGGTATTCTCCTTCCAACAACAAGAACAACAGGACGAACAGGATGATGATGCTCTGAAAAATCCACGAGGCGGCAATTTTGGACAGGCTGATGAGTTGATCCGTCACATAACGCCCGTCGAGCAACTGTCGTGTGTAGTTGTAAACGTTCGACGAATCGGGATCGCGGGGAAGGATGCGACCCACACTTTCACTGGGTGCAACAGACTCGAACGTTTCGCGAGTTTTCTTGTAGACCTTTTTGAGTTCGTCCGGTTCGCGTGGGTTCGGGAGTTCTTGAACGATCTGTGGGACCGCAAACGCAAAGCCAGCAAACACCGCGACATTGACGAGCACCAGCCCGAGAATCACTGAAAAACACGAAAGAAACCAGGGAAATGCCAGCTTGCGATGCAGCCAACTCGCGGCCGGCCACAGGATTACTGCCAGCAGGGCGGAGATCGTCACTGGAATAAAGACCGACTGCCCCAGATACAAGGCAACGGCCACGCCGAGCAAGGCAAGGACGTTCAGCCCGATTCGGGTCGCCGAGGTAAGGTTGAGATTCATGAGCGAACACGTTCTCGAAAAGTTCTTGGAATCAGGATATCATCGTCGCCCGGAGCGTATTGTTCAACAGCATGGCAATCGTCATCGGTCCGACGCCTTTTGGCACGGGTGATAACCAACCGGCAACCGGCGCGACACGGCTTTCGTCCACATCGCCGACAAGCTTGCCATCCACCGAGTTAATGCCCACGTCGATGACGGCCGCCCCATCTTTCACCATGTCGGCCGTTACGAAGCGAGGCACGCCCACGGCAGCCACGAGAATGTCCGCCTGACGACAGATGCCCGGCAAGTCACGCGTGCCACGATGAACGACCGTCACCGTCGCATCACCCGCTTCGGGAAATGTCGCTGAAGGCTTTTGCATTAGCATCAGAGCCAGCGGCTTGCCGACGATGTTACTACGTCCAATGACCACAATCTGTTTTCCAGCAACCGATATTCCGGAGCGGACGAGCATTTGCTGGACGCCAAAGGGGGTACAAGGGAGAAAACGCGGATGTCCGGCAGCGAGAAGGCCAACGTTTTCCGGATGAAAACAATCGACATCCTTCAACGGCGAGACGGCCCGAATGATGGCCCCTTCATCCATTTGTTTCGGTAGCGGAAGTTGAACCAAAATCCCGGAGACAGCCGGGTCGCCATTGAGCTGGCCGACCAATTCAAGAAGTTGAGCTTGAGACGACGTGGATGGCAGACGGTGCAGCCAGCTTGCCATGCCTGCCGCCTCGCAAGCCTTGCGCTTATTGCGAACATACACCTCGCTGGCGGGGTTCTCTCCAACGAGAACGGCCGCCAGGCCGGGTTGGCGGTGGCCGAACTTCACTCGCTCGGCCACGGCAATCGCGGTTTCGGACCGGATGCTGGCGGCAATGGCCTGGCCGTCGATTTTCTGTGCTGGCATGTACACGCTCGGGGAACTTCAGAGTCTTGGTTTAGCATTCTGCGGTTGACGTGGCCCGACTCGGACGCTTCAATCTACCATTCGCCGAATTTTCGGAAGGGACTTCTCGATGAGCGATTTGTGTCTGGTCACCGGCGGTGCCGGGTTCATTGGCTCCCACCTCGTCGATGGTCTCCTTAAAAAAGGCTATGCCGTTCGAGTGCTCGACAACTTCAGCACTGGGCTAAGTGACAACCTGAAACATCACGGGTCGCGAATCGAGGTTCACGAAGGTTCAATTATTGATCCCGCAGCCGTGGCCAATGCCGTTCGCGGTGTGCAGAAAATTTTTCATCTGGGGGCTCTCGCATCAGTTGCTCGGAGCGTGGAGACGCCAGTTGTCAGCCATGCGGCCTGTGCCACGGGAACCGTGATCGTTCTCGATGAAGCGAGAAAAGCCGGGGTGAAACGGGTGGTGTATGCTGGTAGCTCCAGTGCCTACGGAGGCTACTCCACACCAGATGGCCAGACGGAGGACCTTCTGCCGAATACCCTTTCGCCTTACGCGGCGGCCAAGATGGCGGGCGAATATAAAATGCAAGCTTTCGCGGCGACGTATGGCATCGAGACCGTGCGATTGAGATTCTTCAACATTTTCGGCCCACGTCAGCGTGCGGATTCCCCTTATTCAGGCGTGATTGCGCTCTTCGTCGCGGCCATGCAAAAAGGAAATTCTCCGGTCGTACACGGTGACGGTCTGCAATCGCG
>Ga0105044_10005702_pt1 | contig 17121 bp, 13 predicted proteins | sample MAT01_FD_78092 | JGI IMG/M metagenome (GOLD analysis project Ga0105044, IMG submission 78092) | Freshwater microbial communities from Lake Fryxell liftoff mats and glacier meltwater in Antarctica - MAT-01 | ecosystem: Environmental > Aquatic > Freshwater > Ice > Liftoff microbial mat | place...
ACAGTTTTGCCAATCTCATTAGCGAGCTTGGCTTTCAATTACCCTTGTTGGTGGTTTATATCGCAGGCATCTTCATGGCAATCAATCGGCGCGCCGAGGCACCGACGATGGCCAATCACACCTTGATCGCGCTGCTTATTTTGTTACTGGATGGCGTCGTACTGAGCCACTTCAATCGTTGGTTTGCCAACAACCTGATGACCCAGAGTTCCGATTATCAATCAGCGACCTTTACTTTGTCGCTGCTAGGGTTGGGACGCAATTTGGTCCATGCCGTGGCCTTTGCCATTTTGTTGAAAGGCATCTTCCCAGGTGCTGGCCAAGCGGTAATGAATACGCCTTGGCTACGCTATACGGCGGGCGGTATTTTGGGGCTGTTGCTTGGGGCATGTGTGGCATTGGTGCTGGCCACAGCCATTGTAGAAGTCTTCCAGGTTAGTAATTTTGAGGGGCAAGCCGGCTATTTTGTCGCCTTCTTGGTTGTACCACTTTTTGCCCTGGTCGGCGCAATTGTCGGGCTGCTGATTGTCTACATGTTTCGCCGTTCAGCCTAGGGATATGGACACTAGTACACGACGGCGTAAATAGACCAATGGTAGTCCAGTGAGACAGTAGTTCAGTAGGACAGTGAGTCAGTGGCTGTCTACTGTCCTACTGTCTCACTGTCTTACTTAGGCCGCTCTGTACTAGTGTGGTTGACAGAGTGAGCCTACTCGGCGCGCAGTTGCAACCAGAGCAAAGGCAGCAACATGCCAATAAAGACAACAACCGCCGTCCCCCAGAAACGCAGTGTGGTCTGGAGAAACTCAATCCCGGGCAATAAGCCCAATCCATAGAGGATGTACGCGCCCAGCCCACAGATCGTAGCCCACAGTAGATTGTTCATGAGCATACTGCGCGGCAGAATCCGGCTCTGTAAGATAATCAAGAGGCTCAGCGTGACCAAAATGGTCAGAAAGGCGATGACCAAAGTGTCGATATTGACCCCACGCGGCGGCTCAGTTGACGAAATCAGCGGCGTGCCCCCCTCGCCCGTCAGCGTGATAGGCGATTCCAGGGTGATAGGCGCTGTTGCCGTCACGGATTCCCCATTCAAGGTTTCGGCTGTTGTAGTGACAAGGACATTTCCCGCCACAGCGGCGGCAGGAGCCTGCACCTGGATCGCCAACGTCTCTACGGTTTTTGCGCCCCCAACGCTGGCCGAGATCAATAAACGACCGGGCTGTTCGATGGTCAGATTGCGCGTCATGGCGCTGCCATTGCGTGTCAAGACGACATCGACAGGAATGGTGATATCGCGCCCTTCATAAGCCAGCGCAAACTCGACCTCGATGCCATCGGGCACAGGATGCCCATTGTGATCAAGAATCTGGTTGATCTCTAAGCGCACGGGAGCGCCCACCTGGATGACAAGATCGGGTGTGGTGGCCGTATCCAGCACAGGCAGCGGCGTTTCATCGACGTAAACGGTCACTTGCAGGGGGTTGAGCGGATTGGGTTGTAACTGCTCAGCAAGATTATTAAAGCGCGTGCCGGGCACGCTTACCGGGGGTACACCAGGCGGGGTATAGCCGCGAAAGAGGGCACGCGTTGCGCCTTCTAGAAAAGGTTGCGTCTTGCTATAGACACCAAAATAAGCCGTCAACTTACTGATCTCGGTGGCGTCTAGAAAATAGGGGGCGTTGAGCGCCAGCACAATCACCTGTTTGTTGCCCAGTGGTTCACTCTGTTGGCGCAGAAAGCGCTTGACTACATCACTACCGTTCTGGTTCGTTGGATCCACATCCAACATGGCAAAGATGATCCAGTTTGCATCGCTGATCAATCGTTGCAAGCGCTCATTGGCCGTCAGCAATTCCTCGGGTTGGGTATTGCCATTGTCCGACAGTGCATCGTTGATTGCATTGGGCACGAGCGTGGTTTCCGCCACAGGCCCATTGGGCAGCATCCCTGTGACAGACAAGGTTGCTGTCAAACGCTGGTTCGCCGTGACTTCCAGCGTATCCAGCAAGGTGGCAAGCTCGACAAAACTACGCCCATAGACCCGTTCGGGGTCAATCTGCCCGGTTCCCCCCGGCGCAGAGCCATACAAGCGCGTGATGATCTCTTTCAGCTCCTCGGGCCCCAATGCGGTTTCGGCAATACATCCTTCACATTCGCTAAAGAGCCGACTGTCACTAAAGATCAACAATTGATCATCCGCCTGGGGCGGGGTGTCAATCACATCCGAAAGATTTTGCACATCGGGATAGAGCAGCGTGATCGCAGCGCGTGTCACCTGGCCAATTACGGTGGCGGCTTCGGTACGGTGGACACTTTCGGCATCAAAGATGGCGACATCGGATAATTGGCGTAACACTTGGGCAGGCGGGGCCAACATTTGTATATCCTCGGTCGGCAGCGCCAATTGTGCGCCGCCCTGCAGATCCATTGGAGCCTGATACAAGCCAAATTTCAGGCGTAGAATCCGATAGACCGCGCTATCGACTTGGGCGTGAAAGTCGGGATCGCTTTCGTAACGATCCCGGAAAAATTGGAGAATCTCCTCGATATACCGTTTTTCTGTATTCCAGGAGCCATCTGGGCTCAAATGAGAGAGGTAGAGCAGATCGTGGCCGGCGACAAATGCATCAAGCGCGACCCGCTTATAGGGAAAGGATTGTAACGTGGCATCATAATAGCGACGAATGGCCGGAATGCCCAGGCCGTTGGTCATCATAATGCCGCCGCCCGCGTACCAGCCGTCCAGCCCCTCATTATTGAGCACCATGCGTAGATCGGGCATCAAGCTGATGGGCGTTGTGCGCCCAGGAGTGACGCCTTGCAGGGCACTAAAGCGCATATGGCTGGTCATCAATCCATCAGTGGCAGCTGGATCTCCGGCAAAGGACAAAACGGACGAAGGCTGGCGCGTTACGCTGGAAAAGGGCGGCAGGGCAAGCCGCCGCAACTCGGTGATGCTCTTTTGTACCGTAGCCACTTCTTGCTCGGGAAAGCGATCAATACTGCCCTGTCCTGGGAAATGGCCGGCAATCGTAGCCACCCCATTGGCGCTGCCCTCGTGCACACCGGCAATATAGGCACGGCCCATTTGGCTCACCCAATACGGATCGCCACCAAACGAATAGAGCCCCAGCGCGCCGACAGGATCTGTACGTGGCGCATCTACCACATCAAGATTGGGACCCAACAATAAATTGACACCCACACCGTGTAACTCTTGGCCGACAATTTTCCCCACCGCCTGTACTAAAGCCGGATTCCAGGTAGCCCCCAATGCCATTTGCGAAGGCAACGGCGTAAATTCACGGCGCAGTGCCGTAGTTGGAAAGCCATCACCCAGTTGTTCCACACCGATCAACAGGGGGATCGCTGGCGAAATTGAATTGCTGGCAAGGGCAACACTGTCGCTAAAAGGCAACGACGAGGTGAGCGGCAACGTGAGTGCCTGCTCGGGGGTGACCAAATAGCCATAGGTCAACGCCTGAAGCTGATTCGCCAGACGGGCCACGGTGAGCGGTGTCTGTTCGCCTTTGGTATTGGCAAAATTATGCTTTTCTGGGCTCAGGACAACGCCACCAATGCGCTCTTGATGAATCAGCTCTACAATATCACTATCCGCCGTGATTTGGTTGCCTTCAAAGGTAATCACAAAGAGTTGGCCGACGCGATCCGCTGGCGACATAGCCTCAAATACAGCGGTGACATAGGCTTGAATGGCCTGTTGCGCAAGCTGCGCCGGGTCGGGCTGGGCCGTCGGAGTTTCCGCAGTTTGGGGCGTAGCAGGGCTAACGACTGGGGTTGTTGTTTGGGCGGCAAGGGGCGCTGGCAATACCAAACAAAAAAAGAGAAGGGCGCATAACACCCCAGCCAGACGTGGTTTGCACTGGGATTGATGCTGCGTTTTGTGCTTGAATTTACCGTGGAATTTGCGACAGTAGATACGGCTTGGCAACTATCGCACTCCTTGTAGGCATGGTGGCAGGAATCGTGTTTTAGGCATGAGCAATGGTATCAGTAATAAATACCTTTCCCAGTGATTGCCAAGAAAGGCAGCATGGAGATGTACAGCGCCTACAAATTTTACTATACCACAACCAAAAACTTTTCTACCCAAGACTATCCCAACTTTTTCAACCAATCCTTCGCGTACGTATTGCCTGTCTGCCGCCACAGCTAGACCCGGCCAGACACAGATTGAGCATACCAACAAGGGTTGGCGCTGGAGGCACCTTGCACACCATGGATGCGCTGTGAGGCAGCAAAGGCGCGGTGGCGCGTGCGTTGTCTGGCAACAGTGATTCGCTATCAAAAAAGGCGGCGGGTATAAGCAAGCGAAGAATGCACCAATATTCATTGTGCTGTACTGCGAATGCAATACCCATAGCACGGGTATGAGTATAACTTTCGACTGACATTGCGTCAAACTAGGTTTCATGCTTTTTCCTAATTTCTGCCATCTAGCCCCATCAGGGCATGCCATTTGGATAAATAGCCAAGACTCAGTATACTGATAGGAATCCTATGAATGCTTTTTCTATGCTGCCATTATAGGTAATGCGTTACGTACTTGGTGCCTGTGTCGTGGCAATATTGTCGGCGACTAGTACAGCCAATTTGCCAAGTACGTCAGTTCTGTTACGGATTGTCTATGTACGACCCTAATGCTCGTGTCAATCGAAATCAGCCGACATCATATCAAGCGCAGGAAAATCTGCCGATGATGTTGGAGAAAGTGCCAGTTGAAAAACCCAAAGCGTCGGGCGCAGTGGGCATCGCGCTGATTCGCGAAATTGTACAGGTCTTATTTCCCGCTTTGATCATGGCGTTGACCATTCATCTTTTCTTGGCCCAAGCCACGATTGTCTATGGCCGTAGTATGGAACCCAATCTGTTCGAGCGCCAACGGCTGATCATCGACAAGGTGACTTATAACTTCCGACCGCCCCACCGCAATGATATTGTGGTGATCAAACGGCCCGAGATAGAAGAATTGCTGGTCAAGCGCATTATTGGGCTGCCCATGGAAAAGGTAGAGATCAGAGATGGCTATGTCTACATCAATGATGAGCGCCTGCCCGAACCGTTTTCCCACGATCAATATCCACAGAACATTCCACCGCACACCCTGGGCCCTGTCCAATATTTTGTACTGGGCGATAATCGTGGCAATAGCAATGATAGCCGTTCCTTTGGGCCGATTTTTCAGGATGATATTATGGGGCGGGTCTGGTTTCGCTATTGGCCGTTGGGCCAGTTTCATTCATTTTAACCAACGCAAGCCAGCCAAGCACAAGCGAGCCGAACAAGCATAGGACGGCAATGTCACATGACGTGTTCTGCTTGCCTTGCTGGGTACGCGCGCGAAAATAATAAACTTTCTTTTAACGCTGTTGGCAAACACCTGTGCGTTGCCAGCCAAAACGGACCGTGCCAAGCTTCCCGAGTATCGCTCTTTATGCCTTCACGCCGCTGGAATACCGTTACCAAAGCTAGTGTTGTTGCTGCGCTGATCATTTTGGTGATTTGGGCTGTGGTCATGTTTCGCGCCATGATCCCCTCTACAATCGTCGCTTTTCTGCTGGCCTTTGTCTTTGGCTATCCAGTCAACTGGATCCAACGGCAGACCGGCTGGGCCCGCACACCGGCGGTTGTGCTCCTCTATACCGCGCTCTTGCTAATGGTCGTGCTGATGCCCGTATTGGTATTGCCGCGCGCCTCTAGCCTGCTCAATTCATTGCAGCAAACGCTGATCGAGCTGATTGACAATATTCAAACGGCGGTGATCTCGATTGGGCCGATCCACATGCCCGTCAATGAGCTGCTACAACCGCTGAGCGAAGCCTTGCAAAACATTCTCAGCGTGGCCTCGATTAATCCCTGGTCATTTTTTCGTGGCATTACCAACGGGATTCTAATCGCCATCTATGTGATGGTGCTCAACTTTTGGTTACTGAAAGATCTCCAGAAATTGCAGCGCTTGATGATCGAACAGATTCCGGCAGATTACCAGGAAGATGTGCGGCGCTTGGCCCAGGAAATTATGCAGATCTGGGAAGCCTTTCTGCGTGGGCAGATTTTGCTGGGCGTGGTGGTGGGTGTGATCACCTGGATTATGCTGGCGATCCTGGGCATGAACAATGCCGGTGGGCTGGCGCTGTTGGCCGGTGTCATGGAATTGCTGCCAACCGTCGGCCCGGCGATCAGTGGCACGATTGCAACGCTGGTGGCGCTCTTTCAAGGCTCGACCTGGCTGCCAATTAGCAATATCACCTTTGCGCTGATTATTGGCGGGGCCTACGCCATCTTGGGACAGGTAGAGAGTGTCTACTTTATTCCGCGCCTTGTGGGTGGCCGCGTCAAGTTACATCCGGCGGTGGCCTTTGTCAGCGTGATTGCCGGTGCGTTGGTCTTTGGCGCGCTGGGCGTCTTGTTGGCGACCCCGGTTGTCGCCAGTCTGCGTACTGTTTTCACCTATGTCTATCGCAAGTTGCTGGATCACGAACCATTTGAGCCACGCCAGGCACCGCAGTCGGGTATCCGTATCCGCGGCTTGGTCGGTGGCCGCAAGATCGAAGCCATTATTTTTGATCTGGATGGCACATTGACAGAATTGGACTGGCGCGCCGTTGATTGGGTAGGCAACCAACTGGCCTGGCTCAAATGGGTGCTGACGCCAGACCAACGCAGCCACTACACACGCCGCATTATGATCAGCGCCGAAGGATTGATCAATTTTGTGATCAGCCACTTTGGTCGCGCCAAAAATCATCATGGGCTAGACGATATCTTGCCTTTTTTCAATATGCTGCGTGGCTATCCGCCGCCAGAGCGGCTTGCCCTGCAAGCTGGCGTTGCGGAGACCTTACATCGTCTTGCCTATACCTATCAGTTGGCGCTAGTTACGGCCCGCGATCAACGCTCTGTTCGCGCTTTTCTGAACGCCACCAACTTGGATGATGGCACGTTTGCCCATATCCTGACCCGCGATGATGTGCGCAGCCTGCTGCCACATGGCGAAGGGTTGCTCTTTTTGACAGAACAATTTCAGCTCTTGCCCGACCAAATTCTGCTGGTCAGTGACACCGATACCAATCTACGCGCAGGGCGGGCGATGGGCATGGCAGTTGCCGGCGTACTCAGTGGCCTGGGCGAAACCGGCGACATGGATGAGACCAATTTGACGGTCGACGCTGTACCCGAACTCGAAGAGTGGCTGTAGCCCGTCTGCCTTGCCAGCCAAGGACGGAATTATTGACCACAATAAAATAAAATCCCCTGTAGCAGAGACCAACGTGTCTCTGCTTTTTTGTGCCCATGAACACCCAAACCAAGAGCTCCAGAACACAACCATTAATAACAATATAGCATAAATAGGCCATTGTTGATAATGAATTATATATTTTTGCCATTTTTAGTACCGATCCATCATTTTTCCGATTGACAACAAATTCACTCCGTTCTATAATTTGCGGGCAAGCTCTATCCTTTATGTCCGCAGAACCAACACCAGAAAGGATTGTATGCATTGGCCATAACCTTAGATCAAGCCGATCGGGCGATTATCCAAGCGCTCAAAAGCGATGCACGGATGCCGTTTAGCCAGATTGCGTCACAGTTAGGTGTCTCGCCGGGGATGGTACGCCAGCGCGTACAGCGCATGACCAGCGATGGCACGCTGCAATTGGTGGCGGTGACCAATCCACTCAAAATTGGTTATCACACCATGGCGTTGATTGGCGTCAAGGCCGACGGCAACCGACTGCTAGAAATCGCCCGCGAGATCGCCACCTTTGAGGAAGTAATTTATTTGACCGTCTGCTCGGCGGCCTACAATTTGTTGGTCGAAGTGACCTGTTTGGACAATGGTCATCTCTTAACCTTTCTCACCGAGAAGCTCTACAGTGTAGAAGGCGTGCGCGATACAGAAACTTTTATCTATTTGGATATTGTGAAGGAAATTTACACGTGGGATCCACCCGCTACCGAGCCCATCGCTGGGCCAGCAGGCAGCCAAGCAGACTTGGCGCTTGACGGTGCCAGTCACACAGCAGAGGGGACCGACGTGGCATAGCACAAGGAGGTAACCGAATGGACGATGATCAGCATCGTGACAGCATGGGGGTGAATTCGGCAACGGGCTAGTGGCGAACTGTCGCAAGCATTGCCACCACAAGTATGTGAGCTTTCCCGAGCTTCCTTTTCACCCTACGTTCATGCTAGTCAGGAGGATTTATGAGTAACAGTACAACCGTCAAACCACGCAATACCACCGCTTCCAAACGCTTATTTCGCCAGGCCAAACAAGTGATCCCCTATGGCGTTAATTCTAATTTTCGCTATTGGGGCGATGATGCCACGATCATCATCGAACGTGGCCAAGGTGCGCACGTCTGGGATGTTGATGGCAACCAATACATCGACTATCGTCTGGGCTTTGGGCCGATTATCTTGGGTCATGCCCACCCCTTTGTCAACCACCGGGTTTGTGATGCCATTCAAAACGGCGTCACCTTTGCCAGCACCACCCCGCTAGAAATTGAAGCCGCTGAACGCTTCACACGCCTGACCGGGATGGACAAAGTTCGCCTCTCCAATACAGGCACCGAAGCGACGATGCACGCCCTGCGCATTGCGCGCGCCTACACTGGCCGCGAAAAATTCGTCAAGTTCGAGGGCAATTACCACGGCAATTATGATTATATGATGTTCAGCGGGCCCACTACTCCCGTCGAGCAGATGGGATCGCGCCAACGGCCGCGCCGCGCGCCGGCGACCGAAGGCGTGCCTTGGTCCATGCGCAACTATATGATTTCGCTGCCCTACAATGATTTTGACGCGATCACAGCCATCATGGAGCAGCGCGGCGAAACGATTGCGGCGCTCTTCGTAGAGCCGATCATGGGCAATGTAGCGGGCATTGTGCCCACAGCAGGGTGGCTACAACATTTGCGTGACCTCTGTGATCGGTATGGAGTTGTGCTGATTTTTGATGAAGTCAAAACAGGGTTTCGCTTGGCACAGGGCGGCGCACAGGAATATTTTGGCGTGCGCGCCGATCTGGCAGCCTATGCCAAGGCCATGGGCAACGGCTTTCCGGTTTCGGCAATTGGGGGCAAAGATGCCATTATGGCCATGGTAGAGCCAGGACGCGTGGCGCATGGCGGCACCTATTGTGGCAATGCTGTGGCCGCGGCGGCGACCTGTGCCACCCTCCAGTTGCTGGAAGAAGCGCCTGTGATCGAAACAATTTTTGCCCGCGGCCAGGAATTGATGGATGGGATGCGTAGCATTCTAGGCAGCGCGGGCATTGCGCATACGCTGACCGGCGTGCCCTCTATGTTTAGTCTGGTACTGGGCACAGAAATCGCGCCCACGGATTATCGTAGCTATGCCGCCACCGACTATGCCCTGTATGCGCAGTTGGGTGCCATGTTGATCGAGCGTGGCCTTTTTATTGATGACGACCCACGCGAACCGTGGTTTCTCTCCTATAGTCATGATGCCGCGGTGATTAGTGCCACACTGGAAATTTTCGAGAGCGCCGTGCGCCAGTTGCCGGCTCAACGGATAATTGACGCGGCTCTGCCCTTGGCCGCGTAGGCACTCACCCCTGTATCCTGTCCTGATAAAATGCCCGAACAGTCATTTTGATGTTCGGGCATTTTTCGTTTGAGACACCACTTTCGCGCTTTACTAACAAAGCACATACGTCCCACACATGCGGATCAAATACTCCCCTGGTATGCTAGGGCATAAGTGAAATGTGGGTCGGCCAGCAGTGAGAGCCGAACACGATAGTTGAACGAACGGGGGAGAGCATGGTCAAAGTTGATCAACACACAACAGACCAGATCGTTGCTTGGCGGGTGCGTGATGCATTGGCAGCCCATCCATTGTTGGGTGGTGCCACGGCACAGATCCACATCATCGCCAGCTACGAGTGTATTGTGTTGAGTGGTTGGGCAGTGGATGATGAGGTGATTCAACTGGCGACGCGCCTGACGCGACGTGTAGCCGGCAAGCGCACGGTCCATGCCGAGTTACAACGCTGTCGGCAAGCTGCTAACAAAGCGCTGACAGAGCGCATACTCGATGATAACAGTCTGCATGCGCTCAGCTAACACAACACCGGTATACTAGCAGTATAACCACATGAGTCACGTACACAGCACTGGACTGCGCCACCATCAATGCCAAGTGCTGTAGCGTGACAATAAACAATTATCAACAACAAGTCAAAAGGATAAACGACTTATGCGAACGAACAACTATAATGCCTTCTTACGTGATTTTGCAGCCGCTGCCAATAGCCTGAACCCACGGACGTACGATTATGTCCGCAATGGTGGGCATAACGGCGAAACGACACCCAGCAAAGCACGCCTACCGCTGGATGTTACGGCCACTGACGAAGCCTTTGTGATCAGCGCCTATGTGCCTGGTGTCAATCCAGAAAACGTCGAAATCACCTTCGAAGACAAAGCCCTCACCATTCGCGGTGAGTTCCCGGCGGCAACCAGTGACGACGCCAACAAGGTTGTCAAGCAGGAATTGTACCGTGGGGCCTTTGAGCGCAGTGTCACCTTTACGGTGCCGGTTGACGCCGATGCTATCGAAGCGACCTACGAACATGGTGTGCTCACCCTGCGTGTGCCCAAGAGCGAAGCTGTCCGCCCGAAGCAAATCAAGGTTGTCGCCAAGTAATCAGACCCAGACCCAAAGCAGCACTGCCGCGCGATTTCCAGCCGGCAGATGCTGCGGGACAAGGCGGCTGAGACCGTAAACGCTCAACCAATAAACAAAGAGCCGCATGGCATTGGTGATCAGGGATGATCGCCAATGCCATGCGGCTCTTTGTTTTCCGAGATTGTTCAGATGAGCACGTCTGGTGGAGACATGGCTCCACCCCTTGCACAAAAACTTTACTGGCCCCAATCCATTGGCCAGGGTGCAGGAAAATCAGAGGTTACATCCACTGGCCGACCCGTTTGGTACGACTCGACAATCGCGCAGCAGATCTCGACCACATGCGCCGCTTGGGCACCTGTCGGGCGCTGCGGACGGCCCTCGTTGATCGCCTCGTGAATCTCAAGCACAGAGCGTCCCCATTCAATGCCCTGAAACGGCTCGCGTACATAGGGAACTGGCGCGTACTGCTTGCCAAATTCGCTGAACTCTACCGGTGCATGAAAATCCTGAAAGCTGCCAATCCACAGCGAACCCAGATCGCCGTGAAATTCCAACCCTTTCTGCTTGCTATGATGACCCACATAGAAATTGGTCGTCAAGCGCACAACCGTGCCATTCGCCAATTCCACGGCTGCCACCACCCAATCGGGCGTGTCAATGTGAAAGGCAACACCTTCCTTGGTCACACGGTCGGGGTAAAGCACTTTGCCAAAGGCCGTCACACGGCGGGCCGGGCCCAAGAAGGTGGTTGCCAACGTCAGCGGATAGACACCGACATCAAAGAGCGCACCAACATCATAGAAGGGACCGGGGTTGGGATGCCATGCTTCGATGCGCCCCCAGTTGACCTCGGCATGGACCACGCGCACAGGGCCGGTCTGGCCATCGCGGATCGCCTTCCATACTGTCTGCTGGGCCTCACCCATATAGGTAACTGGCGAGCAGCTCAGACGCAAGCCCTTCGCGGCCGCCAGATCGACCAAGCGCTTGGCCTCGGCATATTGCATAGCCAGGGGTTTCTCGCTATGTACGTGCTTGCCCGCGTTCAGACATTGGGTGATCACTTCGGGGTGGGCGTGGTGAATCGTCAGGTTGACCACCAGATCGATGCTGTCATCGGCCAACATCTCCTCTAGCGAGGCAAAGGCGCGCCCACCATATTGCTCGACCAATTGCTCGGCGCGGCCAGGCATGACATCAGTTGCGCCAACCAATTCCAATTGCGGATAAGGCTGCATGGTACGCGCATATGGGCCGGCGATATTGCCACAGCCGGCAATGCCTACACGCAAGGGTTGTCCATCCATAGTTTGTTCCTTTGCTATACATCGGGTAACGATTCAGGCGGCGGCGACACGGCAGCGCGCTAATGAACGATCCTCACCGGACAATTGCCTGTGAAGTCACTACCAATTTCCTAAATTGTTACAGAGTGGATTCATTGCTGGCCTAAGTATAGCACAGGGCAGCGCGATCTAGATGCCGGGCATCTGAAAAGTGGACGGATCTAGCGGAGAGCATATCCCCTGTTGCTGCGTATATTTATGCCGCAGCAACAGGGGTCAAGCAAAACCCAAAGGATTTAGTACTGTAACAACCAGCCGCCCGAACCGTCCGGATCCGGCACAAAGATAATCCACAGATTACGGGTTTCTTTGTCGGCAATGAGAAATTCTTCATTGCCGCTTAAGCCGTTCCAAGGACTGCTGGCACTAAAGGCAATCGGCCCTGGATACACCAACAAGCTGACCGACTGACCAGGCTGTAAGTCATACTCGCTGGGCCCCTCTACAATGCGATACCGTTGATCCAACGTAAAGCGCACTTGTTGTTCAAACCCATTGTTGATCACGATCATAGACTGTCCGTCCAACAGAGCTTGCACCGCAACCGTGGCCGTGGGTGCGGCCTCTATCGGTGCAACTTCAACAGTTGTGTTGTCAACGGGAGCTGGCGTATCCTCTGTCACCGCGGTCGTGTCAATCGTAGGGACAGGCTCAACTACCACAGGTTCGGTGACAGGGGTCGGGGCCAGTTCGGCATTGGGTACTTCGATCACGGGCAAGGCAACAATATCGCCCTGGCAAGTGACAAAGCCCGAACTGCCCGTTACCCAGCCACCGGGCGCCACGCGATCCTCGACAGCAAACCATTGCGCTTCTGCATCGCGCCCAATGACAAGCACGGTAACGGGGTCTTGCTCGCTACTGCGTACTTTGGAAATAATTTGATATTGCAAACCTGGCCCACTGCGTACATTCAGCGTGGGCACATCGACACGACAAAGCACTTGTGTCGGCGCGGCAGGTGTTGCCTCTGGGGCGACCTCTGGGGGGGCATCACCACCTTGGGCGAAGAGCGGCTGCAATTGCAGGGCAGTCGCGCTACTATCGGGAACCGTCCCGCTGGCTGTTACCTCCACAAGCGCATAGTAAATGCCGGGAGTGGCCTCATTCGGTGTCCATTCACAGACACTGCGGCCAGCAACATCCAAACAACTGCGCAGATAAAACAGGACAGGCGAATCCTCGGCATCTGTTATAAATTCTTGAACCGTGGATGGCGGCAAATCGTATGTTCCGCCACCGTAAAAAATCTGTTCACGTTTGCCAGTGCGGTTTTGCAGCCAGACTTGATTGCCCGGTGGGGTGCCAGCGGCCTGCAAGGTTAAACCAGCCGTTGCGCCCGCCTCTTCGCCGCTGGTAACTTCATAGAAGCCTTCCCGATCCAGCAAATAGGGATCCCAGAAACAGCCTTCCTGCGTTTCGGGCAATGTGGCATCACAATTGAACAGGTTGAGCACCGCGGTCACGCGCGGTAGGGCCAAGCCAATCGAGCGCAATGGTGCCAATTCATAGGTCGCGCCTTCCACAAAGAAACGCACATTCGATTCGGTTCGATTTGCAACAATCGTCCCTTCAATCGGTCCCGCATATTCTGCATCTAACACTTGATCCAGCGTCGCCTCATCGGTGGCAGTGAGAGAAGTCGTTTCCGTCACCGCAACAGACGACGTAAGTACGCGCGTGTCCGACAGATTTGTCGTACTGGACAAATTGCGGGTGGCGGATAAAGCGGTGGTGTTGGTTAGTGACGGGGTCGGGGAGATTTGAACGGTTGCTGTTACGATCGGTGTTGCGGCAGGTGTCAACCGTGGCAACACAATCGATGGGGTAATGGATGGTGTGGTTGGCGTAACCGTCGTTTGAAAAGCAAGTGTCAGCTCTTCAGTAGTAGAAGACGTACCCATGGCAACATCCTCGCTAGCCGCAATATGGACAGCTAGCGACGCGGTTGGCACTCCCGCAGCATGTGCGATAGCAGCTACGGATGCCGCTAGACACAATGCAACCAAAGGGGTAATCGTCAGAAGCCAAACAATACGACGCATTTTCCCTCTTCCTTGCTTAGACATACAATCCTCGTGCAACGCTTAGTAACACTACATTTTTTCAGAACCAGCATAGTAAAGCATGGATCGACAGCACAAACAGTAGTCGGCTTACTATGTATAGAGGTTGCGTATAGAGGTTAGACATTGGGGAACGTTGGCGGGTTTGGTAGAGCCAGACAACATTCCCGTGATTCTAGCCAACAGCGTAACACCCTCTAGATTATGCGTATTATATATTGGTTACTTGATAAACCAAATAAAAAAAAGCGCAGGAGCATGAAACTCCTGCGCTACTTGTCGCATACTGATTGTAGAAAAAACGTCATTTAATCGTATTTTGTTCCACCAATCAACTACCGAGTTTCGCGATAGACCACATGCCGGCGAACCGTCGGATCGTACTTCTTCAATTCCATACGTGCGGAATCATTGCGACGATTCTTCTCCGTCAAATAAAAATGTGAACTTTCTGTGCTGCGCATCTTAACGAGGACGCGTGGCCCTTTCTTTGCCATAATTTCATTCCTTTGCTCGTGAGCGTGCTACCCTACTGCTATTCGATAGTGGCGTTTGCAACGGTCGATACGCGCTTGCCATGCCAATATTTTAACTCTATGCAGTATAGCGTAACCCTGGTTAAAAAGCAAGTTCACAGAGAAGCCAATTAAAAGTAGTGACCAACAATATGTTGTAGCTTGTCTATCACCGAACGCGCCACCAGCTGTTTATTGGTCATAATGGCATATTCTAACGCATTTGTATAAGGAGACGGACCGGCCTCTGCCAACAGCTCGATGGCGTTGACAACCGCGGCCTTGGCCACATCGGCATTGTGCAGCAAGGTACGCACAACCATCTCCACCGTAACCGGCTCTGCGCTATCGTGCCACACATCATAATCGGTGACGTGCGCCATGACGGCGTAACTCATCTCGGCTTCACGCGCTAGCTGGGCTTCGGGGGTGGTGGTCATGCCGATAATATCCATGCCCCAATTGCGGAAGGTGCGGCTTTCGGCCTTGGTACTAAAGCGTGGCCCCTCGATGGTGACAAAGGTAGCGCCCATATGGACTGTGGCACCAGTCGCCTGCACAGCGCGACCACAAAGCTCGCTCAGAAATGCGCAGAAGGGATCAGCCACACTCACATGCACCACCAAACCACCCGTTCCGACCTGCGGATCATCAAAAAAGCTCAGGGCGCGATTGCTCGTGCGATCAAAGAGTTGATCGGGAATGACAATATGGCCAGGGGCATATTGTTCCTGGAGGCTGCCACAGGCACTCACCCCAATCAGGTACTCAACACCCAACATTTTGAAGCCATAGATATTGGCCCGCTGATTTAATTGCGTTGGGCTAATGCGATGCCCACGACCGTGCCGCGCCAAAAAGGCCACGCGTTGCCCGTGCAATGTGCCCACCATGTAACTGTCCGATGGTGCGCCAAAGGGCGTATCGAGCTTCACTTCTTCAACATCTTGGAGAGCTTCAATTTGGTAGACACCACTACCACCAATCACGCCGAAGCGTACTTTTGTAGCCATGTAACGACTTCCTTTCCGCAGATCCTGCTGGATGGCTGAGCGATAGAGTAAGCGACAGATTAAACGGGGGCCTTGGCTGGATCAATATCACGCCACAGCGGGTTTTTCCGATCGCGCTCCGAGAGAATCGGCTCGCTGATCCCCCATTCGACAGCCAACACGGGATCGTTCCAGGCGACACCTAATTCATCACTGCCGTTATAGAATTGATCCACCACATAGACAATGGTGGCTGGGGTCAGCGCATAATAGCCATGGGCAACGCCCACCGGAATAAAGAGCCCCTGCGGCACGCTGCCATCAATGTCTAGCACAGCGCTGGCGCCACAGGTGGGCGAAGAAGGACGCAGATCGGCAAGGCCAATGCGCACAGTACCCTGCAAGACGTACCAATAATCCACCTGGTGAAAGTGATAGTGGAGACCGCGCAGTACACCGGCAATGCTGTCGCTACGGTTGGATTGAATTTGGCCCCACGCGCGCTCGGGAAACCACTCGGTACGAAACGTTTCTACAAAACGCCCGCGATCATCGCCAAGCGCTTTCAAATCAACGACTTTTACTCCGGCAATCTGCGCCAGTTCAGTGATGGCAGGCATCGTTCGCTCAATTCCTTAACAATTACATGATGATTTTGGTGCTTCCCTCTTTACAAACGGCAATTATAGCACAGCAAACAGGCTCTCATCCAAATGGCCTAGCTATAGCCTATTCCCATTGGATATTTATTGAATATTTCACCGGTAGTAACCAATTTCGCGCTGGTGTTGCGAGTACAGTGGTGGGTATAGCAACACATCTAAACGATTCCAGACGAATCATGAGCAATAAAGCTGACAACGTATCCCACATCACTAGCCAAATTGCTATTCTGTTTGGTATAATGGCAATTGTCACAAAATAGGAGGTGGCTGTGAAGACTAATTGGAGTCGTAATGCGTTTCTATACCTGCTAATTTTGATTGCGGGTGTGGTGATCTACTTTAATGTGCCATGGACGGCACAGAGTCCCGAACAAGTCACGTTAAGCCAATTGGCTGAATCGATTCAGAGCGAGCGCGTTGACGGGATTGTTGTACGCGGCGAAGAAGTGCGGGTGCTCCTCAAGGGCAGCACAACGCCACTGATTGCGCGGCGCGAAACGGATGTACCGCTCACGCAGACGCTGGTGGGCCTAGGTGTGGAGCCACAACAATTGGGTGCTGTAAAAATCACCTACGAAGCGCCCGGCAATGGCAGCAATTGGCTCGCGCTGCTAATTAATTTGTTGCCCCTGGTTTTTATTGGCGGCCTTTTCTTCATCCTCTTCCGCCAAACCCAAGGCAGCAATAATCAAGCACTCTCGTTTGGCAAAAGCAAGGCGCGTCTCTTCACGGGTAACCGGCCTACCATTACCTTTGATGATATTGCCGGGGCCGATGAATCCAAACAAGAATTGCAAGAAGTCGTCGAATTTCTCAAAGAACCGCAAAAGTTTGCCGCGCTGGGC